>Ga0335070_10002159_pt1 | contig 22933 bp, 24 predicted proteins | sample Lox_Sample_13_FD_206722 | JGI IMG/M metagenome (GOLD analysis project Ga0335070, IMG submission 206722) | Soil microbial communities from Loxahatchee National Wildlife Refuge, Florida, United States - Lox_Sample_1.3 | ecosystem: Environmental > Terrestrial > Soil > Wetlands | place: USA...
GCGCAGCAGCACGCGCGGCACGTCCTTGAGCGGCAACTCCTTGTACACGAACACGGCGATGCAGAAGGCATAGACGGCGGCGACCGCGGCGGCCTCGGTCGGGGTGAACAGCCCCGAGTAGATGCCGCCGAGCACCAGGACGATCAGGAACAGACCCCAGAAGCTTTCGCGGAAGGCGCGCACGCGCTGGGCCCACGTCGCGCGTTTCATGCGCGGATAGTCGTTCCGCCAGGCGCGGTACCACGTCGTGACGCCGAGGAGCGTCGCGAGGATCAGGCCGGGGATGAGGGCAGCGATGAACAGCTGACCGACCGAAGCCGAGTCGACGATCTGCCCGCTGGGCCCGCGCGGTTGCATGCCGCTGGTCGCGACCGCGTAGATGACGAGGTTGATGGACGGCGGGAACAGGATGCCGAGCGCGCCCGAGGTGGCGATCACGCCGGCGCCGAAGCGCGGCGGATAGCCGTGCTGGACGATCGCGGGCAGGATGATCGAGCCGATGCCGACCACGGTCGCGACCGACGATCCGGAGATCGCGGCGAACAGCGCGCAGGCGACGACGCCGGCGAGGCCGAGGCCGCCGTACCAGTGGCCGACCATCGACGTTGCGAAGTCGATCATGCGCTTCGCCACGCCGCCCGACGTGAGGAAGTTCCCGGCCAGGATGAAAAACGGGATGGCCATGATCTCGAAGCGGTCGAGGCTGGTGAACAGCTTGAGGCCGACCATTTTCGGATCGACGTCGCTGAGCACGAAGAGATAGGCGAGGACCGACAGCCCGAGCGCGATCGAGATCGGCATGCCGCTGGCCATCAGTGCCAGCAGCAGGAAGAACAGCAGCGAGGCGCGGGTGGTTTGCGAAATATCGACGATCCCGAGCCGCGCCGCGAGGCACAGCAGCAGCAGCGCCACCGGAAGGCCGATGATCAGCGCCGCCGTCGTGACGCTGACACGCGGTTTGCCCAACGCCGAAGCGGAAGCGGCGGCGCTCATCGCACCATCTCCGCGCCCTCATCCAGCGCCGGCTCGCCCTTGGGATTTGGCGCGTGGGCGTGATGCGGAATTTCGTCGGTCCGGTAGAAGCGCCAGGCCACCTGGAGGAAACGGAAGCACATCAGATAGGACCCGAGCGGGATGCAGAGATAGATCATCCAGCTCGGCCATTCGAGCTCGGGTGACACCTGATCAGGGTCGAGCTCGTACACGTAGACGGCACCGAGCGTGCCGATCACCCCGGTGAAGAGGGCGCCGCACAGAAGCGCGAAGATCACGACCGGCTTGCGCCCGGCCGGGCTGAGACGGTCGACGAGGACGTCGACGCCGACATGGATGCCGGTGCGCACGCCGAGAGCGGCGCCGAACTTCGCCATCCAGATGAACATATAGGTGGCCAGTTCCTGCGCCCAGGAGATGTTGATCGCGGTCAGGTGGGTGTAGATCCAGTTGGCCGTCACGACGAGCCACGGCTGCTGGTGCAACCTCGCCCAGCGCATCACGCTGGCCGAATTGGAGGAGCCGTAGCGGTGGACGACCGCGATGAAGGTGATGACGGTGGCGGCCGCGATGAGCGCAGCGATCAGCCACTCCTCGAGGTGATCGAGAAATTTGTTCAGCATAGAGGACCGGGGGTCATCGGACGGCCGGCCGCTGATTGGGGCCGGCCGTCCCAGATGACGTGAGAGGAGCCGTTACGACGTCGGCGGCGTGAAGCCGGACGCGTCGTAGATCTTCTGGATGTAGCCCTTCGGGAACTTGGCTTCCATCTCCTTGTGGACCGGCATCAAGGTCTTGATCCACTCCTGCCGCTCGGCCGGGCTCAGGTAGTGGAACTGGGTCTTGCCCGACGCCTTGATCTTCTCCAGCGCGTCCTCGTTGTCCTTGGCCGCGGTCTTGTTGAAGAACGCGGTTGACTCCTCGACCGCCTTGTTCAGGCCGGTCTTCACGTCCGCCGGCAGGCCGTTCCAGAACTTCGCGTTGGTGACCAGGGCGTACAGCAGGCGCGTGTGATTCGAGACCGTGAGATATTTTTGCACTTCATAGAAGCGCTGGGTCAGGACGTTCGAGGGCGTATTGTCCTCCCCGTCGACGACGCCGGTCTGCAGCGCCTGGTATAGCTCGGAGAACGCCATCGGCTGCGGGATCGAGCCGAGCAGGCGGGCGACCGCATCCTCGACGCGCGAGCCCTGGATGCGCATCTTGAGGCCTTTGAAGTCGTCAGGATGGACCAGCGGCACGTTGGCCGTGTACACGCGGGTGCCGTTGTCCCAATAGGCGACCGGCAGCACGCCTTTCGTTTCCAGCTTCTTGTCCAGTTCCTGCATCATCGGGCTCTTCACCATCTGCTGCGCCCGATCGTCGTCGACCAGCAGGAATGGCAGATCGAACACGTCGTATTCGCGCACGCCGAGCGGCCCGAACTTCGAGATCGAGGGGGCGAGGAGCTGGACCGAGCCGAGCTGCAGCGCCTCGAGCTCTTCCTTGTCCTTGTAGAGCGAGGAGTTCGGATAGACCTCAACCTTCACTTTGCCGTTCGTGTACTTCTCGGCGAGCTCCTTGAAGTGGACGGCGGCCTTTCCCTTCGGCGCGTCCGGCGACACGACGTGGCTGAATTTGATGACGATCGGCTGCTGCTGCGCCTGAGCGCCCGGCACGGCGATCAGCAAGCCAACGGCGGTCAGCGCGGCGAATAAGCTCCGCATAAGCGTTCTCCTCCAAGTTCCCTGTGGTGTTTGTCTGTTGTCGTTGTTGGGGAAGTTCCCAATCGAGGTCCCATGCTACCTGACTGGAACTTACGATTTCAACATGGGATTACAGAAAATCGGTCACAAACCAATGATTTACTGCTTTCGAACCGGCCCTCGAGAAATTAAATTATCCACAGTTAACTTGATTTCAGTTAATTAAAAAAACCTCGCGCTATAATAATACCTTAGGTAGCGCCATGCCTTGTTCGGCCGCGACCCTTTGATTAGGGTAGCGTTTTAACGCTGTCAGGGTTCGCGAACAGCGCGGAGGAGACGGATGGCGATCGCCAAGCGCAAAACCAAGGCCGAAGAGCGCGTTAGCCCGGCCGAGCTGCTGAAGTTCTACCGCGACATGCTGGTGATCCGCCGCTTCGAGGAGAAGGCCGGCCAGATGTACGGCATGGGGCTGATCGGCGGCTTCTGCCACCTCTACATCGGCCAGGAGGCCGTCGTCGTCGGCATGCAGGCGGCGATCCAGGAGGGCGACAGCGTCATCACCAGTTATCGCGATCACGGTCACATGCTCGCCTGCGGCATGGACCCGAAGGGCGTCATGGCTGAGCTCACCGGCCGCCGCGACGGTTATTCCAAGGGCAAGGGCGGCTCGATGCACATGTTCTCGAAGGAGAAGCACTTCTACGGCGGTCACGGCATCGTCGGCGCCCAGGTGCCGATCGGCACCGGGATCGCGTTCGCCCATAAGTATCGCGGCAACGACGCCGTCTGCCTGACCTATCTCGGCGACGGTGCCGTCAATCAGGGCCAGGTCTACGAGAGCTTCAACATGGCGGCGCTGTGGAAACTGCCGGTGATCTACATCATCGAGAACAACCGCTACGGCATGGGCACTTCGATCGAGCGCGCTTCGGCGACGACCGATTTCTGCCACCGCGGCCAGGCCTACGGCATCCCGGGCGAGGCGGTCGACGGGATGGACGTCATGTCCGTCTACGAGGCCGGCGAGCGCGCGGTCGCGCATGCGCGCGGCGGCAAGGGCCCGATCATCCTCGAGATGAAGACGTATCGGTATCGCGGTCATTCCATGTCCGATCCGGCGAAGTACCGGTCGAAGGAAGAGGTCGAGAAGATGCGCACGCAGCACGACCCGATCGACCACCTGGCCAAGCGGCTGGTCGAGGACGGGCATGCCGACGAGGCCGCGCTCAAGAAGATCGACCGCGAGGTCAAGGACATCGTGACGCAAGCGGCCGAGTTCGCGCAGAACTCGCCCGAGCCGGATCCGTCCGAGCTCTACACCGACGTGCTCATCGAGGCCTAGCCGGCCCAAGTCCCGAGAGGAAACATGCCTGTTGAAGTGCTGATGCCGGCCCTGTCGCCGACGATGACGGAGGGCAAAATAGCCCGCTGGCTGAAGAAGGAAGGCGAGCCGGTGAAGTCCGGCGACGTGCTGGCCGAGATCGAGACCGACAAGGCGACGATGGAAGTCGAAGCCGTGGACGAGGGCAGGCTCGGCAGGATCCTGGTCGCCGGCGGGACCGAAGGCGTGAAGGTGAACACGCCGATCGCGGTGATCCTCGGCGAAGACGAGGACGCCGGTTCGATCAAGGCCAAGGCAGCGCCGGCTCCGGCCACCACCCCCGATACGCCGGCTCCGGCGACGCCGGCCGCCAAGGGAGCTCCGGCGGCGACGACACCCCAGCCGGCGAGGCCGGCCCCGGCGGTGCGTCCGGCGGAGGAGAAGTTCACCGGCCCGACCGCCACTCTGTCGGTCCGCGAGGCGCTGCGGGATGCCATGGCCGAGGAGATGCGGCGCGATCAGAACGTCTACCTGATCGGCGAAGAGGTCGCGCAATACCAGGGCGCCTACAAGGTGAGCCAGGGCCTGTTGCAGGAATTCGGCCCGCAGCGAGTCGTCGACACGCCGATCACCGAGCACGGCTTCACCGGCCTCAACGTCGGCGCAGCGTTCATGGGATTGCGCCCGGTCGTCGAGTTCATGACGTTCAACTTCGCGATGCAGGCGATCGACCAGATCATCAATTCCGCCGGCAAGACTCTCTACATGTCGGGCGGCCAGATGGGCTGCCCGATCGTCTTCCGCGGCCCCAACGGCGCTGCCGCCCGCGTGGCTGCCCAGCACTCGCAGTGCTATGCCAGCTGGTACGCCCATTGCCCCGGCCTCAAGGTGGTGTCGCCGTTCTCCGCCGCCGATCACAAGGGGCTTCTCAAGTCGGCGATCCGCGACCCGAACCCGGTGATCTTCCTCGAGAACGAGATCCTTTACGGCATGTCGGGCGAGGTCCCGACCGATGCCGACTTCACCGTGCCGCTCGGGCGCGCCAAGGTCGTGCGCCAGGGCAAGCACGTGACGATCACGGCGTTCTCGATCATGGTCGGCAAGGCGCTGCAGGCGGCCGAGTTGCTGGCCAAGGACGGCATCGAGGCCGAGGTGGTCGACCTGCGCACCATCCGGCCGTTGGATGTCGAGACGATCGTCGAATCGGTCAAGAAGACCAACCGGCTGGTCACCACCGAGGAGGGGTGGCCGTTCGCCGGCATCGGCTCCGAGGTCGCGACCCAGATCATGGAGCACGCGTTCGACTGGCTCGACGCGCCGGTCGCGCGCATCGCGGGCGTCGACGTGCCGATGCCCTACGCCGCCAACCTCGAAAAGCTCGCGTTGCCGCAGCCCGAGAACATCGTCGCGGCCGCGCGCAGCGTTCTGTACCGGACGTGAGACAGGAGTTCGGCCATGCCCGCCAACGTACTGATGCCGGCCCTGTCGCCGACGATGACCGAAGGCAAGATCGCCCGCTGGCTCAAGAAAGAGGGTGATGCCGTCAGATCCGGCGACGTGCTGGCCGAGATCGAGACCGACAAGGCGACCATGGAAGTCGAGGCGGTGGACGAGGGCAAGCTGGGCAAGATCCTCATTCCCGGCGGCACCGAAGGCGTGAAGGTGAACACGCCGATCGCCGTCATCCTCGGCGACGACGAAAGTGCGGCCGACATCAAGGCACCCGCCGCACCACCGCCGAAAGCCGCGAGCGCCCCGCAGTCCGCCGCGCCGGCGAGTGCCGCGCCTGCCGCCACGCCGCTTGCCCAGCGCATGGCGCAGCAGGCCGGCATCGATCTCAAGAGCGTCGCCGGCTCCGGGCCCGGCGGCAAAGTGACGCGCGCGGACCTCTCCGGCGCCGGCGCGCCGCCGTCCGGCGGTGACCACGGCGGCCGCGTGTTCGCAAGCCCGCTGGCACGGCGTCTGGCGCAGCAGGCCGGCATCGATCTCTCGCGGATCCACGGTTCCGGTCCGCACGGCCGCATCGTCAAGGCCGACCTTGAAGGTGCCGCACCGGGCGCACCGGCGGCGGGCCGTCCGTCCGGAGCACCGGGACCGCGTCCGGCTCCAGCCCCGACCGGGCCGACGCCGTATCACGTCGTGCCGCATTCGACGATGCGCAAGGTGATCGCCAAGCGGCTCACCGAAGCCAAGCAGACGATTCCGCACTTCTACCTGACGGTCGATTGCGAGATCGACGCGCTGCTCAAGGGCCGTGCGGCCTTGAATGCGCAGTCGCCGGAGAAAGGCGAAGGCGCCTACAAGCTGTCGGTCAACGACTTCGTGATCAAGGCCGTGGCCATGGCGTTGAAGAAAGTGCCGGCCGCGAACGTGTCGTGGAGCGACGACGGCATCGTCCAGTACGAGCGTGCCGACATCTCGGTCGCGGTCGCCATTCCCGGCGGCCTGATCACGCCGATCGTGTTCGACGCCGCCAACAAGGGCCTCGTCCAGATCTCGAACGAGATGAAGGTGCTGGCGCAGAAAGCCAAGGACAACAAGCTCAAGCCCGAGGAGTTCCAGGGCGGCACGATCTCGATCTCCAATCTCGGCATGTTCGGGACCAAGGAGTTCGCGGCGGTCATCAACCCGCCGCAGGCGTGCATCATCGCCGTCGGTGCGGGCGAACAGCGCCCGGTGGTCAAGAACGGCCAGCTGACGGTCGCCACCGTGATGAGCTGCACGCTCTCGGCCGATCACCGCGCGGTGGACGGCGCCGTCGGCGCCGAGTTCATGGCCGCGTTCAAGAAGCTGATCGAAGAGCCGCTCGGGATGCTGCTCTGACCTCCAGGGAGGGTGCCATGGCCGAGGGTGTGCGCATCAACCTCGCCGAGAAACTGTCGAAATTCACCGACCAGTGGGCGCCGCGGATCGTCGAGACCGTCGACGACTACGAGGTCAAGGTGGTGAAGATCGACGGCGACTTCGTCTGGCACCGGCACGCCGATGCCGATGAGCTGTTCATCGTGCTGAAGGGAAGTCTGCGCATGGACTTCCGCGATCGTCAGGTCGAGATCGGCCCGGGCGAGATCATCGTGGTTCCGAAGGGCGTCGAGCATAAGCCCTTCGCCCGCGCCTGCGAGATGGTGCTGCTCGAACGCCGCGGCGTGGCCAATACCGGCGACGGGCCGGCCAACGAACGCACAAAAGCTCCTGTAAGGATCTAAATAATGCCTGAACAGAACTTCGATCTGATCGTCGTCGGCGGCGGCCCGGGCGGCTACGTCGCGGCGATCCGCGCCGCGCAGCTCAAGATGAACGTCGCACTGGTCGAGCGCGAGCACCTGGGCGGCATCTGCCTCAACTGGGGCTGCATCCCGACCAAGGCGCTGCTCCGCTGCTCCGAGATCAACCATCTGCTGCACCACCTCGACGCCTACGGCTTCGCCGCCGAGAAGGTCAGCTTCGATATCGGCAAGGTGGTCAAGCGCTCGCGCCAGGTCGCGGGCCAGCTGTCGAACGGCGTGAAGTTCCTCCTGAAGAAGAACAAGGTCACCGTGTTCGACGGCCATGCCAAGCTCGTGGGCCCATTCTCGGGGAAGGGAGGCAAGCTCAAGGTCGAGAAGGACGGCAAGCCGGTCGCCGACCTCGCCGCCAAGCATATCGTGCTCGCCACCGGCGCCCGCGCCCGGATCATGCCGGGGCTGGAGCCGGACGGCAAGCTGGTCTGGACCTACAAAGAGGCGATGGTGCCCCCGTCGATGCCGAAGTCGCTGCTGGTCGTCGGCTCGGGCGCCATCGGCATCGAGTTCGCGAGCTTCTTCCGCAACATGGGCGCCGAGGTGACGGTGGTCGAAGTGCTCGACCGCGTGCTGCCGGTCGAGGACGAGGAAATCTCCGCGTTCGCCCGCAAGCAGTTCGAGAAGCAGGGGATGAAGATCCTCACGTCGGCCTCGGTGAAGACCCTGAAGAAGAGCGCCGATAGCGTCACGGCGACGATCGAGGCCGGCGGCAAGACCACGGACGTCACCGTCGAGCGCGTGATCCTCGCGGTCGGCATCGTCGGCAATGTCGAGAACCTGGGCCTCGAAGGCACCAAGGTGAAGGTCGAGAAGACCCACGTCGTGGTCAACCAGTGGCTCGAGACCGGCGAGCCTGGCGTCTATGCCATCGGCGACCTCGTCGGCCCGCCATGGCTCGCGCACAAGGCCAGCCACGAGGGCGTGATCTGCGTCGAGAAGATCGCCGGCATCAAGGACGTGCATCCGCTCGACACCTCGAAGATCCCGGGCTGCACCTACTGCATGCCGCAGGTCGCCAGCATCGGCCTCACCGAGAAGGCGGCGAAGGACAAGGGGTACCAGGTGAAGGTCGGCCGGTTTCCCTTCATCGGCAACGGCAAGGCGATCGCGCTCGGCGAGCCGGAAGGCATGGTCAAGACGGTGTTTGACGCCAAGACCGGCGAACTCTTGGGCGCCCACATGGTCGGTGCCGAGGTTACCGAGCTGATCCAAGGGTACGGCATCGCCCGCACGCTCGAGACGACCGAAGCCGAGCTCATGCACACGATCTTCCCGCATCCGACGTTGTCGGAAATGATGCACGAAGCCGTGCTTGACGCGTACGGCCGCGCCATCCACATGTAAAGGCACGATGGGCGTCGACACCACACCTCGAGCGCGGCATCCGGAGAAAGCGCACAAGCCGGACAATTCGGTCCAGCGCCAGAAGCCGGACTGGATTCGCGTCAAGGCGCCGGTCTCGAGGGAATACCAGGAGACACGCGCGCTGATGCGCCGCCTCAACCTCGCGACCGTCTGCGAGGAGGCCGCCTGCCCGAACATCGGCGAGTGCTGGAAGCAGAAGCACGCGACCGTGATGATCTTGGGCTCGGTGTGCACGCGCGCCTGCGCTTTCTGCAACGTCGCCACCGGAATGCCCGACAAGCTGGATCCGCATGAACCCGAGCACGTCGGCGAGGCGGTCGCGGCCCTCGGCATGGCGCACATCGTGATCACGTCGGTCGATCGCGACGATCTCGACGACGGCGGGGCCGCGCAGTTCGTGCGCGTGATCCGGGAGATCCGGACGCGCAGCCCCAAGACCACGATCGAGATCCTGACGCCCGATTTCCTGCGCAAAGAGGGTGCGATCGAGGCGGTGGTCGCGGCCAAGCCCGACGTCTTCAACCACAATCTCGAGACCGTGCCGCGGCTTTATCCGACGATCCGCCCCGGTGCCCGCTACTTCCACAGCCTGCGGCTGCTCGACACGGTGAAGCGGCTCGATCCCTCGATCTTCACCAAGTCCGGCCTGATGGTCGGCCTCGGCGAGGACCGCAACGAGATCATGCAGGTGATGGATGATCTGCGCTCGGCCGATGTCGACTTCCTGACCATCGGTCAGTACCTGCAGCCGACGCCGAAGCACGCAGCCGTCGACCGTTTTGTCACGCCGGATGAGTTCGACGGCTACAAGACCATGGCCATGGGGAAGGGCTTCCTCCTCGTTTCGGCGAGCCCGCTGACCCGCTCCTCGTATCACGCCGACGCCGATTTCGACCGCCTGCGCGCGGCGCGAATGGCGCGGCTGGGGACGTGATGCGCCGCGTCATCTCCGCCGTCCTGTTCGCTGTCGCGCTGCCGGCGCTGGCCGCCTGCGCGCCGGACGACGTGACGCGCAACGCCTATGATGGCCTCAGCACCCGCGAGCGGCTGCAGCCGGCCCCCGGCGCCGACCGCAAGCAGATTCCGACCTACGACGACTATCAGCGGAGCCGCGCGCGCGACGCGGTGGACGGCTGACGCGTGCCCACCCACGCCGAACAACGGGTCGTTCCGTACACGCCCGAGCAGATGTTCGACCTCGTCGCCGGGGTCGAGCGCTATCCGGAGTTCCTGCCATGGTGCCTGGCGTCGCGTGTCCGCTCGCGGCAGGACAACACGATCACCGCCGACCTCGTCATCGGCTTCAAGATGATCCGCGAGCGCTACACCTCGCGCGTGGTCCTCGACCGGCCGCGGCGGATCGACGTCGAATATCTCGAAGGCCCGCTGAAGCGGCTGGCCAACCATTGGTCGTTCCTGCCGCATGAGTCGGGCGGCACGCTCGTCGACTTCTATGTCGATTTCGAGTTCCGTTCGCGCGTCCTGCAGTCGCTGATCGGCGTGCTTTTCCACGAAGCGCTGCGGCGCCTCGTCGCGGCGTTCGAAGCACGCGCCAGGCAGCTGTATGGCCAGCCCGCTGTTGCCGCGGCGGCTCGTTCGAGCTGACTTACGCGACCTCGGTTTCCGCGTTTTCCGGATTGCTGAAGTCGAGCAGGGCCGGGGCGCGCTCGATGATCGTGACCAGGATCTCCTCGGCGACCTTGAGGTCCGCCGTCGTGCGCTCGCCGATGCGCGGCGCGTACTTGGGATCGTTCATTTTCTCGTGGGCGCGGTGCAGGTTACGCAGCTCGCGCATGAACACGTCGCGCGAGCCGAGCGGCAGCGCGTCGCGCTCCGCGAGGATGCGCAGGAAGTGCAGGCTGGCGGTGAGCGTTGCGGACAGCAGGAACAGCGTCAGCTCCTCGAACTTGTCCTCGAGGTCCTTCTCGTGGCCGCCCTTCATGTTCTTCAGACGGTGCTCGATCAGGATCGACAGCGTGTCGAAGTCGTCGCAACGCCGCTTGAATTCCTGATAGGCCTGGAACTTGTCCCGCTTGGCCTCGGTCGAGGCAAGGCCCGCCGTCTTGATCACCGCGCTGGCGCTTTGCTCGAGGGCGCCGAGCAGCTGCTCGACCTCCTTGCGATTGTACGTCTTCGCCATCCCCGACTCCTCACCCGCGCCGAAAGTACGGCTGAATACTTTCCGCGCGGTTAACCATTAAAAACAAGTCCAAATTGTTCACACACCGGGTCCCACTTGCCGCGGCCCGCCGTCCGGCCCATATTAAAGCCTGACCGATCGGTCAGTGATTAGACCCAGAGAGATTGAGGGCGCCCATGACCTTTCCTGCTCCCGAGCAGCTCGCCGCAGAGGTGCGTATGCCGCCCTCGAACCCGACCGAAGCGCCCGACCCGGCGAAGATTCTCTTCGGTGTGACCGAGCCGCCGCCGTTCAAGGAAGGCAACATCTTTCCGCTCGAATGGCGCACCGAGACGCCGAAGATGCTGGAGATCTACGAACGCTCGCGCGATCCCGGCTGGTCGCCCGATAAGCTGCCGTGGACGACGTTGGACGCGAAGGCCTTCACGCTCGATCAGCGGTACGCCCTTGCCTACTGGTGGTCGCTGCTTTCCGTTTTCGATTCTTCGGGACCGGCGGTCTTCGCGCGCGCGATGATCCACACCTACGAGGCGCACGAGGAAGATCCGGTGCGCAAATGTTTCTTTTCGGTGACGCGCGACGAGGTCAATCACGAGGAGATCTGTCAGCGCGCCATTCAAGGCCTGACGCCGAACGGCCCGCTCGGCTATGAGCCGCAGACGCCGCTCGGCAAGCTCGCGCGCAATAACGTGCTCTGGTACTACCACAACGGCGGCCGTTACTGGGACGGCTACAAGAAGGCGGTCGGCCGTTATCCGTTGGCGATCCTCTTTACTTCGTTTCTGATGGGCGAGGTCGCGTCGGCCACCTTGTTCCACGGGATGTACCAGCGGACGACCATCCCGGTGTTCAAGGAGGCGTTCCGCAACGTCGGCAAGGACGAGGCGCGGCACATGGGCATCTGCCTCGCCATTCTCGATCGCCTGTTGCCGAAGCTCACCGACGACATGCGGGCGCAGATCACCAAGCAGTTGCGCGCCGGCTATGTGTTTCTGTCGGGCATTCTCTATGAGCCGCCGGAGCAGTTCTGGGAGCTGCCGGAGACCTGGCGGCCGGCGCACCGCATGCTCGAGGACGTCGCCCGCGGCGCCGGGCTCGGCATCCTCAGCATCGACGAGCGGCGCGAGAACTGGCGCGCCGCCGTCCTCAAGATGAAAGGCCTGCTCGAGCCGCACGGCGTCGAATTCCCGGCGATCCCGGAGATCGGCATCGACGGCAAGACCGTGGCGTTCGATCCCGACGACATCATCCCGGTCTTTTAGGGGCGCAGGGGGCGGCGATGGCCCGCACCCGGGCCGACGACTACGCCGAGAAGCGGCAGGGGATTTGCGACGGCGCGGCCGAGCTGTTCGCGCGGCGCGGCTTCGAGGCGACCTCGGCCGCCGACATCGCGGATGCCGGCGGGTTCTCGAAGGCGCTGATCTATCACTATTTCGACTCGAAGGAGGAAATCCTCCAGGAGCTGCTCGAGGCGCATATGGATCGCCTGCTCGCGGCGGCGGAAGCGGCGTTGCGCGAGCCCGGCGACGCGCGGGCGCGGCTGCGCGCCTTCGTGCGCGCGCATATGCGCATCTATGCGACCGCGCGCGCACGCCATGTGCTGCTGCTCAACGAGCTCGACGCGCTGCCGGGCAAAGGCCGCGCCGCCATCGTGGCCAAAGAGCGGCGCCTCGTCGCGCTCGCCGCGGCGCTTTTTTCGGAGCTGGCATCGGTCCCGGCGCGACTGCGCACCGCCGTTGCGATGTCGTTCTACGGCATGATCAACTGGACGTGCACCTGGTACCGGCCCGACGGCGCGGTCGGGCCGGAGGAGTTCGCCGATCTCGCCTGCGACCTGTTCCTCAACGGGCTTGCGGGGCGCTTCGCGGCAGGAACGAGTCGACGTTGATGCGCGCGGGATCGACCCCGAGCGCGCGCAGCGCCGCCGCGCACGCCTCGACCAAGCCGGGACTGCCGGCGACGAGCGCCGCGTAGCCGGAGAGGTCGGGGTGCTGCGCGCCCAGAAGCTCCGGGATGCGACCTTTGGTCCACGGCGCCGGCGCGTCGGGCTCGCGGGTCAGCGTGATCTGCCAGGCGAAGTTCGCGTGCTGCCGCGCCAGGCGATCGAGCTCATCGAGCGCGAAGATCTCGCGGCGGTCGCGCACCGAGAAGAGCAGCCGCACCGGCGCCGCAAAACCTTGCGCGAGCGCGTCGGTGACCGCCGAGAGCACCGGCGACAGGCCGCTGCCGCCGGCCAACGCCAGAACCGGTCCCGCATGGCCGGACGGGAAGGAGAAGTCGCCGTATGGTCCGCGCAGCGCCAGGCTGTCGCCGACCTTCGCCTGCTCGTGCAGCCACGTGCTGCAGGCGCCCTGTGCATGGCGGGTGATGTAGAAGGTCAGCTGTCCTGCGGCCGGCGCTCCGTCCTCGCCCGGCGCATTGGCGATGGAGTAAGGGCGCGGCGCGCCGATGCCGGGGAGCAGGAACTCCATATCCATGCCGGCGCGGTAGTGAAAGCGCACGGTCGGCGGGACGGCGACGACCAGGCGTAGCACCGAGGGCGTGACAGCGTGCGCGGCGATGATCGTCGTCGCGATCTCCGCCGGTACGATCTTGTCCTCGCCGGCTACCCGCGGCGCCATGTCGTTGACCATCCGCAGACGGATGCGGGGAGCTCTCGGCTTCGATTGGCAGCACAGGCAAAAGCCCGCGGCTTTCTCTTCGTCGGTGATGGCGAAGCTCATGGCCCAGCCGTGGTCGACCGCGCCTTCCAGGACCTGGGCCTTGCACGTGCCGCAGGCGCCGCCGCGGCAGTTATGCGGCATGTGAAGCCCGGCGGCGAGGGCGGCGTCGAGCAGCGCCGTCTCCGCGGCGCAGCGATAGCTTTCGCCGGTGTTCTCGACCGTGACGTCGGACGATTCGTCAGCCATGACGCAAGGTCGATGACCCCGGACGTGCCGTCAAGCGCTCCATCAGGCGCGCCTCGTCTCCAGCACGGTGATTGTTGCGATGATGCCGCCGATCACGCAGGCGAGCCCGGCCCATCCCAAGGTGGTCGGCACCTCGTGCAGCAGCGGGATCGCCGAGAGCGTCACCACCAGCGGCGCCGCGGCGGTCAGCATCGCGGTCGACGAGGCGCCGAAGGCCTCGACGACACGCGTGAACGCGAACAGCGACAGCACGTTGGCGAGGACGCCTTGCAGCACGACTTGCACGACGAGCTCGCCGGCCGATGCGTGGAAGAGCTGCGGCTCGAAGAGCAGAAAGTAGATCGGCAGGTAGATGATCGCTGCGACCGGGTAGACGAAGGCGAGCGCCTGCCGTGCGGTGACGCCCCATCGCTGGGCGAAGACGCTGTAGACCGCCCAGTCGAACGACGCGAGGTAGAACAGGATGTCGCCGCGCCATTGCCCGGGCTCGCCGGCGGACAGGCTTTCGTAGCCCATCAGCATGACGCCCGTGACGATCAGCAGCAGGCCGAGCTGCTTGCCGCGGCTGAAGCGCTCGCGCAGCACCACGACCGCGAGGATCGCCGTGTTCAGCGGCAACGTCGCCGTCTGCAGCGCCGACGCGTGCGCCACCGGCGCGAACAGGAAGGCTGCGTACGAGAAGGCGCCGAAACCGATGCCGGCGGTGATCGACAGCAGCAGCACCTTGCCCAGCGGCAAGCCGGCGAAGCCGCTGCGCGCCAGCCACGGCAGCATGATGATGCCGCCGACGCCGGCACGGAGTGCCAGCAGGTCCGCCGGCGGGAAGTTGGAGCGTACACCGACCCGCGACATCAGGATGAAGGCGCTCCAGATCACCAGCAGAAAGGCCGCGCACAACAGGCCGATCCGCAGCTCGCGGCGCCCGGCGTCGGCCGTGGTCACGGTGTCGAAGGCCATGGGCAGGTGTCAGGCGGTGCGTAGTGCCGCGATAAAGGTCTCGGGATCGACATTGCCGCCGGAACAGACGACGGCGACGGTCTTGCCCTTGATGTCGAACTTGCCGGCCAGGACCGCGGCCAGGGACACCGCTCCGCCGGGCTCGACGACGAGCTTGAGCTCGGCGAACGCGACTGCCATGGCCCGGCGGACCTCGTCGTCGCTGACCGCAAAGCTGCCGGCAACATGCTGCTTGGCGATCGGGAACGTGATCTCGCCGGGTGACGGCGACAACAGGGAGTCGCAGATCGATCGCGCCTTCGCATCGTTGCTTTCGCGCCGGCCGCTTTTCAGGCTGCGGCCGAAATCGTCGAACCCCTGCGGCTCGACCACATAGATCTTCGTGTCGGGCGATTTCGCGTGCAGCGCCATCGCCGTACCGGTGAGCAGCCCGCCGCCGCTGGCTCCGCATAGGAACGCGTCGAGCTTGGCGCCGGCGGCCCCGGCCTGTGCGGCAATCTCGAGCCCGATCGTGCCCTGGCCGGTGATGACGCAGGGATCGTCGAACGGCGGCACCAGCACCGCACCGCGCTGATTTTGGATGTTGCGGCCGATCTCCTCGCGGCTTTCGCTATAACGGTCGTAGGTGACGACCTCGGCCCCGTAGGCCCTGGTGTTGGCGATCTTGATCGCCGGCGCATCGGCCGGCATGACGATCACCGCCGGCATGCCGAGGATCTGGGCGGCCGCGGCGACACCCTGGGCATGGTTGCCGGACGAGTAGGCGACGACGCCGCGCTTCTTTTGCTCGGCGTCCAGGCGGCACATCCGGTTGTACGCGCCGCGGAACTTGAACGAGCCGGTGCGCTGCAGAGGTTCTGCTTTGACAAGAAGCCGGCCGCCGAGCCGTTTGTTGAGCGGCGGCGACTCCAGGAGCGGCGTCAGCACCGCCATGCCGCGCAGCCGGGTGGCCGCGTCTTCGATGGCGGCAAGCGTGACTTCAGAACTGGGCGAGGAACTCATCGATGGCCTTCCGTGCCGCCGGCTCGGCGAGAGTGGGACAATGGCCGACACCGGGGATGGTGACCTGAACGAGGTCGGGCTTTTCGGCTTTCATGCGCTGAAACGTCTCGGCCGACAGGATATCCGATACGCCGCCCCGGATGGCAAGCGCCGGTACGGCGCGGATGGCGCGCCACAGGTTCCACAGGTCCGGCGGCGGCTCGGCGGGCTCGAGCAGCGGCCGCGCCAGGCGCACGTCCCAGTCGAAATGGAGGAGCCGGTCGTCGCCTTCGCGATACGTGCCCTGGGCGAACGCCAGCCAGTCGGCGTCGCCGGCGAATGACAGGCTCGGGAACGTCGCGCGCAGATGCGCCACCGCCGCCGGCCAGTCCTTCATGGGGCGATCGCGGGAAATGTAGGAGAGGATGCGGCCGGCCCCGTCGGTTCCGATGTCGGGGCCGACGTCGTTGATGATCAGCCCGGCCAGCAGCGCGGGATAGGCCGCAGCCATCGCCGTGCCGAGCAGTCCGCCCATCGAGGTGCCGACGACGACGACGCGGCCGAGGCCGAGCGACGCGAGAAGATGGCGGATGTCGTCAAGGTACGCACCGGGCTCGTAGGTGCGCCAGTCGTCGGGCCGCGCCGACCGGCCGCGGCCGCGCAGGTCGGGGCAGATCACGCGACGGTGCGCCGCGAGATGTCGGGCGAGGCCGAGGAAGTCGTTCGAGTTGCGGGTCAGGCCGGGCAGGCACAGGACCGGGGTCGCGTCACCGTCTTCTCCGCAGTCGCGGAAGAAGAGCTTCAGACCGTCGGATGAGGTGAAGGTGCGTTCACGCAGCCGCGGCTCGGCGGGCATGCCGGCCGCTCAGCCCAGCCCGAGGAGTGCCGGCAGCTCCGCGAGGCTCTTGATCTGGCGCTCGGGCGAGGCCGGGAGGTTCTCGGCCGGCGCGCCGGCGCGGTTCACCCACACCACGCGGAAGCCAAAGGCCGCCGCACCGGCCGCGTCCCAGCCGTTCGACGACATAAAGCAGATGCGTCCCGCGGGCACCCCGAGCTTGTCGACGGCGAGCTGGTAGACCGACGGATGCGGCTTGTAGACGCCGACCGCCTCGACCGACAGCGACATCTCGATCAGCGAGGAGAGGCCGGCGCTGTTCACGGCACCGGTCAGCATGGTTGGCGAGCCGTTCGACAGGATCGCCGCCCGCATGCCTTTGTCCTTGAGGCGCTGCAGCATCGCCGGCACTTCGGGGAACGGGTCGAGGTTGAGGTATTGCTGCATGAGCAGGGCCCGCAGCGCCGGATCCTGGCGCTTCAGTGCCGCCATCGCATAGTCGAGGCTCTCACCCGTGACGTGCCAGAAATCGATGTGACGGCCCATCAGGCTGCGCAGCCAGGTGTACTCGACCTGCTTGCGCCGCCACAGGTCCGAGAGCGTCGCCCAGTCGGCACCCAGCGCCTCCTTGCACCGCGCCGCGGCGGAGGCGTAGTCGAACAGGGTTCCATAAGCGTCGAACACGCAGGCGCCGATGTCCTGCATCTTGCCGGCCGTCATGTGCGTCTATTCCCGTCGGGGCTCTATTGTGTCTCGGCCATCCGCCGCCGGCGCAGATCCCGGTCCAGGCCGAAGGCGACCTGGGTCGATCCGAGACGGTGACGATAGACCTGTAAGTTTTCGAGCACGCGATGGATATAGTTACGGGTCTCGTCGATCGGAATCAATTCAATCCAGTCGATCACGTCAACCTTCGGCTGGCGCGGGTCGCCGTTGTCGCGGACCCACTGCTTCAGCCGGCCGGGCCCGGCGTTGTAGGCGGCGAGGGCCATCACGTAGGAGCCGTCGTAGTCGTCGATGAGGCTGGCGAGATACGTGCGGCCGATCGACAGGTTCAGCTTCGGATCGTTGACCAGCTTGGTGTCGATATGCGCGGTGTCGAGGCCGAGCTTGCGCGCGACCGCCCGCGCCGTCGGCGTGATGATCTGCATCAGCCCGCGCGCGCCGACGCGGCTGATGGCGTTCGTCTCGAAGGCGCTTTCCTGGCGGATCGTCGCGTAGATCAGCGCGCGTTCCGGTATCTCGTTGCCGGCGGGCAGGGGAATGACCGGCCAGCCGTAGTCCGGAATCGAGACGCCGGCACTCTGCGCCGAGCGCTTCGCCGCCGAGACGGCGAGGTCGGGCCGGTCGATGCGCGTCGCCAGCTCGGCCACCAGCGTGTGCTCGCCCGGCGTCTTGGCGTTCAGCACCAGCCGGGTGATGAACGTCTTCACTTTCAGCACTTGGCCGATCTGCTGCAGCAGGCGCGTCGCTTTCACGAGCTCGCTGGCCTCGAACTGGCTGCGCTCGTCGGGCGCCGGCGGAACGGAATCGGGAAACGGCGGACGCGCCGCGGGATCCATCGTCGTTGCCGCGAGCTGCCCGTAATAGGTGGTGAGATAGCCGGCGGCGCGGCGATACCATTCCGCGGCGGCGGTCTTGTCGCCGGCGGCGTCGGCGGCGCGCCCGGCCCAATAGGCGCCGCGCGACTGCGTCACGGGGAATTTCGCGACTTCGTACAGGCGCGTGAAATGTTTGAGCGCGGTGTCCGGCCTGTTGAGGAAGCGCAGCGCCACCCAGCCGGCAAGGAACTCGGCCTCCGTCAGTTTCGGCCCGTCGGTCATCTGGTGATTGCTGGCGATCTCGTAGGCTTCGCTCATGCGCCCGGCGGTGATCGCGCGCCGCGCCAGGTACGCGCGCTCGGTCCACCACACCTCCGGCCGGACGAGCTGCGGCGGGGCGGTGCGGAACATCTCGAGCGCCGCCTGTTCCTGGCCTTTGCGCCGCCGCCACTTCAGCCGGTCGAAGATTAGCCCCTGGTCGTTGGCGAACCGCGCCGGCACCTTCTTCAGCGCGTACTCGACGCCGCTCGACATCGTCGCAAGCCGGATGCGCGCCTCGCCGAGTGCCCGATGCTCGGCGTCGACCTTGGGCAGCATGCGCCGGGCGTCCTCGATGCGGCCGTCCCACAGCAGCTTGTCGAGGCGGCGCACGTGCTCTTCGGCGGAGAGATGCGATTTGTAGCGTTTGAGGAAGGTCTGCTCCTGCGCCGGGCCGAAGACACCGGTGGCCCATGTGTCGTGGATCAGCTGTACCGCCTTGGTCTTGTCGCCGGACCGCAGCAGCGCCTCGATGTAGCGCATGGCGCCGTCGACGGTGGTCGGCCCGCGCAGCGCGAACCACGCCAGCACCACCGAATCGTCGGTGCGGTCGACCAGCGCCTCCTCGGCGCGCCGCGTCAGCACGTCCTGGGCCGGCCAGGTCGGGTTGGCATCGCTGAACGCCGCGATGTCCTCGAAGGCGGCGCCGGAATGCGGGACCTGCAGCTCGGCCCAGCGGAAGATCTTGGCGGCCAGCTTGTGGACGTCGCCCTTCGTCGGGAACTGCGCCGCCAGGCGCCGCGCTTCGTCGACACGGCCGGCATCCAGCGCCTCGAAGGCGCGGGCATAGAGCGTCTGCTCTTCGACGGACAGCAGCGGAGCGAAGGGCGGCGGGGGCGGGGTGGCGGGCGCCGCCGCGTGGCCGGGGGCGACGGCAAGCAGCGCCGCGGCGACCGCGACGGCCCGGACGAATCGGTGAAATCCCCCTAGCGACATCAAGGCGATAATAGGTGACAGGCGGCAGCCGATGCCAGCATTCACCATATGTCCTTAAGGTCCCCTTAACTTCGTCCTGAAGCGGTGAGGAATAGGTAACCGGGCCGGGTTGCGACCGGGTGGGCAGGCCGCTATGTTCCTCAGAACATCGGAGAATTTCCCATGATCAAAGGATCGATCGTCGCCCTGGTGACGCCGTTCAAGAACGGCGGCATCGACGAGAAGGGCTTTCAGGCCTTCGTCGACTGGCAGATCAAAGAGGGCACGCACGGCCTGGTCCCCTGCGGCACGACCGGCGAATCGCCGACCCTGTCGCACGACGAGCACGATCGCGTGATCGAGCTGTGCGTCGAGGCGGCGGCCAAGCGGGTGCCGGTGATCGCGGGCACGGGCTCGAACTCGACCGACGAGGCGATCCGTCTCACCCGTCATGCCAAGAAGGCCGGCGCCGACGCCGCCCTGGTCGTCAGCCCGTATTACAACAAGCCGACGCAAGAAGGGCTCTATCAGCACTTCAAGGCAATCGCCGAGGCCGTCGACCTGCCGATCATCGTCTACAACATCCCGCCGCGCTGCGTGGTCGACATCTCGGTCGAGACCATGGCGCGTCTTGCCAAGATCCCGAACATCATCGGCGTGAAGGAAGCAACCGGCGACGTGACGCGCTTCACCCGTCACCGCCGCGTCATCGGCAAGGAGTTCGTCCAGGTGTCCGGCGACGACGGCCTCGCCTTGGCGCAGATGGCGCACGGCGGCGTGGGCTGCATCTCGGTCACCGCCAACGTGGCGCCGCGGCAGCTGGCGGACTTCCAAAATGCGTGCCTCGCCGGCGACTTCGTCAAGGCGCGCTCGATCCACGACCGCCTGGCCCCCTTGCACGAGGCGTTGTTCATCGAGACGAGCCCGGCGCCGATCAAGTACGCGTGCAGCCTGATCGGCAAATGCAGCCCGAAGGTGCGCCTGCCGCTGGTCGAGCCGCAGGATCAGACCAAGCAGCGCGTGCGCGAGGCGATGACGGGAGCGGGGCTCCTCAACTAGAGGGCCGCCGACACGGCATGCCGAAGGCGCCGCTCCCCGAAAAAATCGCGGCGCAGAACCGCAAGGCGCGCCACGACTATTCCATCGAGCAGACTCTCGAAGCCGGCATCGTCTTGACCGGCACCGAGGTCAAGGCGCTGCGCGCCGGCGGGGCTCAGATCACCGACGCCTTCGCCGAGGACCGCGGCGGTGAGCTCTGGCTGCTCAATGCGCACATTCCCGAATTCGCCGGCGGCAACCGCATGAACCACGAACCGCTGCGCCCCCGGAAGCTCTTGGTGCATAAGCGCGAGATGAGCCGCTTGATCGGCGCCGTCACGCGTGACGGCATGACGATCGTTCCGCTCAAGCTCTATTTCAACGCGCAGGGCCGGGCGAAGGTCGAGCTGGCGCTGGGCAAGGGCAAGAAGAAGTACGACAAGCGCGAGACGATCAAGACCCGCGACTGGCAGCGCGAGAAGGGACGGCTGCTGCGGGCCCGTGGCTAGCCTCGGGCGTCCCACGCTCTTCCCACACCGCGAAAATGTGTCGCCCGCAAACGTGCGGCGTATACTGCCTGACGCACGAGTCGGGGGGCTCGCGGGTGGCATTAGAACCGCCAAATCCACAATCGCCGGATAACGACGACGCCGGCATCATCCGGTGCGGCTCGCATGCCGACTATGTCTCGCTCAAGGTGGCGCAGGGCATCCTGTGGGTGATTCTTGAAGGCGAGCCACGCGGTGACGATCTGCGCCTTTGCTTCGAGCGGGCGCTGGCGACCGGCACCATCACGACCAGTATGCGGACATTCGTCGACATGCTGCGGTTCACCGGCTCGGTTGATTGGCCGTCGATCCACGCCATCAAGGACATGGCCGTGTGGGGCGCGGACGGCCAGGCGCGAACCGCGTACCTGACCCGCGACACGATGGCCGTGATGCTGCTGCGGGCGCTGGTCGACTTCTTCCCGCTGACGCGGCACCGGTTCTTCGCGGATCGCGAGCAAGCGTTGCTCTGGCTGCGCGCCTAAGCCTGTCCTTTCCGTCATTGCGAGCGAAGCGAAGCAATCCGGGGTCGCGCCGCTGACTCTGGATCGCTTCGTCGCTTTCGCTCCTCGCGATGACGGTTGTCACTCGGCCATGGCGCGCGGCGGCAAGCCGACTGTGGCCGCGATCTGGACATGCGGCGATGTGCGGAGCCGTTTTCGCAAACGACTAAAGATCCAGTCGCCTGCGCACGTTGCGGAACACCTCTTTGAACATCTTGGGCGTCAGCACGCCGGTGTTCGTGTTGTAGCGCGAGCAGTGATAGCTGTCGGCGAGCACGAGCCCGTTCGGCAGCTCGTGCTGGGCGCCGTGGGTGAACGGGTGGGCCTTCTGCTTGAGGCCGAGCGCCGCGATGATCGCCTCGTGCGCCACGCGCCCGAGCGCCACGATCACCTTGAGTTTTTTCATCCCGGCGATCTCGGTGACGAGGAATTTGCGGCAGGTCGCGATCTCCGCCGGCAACGGCTTGTTCTGCGGCGGGAGACACCGCACGGCATTGGTCACCCGCGCGTCCTTGAGCGTCAGCGTGTCCGGCTCCCAGGCTTCGGTATCGCGTCCGGCGACGTACTCGCCGGCGGCGAAGCCGTGCTCGCGCAACGTCGCGTACAGCAGATCGCCGGCATAGTCGCCGGTGAAGGGGCGGCCGGTGCGGTTCGCCCCCATGAGCCCGGGACCGAGGCCGACGATGAGCACGCGCGCGTCACGGCTGCCGAAGCTCGGCACCGGCGCGTTGTGCCAGTGCGGATATTTCTCGCGCAGCTCGTCGCGGAACCCGACCAGTCGTGAGCACAGCGCGCAGTCGCTGGGCGGCGCGTCCGCGTCGCCTCGTCCTTCGCGACGCGGTCCGTCGCCGAGCGAAAGACCGCCCTCAGGACGAGGAGATTTTTTCGACAAAGGACAACCTCACCCTGAGGAGCGAGCGTCCCGAAGGGTGGCCCCCTAGCGCGCGGCGGCTTCGGGCTCGTGGTGATAGTGCCGGTCGGCGTGCAGCGGCAGGTCGCGCGGATCGCGGCGCTCGTTCACCGGGCGCTGAATCTGCGGCATCAGGTCCTGCAGGTCGACGAAGGCGTCGGCCTGGCGGCGCAGGTCGTCGGAGACCATCGGCGGTTGCGAGCGGATGGTGGAGACGACGGTGACGCGTACGCCGCGGCGCTGCACCGCCTCGACGAGGCGGCGGAAGTCGCCGTCGCCCGAGAACAGCACAATGTGGTCGAGCCGGTCGGCCATATCCATCATGTCGATCGCGAGTTCGACGTCGGTGCTGCCCTTGATCTTGCGCCGGCCGGTGGCGTCGGTGAATTCCTTGATCGGCTTGGTGACCATCGTGTAGCCGTTATAGTCGAGCCAGTCGATCAGGGGCCGGATCGGCGAATAGTCCTGCTCCTCGATCAGCGCCGTGTAATAGAAGGCGCGGATCAGCCGGCCCTTGCTTTGGAACAGGGTGAGGAGCCGCTTATAGTCGATGTCGAAACCGAGAGAGCGCGCCGCGGAATAGAGGTTGGCGCCATCGATGAACAGGGCCAAACGCTCTTGCGGATAAAACATCATCTGACAATCTCCGGCCGAGTATGCGAAGAAATTGGAATGCGAAATTTCTATCGT
>Ga0335070_10002160_pt1 | contig 22933 bp, 22 predicted proteins | sample Lox_Sample_13_FD_206722 | JGI IMG/M metagenome (GOLD analysis project Ga0335070, IMG submission 206722) | Soil microbial communities from Loxahatchee National Wildlife Refuge, Florida, United States - Lox_Sample_1.3 | ecosystem: Environmental > Terrestrial > Soil > Wetlands | place: USA...
GCTCTTTGATCTTGATGATGTAGCCGGGCTGGCCTACAGATCTACTCGAGGATGAACGTCAGCTCGATCGTGGCGCGATATTCGACGATCTTTCCCTTCACGACTTTGGCCTTCAGCTCCATCACCTGTAGCCCGGTAATGCCGCGGACTGTCTTCGCGGCGCGCTTCAATCCGGCTTCCACCGCGTCCTGGAAGCTCTCATTCGAAGCCGAGGTGATCTTGCTGACGCGTGCGACGTTGACTGCCATGTGCTTCCTCCCATGTGAGCGCCTGACGTCTGCAGGGTCCGTCGCGGCCGACCGCGAGGGCAATCAGAACGGTGCAATGTTCGGCGAGCCGGCGTGCCTCTATCTGTGACGGTTTTGCGCAAATCCGGCTTCCCTGTTCACCACTCCCCAAAACCGGTCAAAGGGTCAACACCCCTGCCTAAGTCGCTGGCGCGGTTTGCGAATGTCCGGATTCGCGCCGCGTCAACACCCCGTCAACGGTGGTCAACAGGTCAACACCCCTCCCCTTTATGAAAGGAGTACGCATCGACGAGTTCGACGCCATTCAGAATTTTCAGGCACGTCGCGGCACCAATCCTCGCGGCTCCCGACGTGTTCGCGCACGCGGCCGGCTATGCCGGCGACCCGGCGCATGTCGAGCTGCTGCGCTGTCCACTCGCGCTTCCTGACGCGGCCGATCTGCGCGTTCCCCAAGGTGCGAACCCTACGACGGTGGCGCGCAGCGCTGCGGAAGCTACGGCGGAACAGCCGCCGCGCCGCGACCGAAAATCCCGATGATTGAGGCCACTTTCGAGGAAGTGGTGGGCGCTGAGGGGCTCGAACCCACGACCCGCTGATTAAGAGTCAGCTGCTCTACCAACTGAGCTAAGCGCCCACCGGGAAGGCGGGCGGTATAGCAAACGCGGTCTGCTTTGTCGAGTGCGCGTAAGCCGCGGAAAACCGCTCAGTTTTCCGTGCCGGAGCCCCAGCGGCCGATGAACTGGTCGCGATGGACATAGACGTTGATGAGGAGGCCGAAGGCGATCAAGAGGCTCATCATCGACGTACCGCCATACGAGACGAGCGGCAGCGGCTCGCCGACCACCGGCAGGACGCCCATCACCATCGCCATGTTGATCGAGGCGTAGATATAGAAGGCGGCGACGACGCCCATCCCGGTCAGCCGGCCGAACTGGCTGCGCGAGCGCAGCGAGATGCTGATGCCGTAGAGCAGGATCAGGGTATAGAGACCGATCAGGGCCAGGCAGCCGACGAAGCCCCATTCTTCCGCAAACATCGTGAAGATGAAGTCGGTCTGGCGTTCCGGCAGGAACTGCAGATGGCTCTGCGTGCCCTGCAGGTACCCTTTCCCCCAAATGCCGCCCGAGCCGAGCGCAATCTTCGATTGGATGATGTGGTAGCCGGAGCCAAGCGGGTCGGTTTCCGGCTCCCAGAAAGTCTTGATGCGCTGCTTCTGGTACTCGCGGAGAAACCGCCAGGCGACCGGCACGATCGCCGCGCCCGCGCCGCCGACCAGCGCGAACTTCCACCAGCGCACGCCGGCCAAGAAGAACATCACGGCGCCCATAAGCACCAGCAGGATCGCCGAGCCGAGATCGGGCTGCTTGGCGACGAGGGCCGCCGGCGCCATCACCAGGAAGGTCGGCCACAGCAGGTACAGCGGGTTGCCGATTTCCTGGAGGGTCAGGCCATGGAAGTAGCGCGCCAGGGTGAGGATCAGCGCGATCTTCATCAGTTCCGACGGCTGGATCTGGATGATGCCGCCGACGTCCAGCCAGCGCTGGGCACCCATGCCGATGGCGCCCGCCACGTCCACCACGACCAGCAGGACGAAAGCACCGAAATACAGCGCATAGGCGATGCGGAACCAGAACCTCTGGTCGACGACCGCGACCGCCAGCATCAGCACGATGCCGACGCAGAAGCGGATCATCTGCCGCGACGCCCAGGGATCCCAGCTGCCGCCCGCGGCCGAATACAGGGTCACGAAGCCGATCGACGACACGACTCCGATCAGCACGATCAGCCCGATATTCACCTGCCGGAGCTTCTCGAGCGCGCTGAGGCCGCGCCGGGAGGCTGCGAACGCCGTGCGCATTACCGCGTCTCCGTGGTGCGGGGCGGCGTCGGCGCCGCGGCGTAGTGCTGCGCCGGCGGCAGATTCTCGCGCTCGCGCTTCTGCGCCTGGACCAGGATGTCGCGGACGATCGGCGCCGCGACAGCCGAGCCGCCGATGCCGTGCTCGACGATGACGGCGCAGGCGTAGCGCGGGTTGTCGACCGGCGCGAACGCGATGAACAGCGCGTTGTCGCGCTCCTTCCACGGGATCTGCTCCGGCTTGCGCAGGCCGTTGCGCCGCTCTTCCTCGGTGATGCGGCGGACCTGCGAGGTACCGCTTTTGCCGGCCATCGCCATGCTCGGATCCATGATCCGCGCCCGGAACGCGGTGCCGCGCGGGTCGTTGACGACGCCGCGCATGCCGCGCGCGACGACCGCCAGGTTGTTCTGCGAGATGCCCATCGCCGGGAATGTCTCCGCCGGCCGCTGTCCGAGCTGGCTGCCCTCGATACGGTCGCGGGCGAGCCTGGGCATGACGGCGTAGCCGCCGTTGGCGATGCGCGCGCACATGACGGCGAGCTGCAGCGGCGTGGCCAGCACGTAGCCCTGCCCGATGCCCGCCACCAGGTTCTCGCCGGTCTGCCAGGCGACGCCGGTCGTCGCCATCTTCCATGCCCGCGTCGGGATCAGGCCGGCGCGCTCGCCGGGCAGGTCGACGCCGAGGGTGTGGCCAAGGCCGAAACGCTTCGCCATCTCGGCGATGCGGTCGATGCCGACCCGGCGCGCAACCTCGTAGAAATAGACGTCGCACGAGCCTTTGATCGCGTCGACCATGTCGACGCTGCCGTGGCCGCCCTTCTTCCAGCAGTGGAACTTGGCATTCCCGAGCTCGTAATGGCCGGGGCACGAGACGCGGAACTCGGGCGTCACGACGCCGTTCTCGAGTGCCGCCATCGCCACGACCGGCTTGAACGTCGAGCCGGGCGCGTACTGACCGCCGATCGCCTTGTCGGTGAGCGGCGAGCGGTCGTTGCCGATCAACTCGCGCCAGGTGGCGCCGCTGATGCCTTTGTTGAACTCGTTGGGGTCGAAGCTCGGCGACGACGCCAGGACCAGCACCTCGCCCGTCAACACGTCCATGAGGACGGCGGCGGCGCTTTCCTCTTTCGCGAGGCGCTCGGCCGCGAAGGTCTGGAGATTGAGATCCAGGGTGAGCACGAGATCGGCGCCGGGCTGGCCTTCCTGGCGCGCGAGTTCGCGGATCGGCCGGCCGAGCGCGTTGACCTCGATCTGGCTCGAGCCGGCGCGGCCGCGCAGCGCCAGGTCGTAGATACGCTCGACGCCGTTGCGGCCGATGCGGAAGTCCGGCAGCTCGAGCAGCGGGTCGCCGGTCAGGTCGGCCTCCGACGGCGGCGCCACGTAGCCGATGACGTGGGCGACGCGCTCGCCTGTGGGATAGAAGCGGCTGGAGCCGACGTCGATCATCACCCCCGGCAGGTCGGGCGCATTGACGGCGACCCGCGACACCTCGTCCCAGGAGAGGTTCTCCTTCACGATGACGGGCAGGAATTTCCGCTTGCGCGCGACCTCGCGCATGATGCGCCGGCGCTCGAAATCGGTGATCGGGACGATCTCGGAGATCGCGTCGAGCGTCGCCGGCATGCTGCCGGTCTGCTCGGGAATGACAACCACGCGGTAGTTGAGCTGGTTGATGGCGATCTGCTCGCCGTAACGGTCGAGGATGCGCCCACGCGGCGGCGGCAGCAGCCTGAGGCTGATGCGGTTGTCGTCCGCCAGCATCTTGTAGCGGTCGCTTTCGATCACCTGCAGGTAGTACATGCGGGCGATCAGGCCGCCGAACAGCGCGAGCTGACCTCCGGCCAGCAGAGCGGTGCGCCGCGTGAACAGACGCGTGCGGTAGGCATCGTCTTTCTTCATGCCGACCATGTCACGTCGCCGGCAGGAAGGCGCGCTGGGCGCGGCCCATGAGCATCGCGACCAGCGGATAGACCGCGACCGTGAACGAAAACTGCGCAAGCAGGACCATCGGATCGATGAGACCGCGGTTGATCGCGAGCGCCAAGCCGACCAGGATCAGCTTGGCGCCGAGCGCGATCACCGCGAACGCGAACCACAAGAGACCGAAGGACAGCGTGCGCAGGGTCTTGTGCTGGCTGATGATCATCCAGTGGACGAGCAGCAGCACGAAGGCGTTCACGCCCAACGGTGTCCCCACCAGTATGTCGTCGAGGATCCCGACCATGAAGGCGCCCCAGGGCCGCAAGAGGTCCGGCCGGTGCACGATCCAGTAGAACACCGCCATCAGCACCAGATCCGGCGCGATCACCGAATACGACGGCAGCCGCAGCGGCACGACGTTGATGATGACGATCATCAAGGTGAGCACGAGCGGGGCGGCGGCGCGCGCACCGGCGTCGACGCGCTGGAGGAAGAGCGGACGCACCGCGGCGCTCCGCCGGCTAGCGGCCTGAGCGGCGCGAGACCGGAGGCGGCGCGCCGACAGCCAATGTCCCCGAAAGACCGTAGTCGATCAGCCGCACATAATCGAGGCGGTAGAACTCGACGAACGGCTTCACCCGCACGACCCCGTCGCCGACGGCGCTGACGATGCCGACCGGCAGCCCGGGCGGGAAGACCCCGCCGTGGCCCGAGGTGATGATGCGGTCCCCCACCTGCGGCCGGGCATCCGGCGGCAGGTACAAAAGTTTCGGCTGATCGGAGTTGTCGCCGGCGAGGATGGCCCGCGCCCGGCTGTTCTCGATCAGCACCGGCACCTGGCTGTTGAGGTCGGTGAGCAGCAGGATGCGCGCCGAGCGCTCGCCGACCTCGCCGACCCGGCCGACCAGGCCGTCGCCCGTGATCGCCGTCTGACCCTTGGCGACGCCGTTATGGGCGCCGGCGGCGACCAGCACCGAGCGCACGAACATGCCGGCGGCATCGGCAACCACGCGCGCCGTGACGAAGCTGACCGGCGCTTCCGGATTGAGATGCAGGATCTCGCGCAGCTCGCGGTTCTGGGAATCGAGATTGCGGGCGACGCTCTCCCAGTTCAGGAGGCGCTCGTTCTCCTCACGCAGGCGCTGGTTCTCGGCGTAAACGTTCATCATCGCCGAGATCTTCTCGCCGGTCTCGGCGACCGTCGCGACCGGGCGCGACAGCGCGTCGAGGACGGGAACGAAGGCGTCGGCGACGAGCGTGCGGGCCTGTTCGACGATCGGCGTCTCCGCCTTGCCCAGGACCATCAGGCCGACGGACGCGGCGACGAGCCCCAAGAAGGTGAAGCGCTGCGCCAGCACCCGCAACGGCGCTGCGATGCGGAGCACGCCGCCTGGCCGCTTCATGGAGTGCCTCGCCCGATCATCACCCGCGTCCCGTCCCTATTCCGTCTCGTTGTTCTGTCCGTCTCGTTGTTCTGTCCGTCTCGTTGTTCTGTCCGTCTCGTTGCCCTGTCCGTCTCGTTGCCCTGTCCGTCTCGTGTACGTCTCGTTCCCGTCAGTACATGCTGATCAGCACGTTGCGCAGCGTGCGCATCTCCTCGAGGCAGCGGCCGGTGCCGAGCGCCACGCAGGACAGCGGGTCGTCGGCGACCGAGACCGGCAGGCCGGTCGCATGCCGCAGCACGTGGTCGAGGTTGCCGAGCAGCGCACCGCCGCCCGTCAGCACGATGCCCTTGTCGACGATGTCGGCCGCCAGCTCCGGTGCCGTGTGCTCCAGGGCCACCTTGACCGCCTCGACGATGGCGCTGACCGGCTCGGTGAGGCTTTCCGAGATCTGGCGTTCGCTGATCACCAGTTCCTTCGGCACGCCGTTCATGAGGTCGCGGCCTTTGATCTCCATCATCCGGCCCTCGCCCTCGTCGGGCGGGCAGGCGGAACCGATTTCCTTCTTGATGCGCTCGGCCGAGGACTCGCCGACCAGCAGGTTATGGTTGCGGCGGATGTAGCCGATGATCGCCTCGTCCATCTTGTCGCCGCCGACCCGGACCGAACGTGAATACACGATGCCGCCGAGCGACAGCACGGCGACCTCGGTGGTGCCGCCGCCGATATCGACGACCATCGAGCCGGTGGGCTCGGTCACCGGCAGGCCGGCGCCGATCGCGGCCGCCATCGGCTCCTCGATCAGGAACACGCGCCGGGCGCCGGCGCTCTCGGCCGATTCCTGGATGGCGCGGCGCTCGACCGCAGACGATGACCTGCGGGCTGGCGAAGCTGCGGCGGTTATGCACCTTGCGGATGAAGTGCTTGATCATCTCCTCGGCGACTTCAAAGTCGGCGATGACGCCGTCGCGCAAGGGACGGATCGCGGTAATGTTGCCGGGCGTGCGGCCAAGCATGAGCTTCGCCTCGTCGCCGACGGCGAGCACCTGCTTCTTGCCTTTGACCTCGGCGATAGCGACCACCGACGGCTCGTTGAGGACGATGCCGCGGCCTTTCACATAGACGAGGGTATTGGCCGTGCCGAGGTCGATCGCCATGTCCGCCGACAGCATGCCGAGAATTCGCGAGAACATTTACTTCTTCTTGCTCCACCTAATCCGTTGCACACGCATCGGCCCTGGAGACCAGCGCCGCCGCTGTTATGAGTGTCCCGCCTCGGCATCCCCCGTCTGCTGCCGGTGCGTTGCGACTCGAATTTATCCTTGGCCCGCTTCGCTCGCGAAGCTATGCCGAGATAGCGCCCCCCGCTAGAGTTTTTGAAGACTTTGAGGCCTCGGCCGCGGGTCCCGCGGGGGCCGTTCTCTGGCGTTTGGTGAACAGCCGGTTGAGCGCGTTGATATAGGCGCGCGCGGATGCGACCAAAGTATCGGTGTCGGTGCCAAGCCCGTTCACGGTCTTGCCCTCTTCCTCGAGGCGCACGGTGACCTCGGCCTGGGCGTCGGTCCCGGCCGTGACGGCATGGACCTGGTACAGCTGCAGCTTGGCCGTGTGCGGCACCAGCTTCTTGATGGCGTTGAACACGGCGTCGACCGGGCCGGCGCCGCGCGCCTGGACGTCCTTCACCTCGCCGTCGATCTCGAGCTCGAGGTCGGCCAGCTGCGGCCCCTTGGAGCCCGCGACCACCTGCAACGAGACGAACTTTACGCGGTCATTGGCGCTGCCGACGGTGTCGTCGACGAGCGCCACGATGTCCTCGTCGAAGACGTCCTTCTTGCGGTCGGCCAGGTCCTTGAAGCGGCGGAACGCGTCCTCGACGGCATTGTCGCCGAGCTGGAACCCGAGTTCCTTGAGCTTCTCTTTGAAGGCGTGACGGCCGGAATGCTTGCCCATGACCAGGGTCGAGCGGTGCAGACCGACCGATTCCGGCGTCATGATCTCGTAGGTCTGGGCGTTCTTCAGCATGCCGTCCTGGTGGATGCCCGATTCATGCGCGAACGCGTTGGCGCCGACGATCGCCTTGTTCGGCTGCACCGCGAAGCCCGTGATCGCCGAGACCAGGCGCGACGCCTTCATGATGCTCTCGGTCTTCACCCCCGTCGTGTACGGCAGGAGGTCGTGGCGCGTGCGCAGCGCCATGACGATCTCCTCGAGCGCGGCGTTGCCCGCGCGTTCGCCGATGCCGTTGATGGTGCATTCGACCTGGCGGGCGCCGGCGGCCACCGCGGCCAGCGAGTTCGCCACCGCGAGGCCGAGGTCGTTGTGGCAATGGACGGAAATGATCGCCTTGTCGATGTTCGGCACGCGATTCATCAGCATGGCGATGAGCGCGCCGAATTCGGACGGCACGGCATAGCCGACGGTATCGGGAATGTTGATCGTGCCCGCGCCGGCTTTGATGGCGCTTTCCACGCATCGGCAGAGGAAGTCGTGCTCGGTACGGCTGCCGTCCTCGGGACTCCACTCGACATCCGCGCAGAGATTGCGCGCGTGCGTCACGGCGTCGATGATCGCCTGGTGCACCTCCGCCGGCTCCATCTGGAGCTTGTATTTCATGTGCAACGGGCTGGTGGACAGGAACGTGTGGATGCGCGGGCGCTTCGCCTCTTTCAGCGCTTCCCACGCCCGGTCGATGTCCTTGCGGCCGGCGCGGGCCAGGCCGCAGACGCTCGAATTCTTCACCGTGCGGGCGACCTCGCGCACCGCCTCGAAGTCGCCGTTCGATGCGATCGGGAACCCGGCTTCGATGATGTCGACGCCCATCTCCTCGAGCGCCTTGGCGACGCGCAGCTTCTCCTCGAGGTTCATCGAGCAGCCCGGCGACTGCTCGCCGTCGCGCAAGGTCGTGTCGAAGATGCGGACGCGGTCCTTGTCGGGTTTGGCTTTGGACGTGGTGGTGGTCGTCATGTGGGGATCCTTTGCAGGGAGAAGTTGTCCGACTTGCTCGCCCCGGCCGACCTTGGATCCTCGAACGAGGATGCCGGTCAGGTCCGGGCGGTGGTAAGTCGAGCGATCGTGCCCCCCTCCGTCCCCGTTACGCCAAAGCCACGGCGGCTGTTGACCGGTAGCCGCGCGCGACGAGACGCGCGCACGCGACGCGCATTCTCCATCACGGCACGAGAACTGGTCGAAACGGCCACGACGTTAATCCCTTGCACGCGGATGGACGACTCCCGCCTTAGACTTTACGCGCTGCTGCGCGCGCTTCCGCGTCCGTTAATAATTTACGAGAAATATAGTTAACCAACGGTTTCTATCCTTTTTCTTCTGGCCATTCAAGGGCTTATAAGTGTTCCTCAACACCGGGATCGGTGCCGGCCGCGCGCGATGACAGGAGTAGCCGGGCAAGCTTTTGTTTTTCCACGAATATTGACTGCACAAAACCGTTTCACCTGGCGCCCGGGCCGGCCCCGGGACCCCGCGTAATATGGTACCCGAGCGGCCGCAACCAAGGCGCGACTACACCCGCACCGACGCACGGCGCGTCAGTCGCAGCCCACACGTTCGCCGGACGCTGAGCGGCCAAATTTTCTCACCGCCCTGTCTCAAATTAGTCGTGCGGTCTGCAACGATTCCCCGCCGTCAGAAAGGAACGAAGTGCCCATGGTGCCGTTTCTCGTCTTGCCCCAATGGGTCGCCGGCGCTGCCGGCAAGAGGAGGATGAATGGCTGTCAGTCGTTTTCTCACCGGTCTGGCTCTTCTGGCGTGCGTGTACGCCGCACCGCTACCGGCGCAGGCGCAGTCGTCGGGATCGGCGCAGCAGGCTGCGGATTTCGTCCGCGACGCCAGCAACCGAGCCCTGGCTCTGGTCGTCCAGAAGGACCGGATCCATCTCAACGAGCTCATCCAGCAGACGTTTGACTTGGATGGCATCGGCAAATTCGCGCTCGGGCGCGGCTGGCAGACGGCGACGCCGGAACAGCGCGCCGAATATCAACGCTTGTTCGTTTCCGCCACATCGCAGACCTATGCCGACCGCCTCGCGGCCGAGAAAGGCGCCACGCTGACCGTACACGGCGCCCGCCTCGGTGCCGAGCCGGGGGAGTATCTGGTGAGCGCCGAGGTCCGCCGTGCCTCGGGTGAGTCCATGGATCTCGACCTCAAGGTCCGCGACGGCGCCATCGGGATGCGGATCGTCGACGTGCTGGCCGGCGGCGTGAGCATGGACATAACCCAGCGCTCCGACTTCGCGTCGGTGCTCCGCCGCCAGGGAGTCGACGGCCTGATCTCCCAGTTGCGGGCCCACATCACGCTGATGGAAGCCAGCGCCACGGCGGCGGCGCAGTAGCCCCGGCGCAGCGACAAAAGAAAAGCCCGGCGGTTTCCCGCCGGGCTTTTTGCCGGACCCCGGATCAGGTCCGGGGTGACGCGCGGCAAGCCGCGCCGCCTTTTTCTATTGGCGCCCGTCGGTCGCCCTGAAGGCGCCCATCGCAGCGCTAGTTCTTCGCCTGATCGACCAGCTTGTTCTTGGCGATCCACGGCATCATGGCGCGCAGCTTGGCGCCGACTTTCTCGATGTCCTTCTCGGCGCCGAGACGGCGCATCGCCTTGAAGCTCGGCTGGCCGGCGGCGTTCTCGAGCATCCATTCGCGCGCGAACTTGCCGGTCTGGATCTCGTTCAGGACGCGCTTCATCTCGGCGCGCGTCTGCTCATTCACGATGCGATTGCCGCGCGTGTAGTCGCCGTACTCGGCGGTGTTGGAGATCGAGTAGCGCATGTTGGCGAGGCCACCCTCGTAAATGAGGTCGACGATCAGCTTCACCTCGTGCAGGCACTCGAAATACGCCATCTCCGGCGCGTAGCCCGCCTCGACCAGGGTGTCATAGCCGGCATTGATGAGCTCGCAGAGGCCGCCGCACAGCACCGCTTGCTCGCCGAAGAGGTCGGTTTCGCACTCTTCCTTGAAGGTCGTCTCGATCACGCCGGAACGGCCGCCGCCGATCGCCGAGGCATAGGAGAGGGCGATCTCGAGCGCGTTGCCGCTCGGATTCTGATGCACCGCGACGAGGCAGGGCACGCCGCCGCCCTTTTGGTATTCCGAACGCACGGTGTGGCCGGGGCCCTTGGGCGCGATCATGAACACGTCGAGGTCGGGCCGCGGCTCGATCAGGTTGAAGTGGATGTTGAGCCCGTGCGCGAAGGCGATGGCGGCACCCTTCTTCATGTTGTCGCGCAGGTCCGACTTCCACATGGCGGCCTGCAGCTCGTCGGGCGTGCATACCATCATGACGTCGGCCCATTTGGCCGCCTCGGCCGGCGTCTGCACCTTGAACTGGTAGCCTTCGGCCTTCTTGGCCGACGGCGAACCCGGGCGCAGGGCGATCGTGATGTCCTTCACGCCGCTATCGCGCATGTTGAGGGCATGGGCATGGCCCTGGCTGCCGAAGCCGATCACGGCAACTTTCTTGCCCTTGATCAGGTTCACATCGGCATCACGATCGTAATAAACGCGCATAGAACTCTCCTTGAGCGAAAGCGGGAATATTCAGTTTTTTGGGGCGAGAATCCAGTCCGCAATGAGGTTAACGACCTGGTCCTCCATCCCGACATAGCCGTGCGCCGCATAGGCTTCGCAAGGGTCGCCGCGCGGCGGATCGCCCCCCTCGACCAGGATCAACTCCTTGCGCGGCGCATTCGCGAGCTTGCTGAGAATGCGCTGCCCGTCGGACGGCGGCGTGACGTAGCAGGTATCGGCGCGGTGGCTGATCACCAGCATCGGAATCCGGACCGCCGACAGATCGGTGTCGAAGACGGAATCGCGCGACGGCGCGTTCACCCCCTCGGCCGCCCGTGTGATCGACGAGGTGAGCACGACGCCATCGGGACCCGCGGCCCCTTGCAGGCGCGACGCGGCGTTGGCCGCCGAGACGGTACCGCGGCTGGTGCCAACGACCCAGACCGGCTTCCCCGGCACCCGGGTCCTGAGATCTGCGATCACGGCGGCAATGTCCGTCGCGTGGTCCTTCGAGCTGCGGAAGTTGCTGATCATGCCGCGCGGCTGGTCAGACGGCGCGTCGACGACGGCGACAAAGAGACCGCGCCGGCGGAAGTTCTCGCGCGACCGCGACAGGAAATTGCCCGGGTTCTGCCAGTTCGGACCCGGCTGGTTCGGGATGCGCAACAGGCCCTGGCCGCCGACAAGCAGGATCACGACGGCGCGCGGCGTCGCATCGGGCTTGAAAGCGGCGTAACGGACGGTGACGCCCGGCCGCGTCTGGAGATCGAGCACCTGGCCGGGCGGGCTCGGCAGGAAGTCGGCGCGAGATACCGTCGCCGCGAGACAGAGCAGCGCCGCCGCGAGAATGGCGGAACAGCCCCTCACAGCGGCGCGTTGCCGCGCGCAATCGCGGCGACGCCGGTGCGCGCAACTTCAATCAACCCGAGCGGCTCCATCAGTTTGATGAAGGCGTCGATCTTGTCGGTCGACCCGGTCATCTCGAACACGAAAGAGTCGATCGTCGAATCGATCGCGCGGGCGCGGAAGATATCCGCGATCCGAAGCGACTCAACGCGTTTGTCGCCGGTGCCGCGCACCTTGATCAGCGCCAACTCGCGCTCGACATGCGCGCCGCCTTCGGTGAGATCGCTGACCTTGTGCACCGGAACCAGACGCTCGAGCTGAGCCTTGATCTGCTCGATGATCATCGGCGTGCCCGAGGTCACCAGCGTGATGCGCGAGCGATGCTCGCGCGCGTCGGTCTCGGCGACGGTCAGGCTTTCGATGTTGTAGCCGCGGCCGGAGAACAGGCCGACGACGCGGGCCAGAATGCCCGGCTCGTTGTCGACCAATACGGAGATGGTATGGCGTTCAATCGCGGCACTCACACCAGCACCATGCCTTCTTCCGAGATCTCGCCGCCCGGCTTCTTCTTGTCGGCCGGGCCGAGCAGCATCTCATTGTGCGCGGCGCCCGACGGGATCATCGGGAAGCAGTTCTCGGCCTGATCGACCGCGACGTCGACCACGACGGGCTTCTTGACCTTGAGCATCTCCTTGATGACGTCGTCGACCTCCGACACCTTGGTCGCGCGCAGGCCGACGCAGTGGAAGGATTCCGCGAGCTTCACGAAGTCGGGCAGCGAGTCCATGTAGCTTTCGGAGTAGCGGCCGCCGTGCAGCAGCTCCTGCCACTGCCGCACCATGCCCATGTACTGGTTGTTGAGGATGAACGCCTTCACCGGCAGCCGGTACTGGCAGATCGTCGACAGCTCCTGGATGTTCATCAGGATCGACGCCTCGCCGGCGATGTCGATGACCAGCGAGTCCGGATGGGCGATCTGTACGCCCATGGCCGCGGGCAGGCCGTAGCCCATGGTGCCGAGGCCGCCCGAGGTCATCCAGTGATTCGGCTTCTGGAACTTGTAGAACTGCGCCGCCCACATCTGATGCTGGCCGACCTCGGTCGTGATGTAGCAGTCGCGGTCCTTCGTGAATTCGTAGAGGCGCTGCAGCGCATATTGCGGCTTGATGACCTTGTCGGTGCGCTCGTAACGCAGGCAGTCGCGGGCGCGCCATCTCTCGATCTGCTGCCACCACGCGGCGAGATCCTTGGCCTGATGTCCCTTGTCGGCTTTCGCCTTGCGCGCCTTCCATGCCGCGAGCAGGGCCGCGAGCGTCTTGCCGGCGTCGCCGACGATCGGCAGATCGACCCGCACGTTCTTGTTGATCGACGACGGATCGATGTCGACGTGGATCTTCTTCGAGCCCGGCGAGAACGCCGCGAGCCTTCCCGTCACGCGATCGTCGAACCGGGCCCCGATGTTGATCATCAGGTCGCAGTCATGCATCGCGTGGTTGGCTTCCCAGGTGCCGTGCATGCCGACCATGCCGAGGAACAGCGGATCGGCCGCCGGGAAGGTGCCGAGGCCCATCAGGGTCAGGGTGCATGGAAACCCGGTGGTGCGGATCAGCTGGGTCAGGAGCTCGGACGCTTTCGGGCCTGAATTCACCACGCCGCCGCCGCAATAGAAGAGCGGCCGCTTTGCGTTGAGCATCAACTCGACGGCCTCTTCGATCCGCCGAGGGTCTGGATCGGTGCGTGGCGTATAGGTCTTGCGCAGGCCGGTCTCCGGACCGGCATAGGCCGAGCTGCGTCCGACCAGGATGTCCTTGGGCAGGTCGATCACCACCGGTCCCGGCCGGCCGCTGCGCGCGACGTGGAAGGCCTCGTGGACGGTCTGCGCCAGCTTCGTGATGTCCTTCACCAGGTAATTGTGCTTGGTGCACGGCCGGGTGATGCCGGTCGTGTCCGCCTCCTGGAAGGCGTCGTTGCCGATCAGATGCGTGGGCACCTGTCCGGTCAGGCAGACGACCGGGATCGAATCCATGAGCGCGTCGGCGAGGCCGGTCACCGCGTTGGTCGCCCCCGGGCCGGAGGTGACGAGCACGACGCCGACTTTGCCCGACGACCGCGCGTAACCCTCGGCGGCGTGGACGGCGCCGGCCTCCTGGCGGACGAGGATGTGGCGGATCGAATTCTGCTGGAACAGCGCGTCGTAGATCGGCAGCACCGCCCCGCCCGGATAACCGAAAATAACGTCGACGCCCTGATCGACCAGCGCCTTAAGCAGAAGCTCGGAACCGGTCCAATCGGTGGGCGCGGGCGTCGCGGCGGTCTCGCCGGCCGCAGTGGTCTTCGGTGCTGCCATGACACAAGTCCTTGAATTGTAATCGTTTGCGCGGCCTGAAAGCCTCTGGCCGGGCAAAAGAGGCCGTAAACTACTGGCTCGACTTGATGGGGTCAATAACTTTTCTAATAAACGAAAAGATTTCCTCAGACACACTTTCCGAAAATTGCGCATCCCAAGTCCGGGCCTCGGCCATCTGGTGCCGGAACCAGGTGAGCTGCCGCTTGGCGTAATTGCGGGTCACCTGCTGGAACTTCGCCAGCGCCTGCTCGCGCGTCGCCTTGCCGTCGAGATACGTGGCGAGCTCGCGCACGCCCACGGCCTTCATGGCCGGCAGATCGGAATCGAGATTCATCGCCAGGAGCGCCTTAACTTCCTCGAGCGCGCCGCCGGCCAGCATGCGCCGGCAGCGCTCGTCGCACGCCGCGTACAGCGCGTCGCGCGGCGTCAGCAGCCGGATCGGCACGAACCACTGTGCCGCGCGCGCCGGTGGAATCTTCTGGAACAGCGCCAGCGACCGTCCCGTGGCCGTGATCACCTCCCACGCCCGCAACAGGCGTTGCGTGTCGCCGGGCTTGAGGCGCTTCGCCATGGCGGGATCGAGCCGCGCCAGCTCGGCGTGGAAGCGTTGCGCGCCAAGCTCGGCATGCCGGGCCCGCGCCGCGTTGCGCACCTCCGGCGGAATCTCCGGGACCGGCGCCAGCCCTTCCATCAGCGCCTTGAGATAAAGCCCGGTGCCGCCGACGACGATCGGCAGCCGCTCCTGGCGTTGTGCCGCGGCAATCGCCGCCAGCGCCATGGTGCGCCAGCGCGCCGCCGTGCAGCGCACGCGTGCGGACAAGACGCCATAGAGCCGGTGCGGGACACGTTTCGTCTCCGCCGGCGTCGGGCGCGCCGTGAGGATGGCAAGCTCGCGATAGACCTGCATCGCGTCGGCGTTGATCACCGTGCCGCGGAATTCCTCGGCGAGCGCCAGCGCTAGGGCGGACTTGCCGCTTGCCGTCGGCCCGCCGATGACCACGACCGGAGTTTTCTTGCCAAGCTCGTCCCGCTTCACGATGATCCCGCCCGATGACTCACGTCCTGGTCCTGATCGCCAATCCTGCGCGTGCCGGGCTGCACGATAGCACTGCCAATGCCGTTCGCGAGGCATTGAGCGAGGCGGCGTTGCGCCCCGGCGCGGTCGACTGGCTGGCGCCGGGCATCGCCGCCGATCTGCCGTTCGCCGGGGATGCGGCGACCGCGCGCGGGGCGGCCCTTGTCGCCGTCGGCAAGGAGCCGGTCGACATCGCGGTCGTGCCCGCCGCCGGTCGCCGCAAGAAGCTGCTCGTCGCCGACATGGAATCGACGCTGATCGAGAACGAGTTTCTCGACGACATCGCGGCACGCGCCGGCATCGGGCCGAAGATCGCCGATATCACGCGACGCGCCATGGCCGGCGAGCTCGACTTCGCCGGCGCGTTGCGCGAGCGCGTCGCCATGCTGCAGGGTCTCAATGCCGAGCTGCTCGACGACGTCTACACCCGCCTGCAGCTGATGCCGGGGGCCCGCTCGCTGATCGCGACGATGCGCCGGCACGGCGCGTTCACGGCCATCGTATCGGGCGGATTCCGCTTCTTCACCGAGCGCGTGCGCGCCACGCTCGGCGCCGACGTCGCCGAGGCGAACGAGCTCGAAGTCGTCCACGGCCGTCTCACCGGCCGCGTCCGCGAGCCGATCTTCGACCGGAGCAGCAAGCTCGCGACGTTGCGGCGGCTCGCCGCAACGCGCGGCCTCGCCGTCGCCGACACGATCGCGGTCGGCGACGGCGCCAACGATCTCGAGATGGTGAAGACCGCCGGGCTCGGCGTCGCCTTCCGCGCCAAGCCGATCCTGGCCGACGCGGCCCAGGTGGCGATCCGCCACGGCGATCTCACGGCGCTGCTCTATCTTCAGGGCTATCGCCAGACCGAGTTCGACGGCTGACCGGTCGGCGCTAGCGCCAGTCCGCCGGCCCTTTGTCCGGCTCGCCCTCGCGTTTGGTATAGACGTGCCGGCGCAGGCTGGTCGGATCGTTCGCCGGCGGCCCGACATAGACGATCAGCTCGTCCGGCGACACGATGCCGAGATCGATGTCGCGGTCCGGCAGGATGACGATGATGCGCCCCTGCACCCGCACGTAGACGCGGCCGCCGTTCCTGAGCGTCCGCGCCGACCAGTCCTTGATGTCGGAATAATACGGCTCGGCTTGCCAGGTGGCGGGCGTGTCGGGATTCACCCGGATTTCCAGCGCCGGCACGCGTTCATCCAGGTACAGGACCATCCCGCACCGCTTGGGATACCAATGCTCCGCAATCTGCTCGTCCTGCAGATAGCCGCAACGCCAGTTGCGGCAGTCCTCCGGACGGGTGGCGTAGATTCGGCAGCCGACGCCCTCCACGGAGTGCCGGCAGACCGTCCATTCGGGCTTCGCCAGCGAGTCGACGCGGACCGCCGTGCAGCACAGGATGCAACCGTTGCACGACCGTGGCGCCACGCCATTCTCCTGTCCGAAGTCGCGGTGTTCGCGGTTCGCGGCCGTGATAACGCGGCTCGGAGCTCACTTCCACATATTACATATGCTGACGCGGAGCCCTATGCCTTCGCCAACTGCATCCGAGCGAGCGCGGCGCGACCGAAGAAGCCGTAGGGATTGCCGAGCGTCTCCATGATTTCGAAGTGGTTGTAGCCGGGAGCCACGATGAACTCGACCGGCTTGCCGGCGGCTTTGACGGCGGCGGCGAAGTCGCGGTTCTGGCGCTGGAATTCCGGCGTCTCCAACGTGCCATGCAGGATCGTCACCGGGCAGGTGAGCCGGTCGAGATGGCGTTGCGAGCTCATCGCCGCCTCCATCTCGTCGGTGAACTTCACATACGAGCTGCGGGCGCTGAGCCGCACCGGATGCAGGTCGTACATGCCGCTGCAGCACACGCCGGCCTTCACGATGTTCGCCGGCACGCCGTATTTTGACCAGTCCGTGGTCAGCACGACGCCGGCCAGGTGCCCGCCCGATGAATGACCCGACACGTAAAGGCGCTTGGCATCACCGCCGAACTTGCCGGCGTTCTGATAGGTCCAGGCGACGGCGCGGCGCACCTGGTCCGCCATCACCGTGAGATCGCCGCCCACGTCCTGCACCCAGGCGAAATCCGGGACGACGTAATGTGCGCCGGCATGGAGGAACGTCTCGGCGGCAAATGCGTAGTCCTTCGCCTTGCCGCCGCGCCAGGCGCCGCCGTGAAGAAAGACCATGATCGGCGCGTTTTTGCGCTTGGTCGCATAGACATCGAGCGTCTCGACCGCCGTCGGCCCATAGGCGAACTTGCGCGGCTGGCCGATGCGGGCGCGGGTCAGATCGCTGTTCGTCGCGTAACGGCCGGTCAGCTGCTGCAGGTTGGGGGCGTAGAACGCCTGGTCATAGGCGGCGTCGAGCTCCGCCTGGTCGTAGTCCATGAAGACTCGCGGCCCCTTCACATGGTTCGGCTGGCCCGGGATCTGGGCGAGCACCGGCGCCGATGCGGCGAGCGCCGCCGCCGCACCCAATACCGTCCGGCGGCTCATCGAAGAATTCTTGTCCATGTTCCCTCCCCTGTATGACTGGCGCGGAAGTCTAGCGCCCCGCATCGAGCACGACGAGATCGTGAACGAGCCAGCCGCTGCCGCCGCGCACGAACCGCCCTTCGACATTCTGCAGCACCGGCGGGCGTCCCGCGACCGACGCGCCGACGACGGCGCGGCACTGATAGCCCAGCGCTCCCCCCGGCGGCGACTTGCAGTCGATCTTGCGCACCGAGGTGATGCGCAGCGCCAGATCGGCCTCGAACGCGAGGTTCACGTTCGGAAGCCCGCGGAAAAGGTCCGGAGTCTGCGCCTTCTGATCCTTGCGTCGCTGTGCGACCCAGTCGCGGTGCAGACGCTCGACCGCCTCGCGGATAGCGGCCTCGTCCGGCTCTTTCTCGCCCGAGCAGGCGGCCACAGAGAACGCCAACGCCATAAGGAAGCGCCGGCGTGCCAGCATCACAGCAGGCCGAGCTCGCGGAGCTCTTCGACCATACGCGGCGGCATATCGGCCGCCCCTTTGCCGAGCTCGTCGAGATCGGGGGGCGCGCTGGCCGCTTCGAGGTAACGCCAGCCCTGGAACGCGCGCATCGGCCGCGGCGCCACGCGGATCAGCTTGCGGTCGAGCATCAGCTTGCAGCGCGGCTGGCCATCCATGACGACCGGCTTGATGGCCGTGATCCGCTGGCGGACGCGGATCACGCCCTTGATGACCCAGTAGAGCGAGCCGCCGTCGAGGATCTCCTCGCCGCGGCGCGGCACATTGCGGGTGAGGTGGCGGCATTCCGGCTTGCGGCCGGCCTTCTTGGCGTCGTTCCAGCGCTTCTTCTGCCAGGCGGCGAGTTCGTCCGGTTCGGAAATGCCTACGCAAAGCTTGACCAGGTGGAGCGGCATCGTCGGGTCGTCGGAAACTCGGGTGTCGGAAGTGCCCGCCGCGTGTTCGGCGCGGCGAGAGATGATGCGGTCCCGCGATCAGGTCGGGCGGCCGACGACCTTCTCGAGTTCCGCCGCGATCGCGAGGCCGATCGGATTCTGATCGCCCTGGATGCCTCTCGCCATGATCGCCGCGATCGAGTCGACATGCGCCTTCATGATCGCGATCTCCTTGGGGCCCGGATGCTTCTGCGCCTCGATGTAGCGGCACAGCGAGTCGCCGAACCGCGTCACGAGATTGAACCCGGCGCTCGTCCCCTGGCCTTTGAGCTCGAACGAAACGCGGAACATCTCCTCGATGGCCGCCTGGTCTTTGCCTTCGCTCGAGCTGATCTTCGCCATCAGCGCGTGGAGCCGGCCGACCTCGCCCTTGACGTGCTCCTGCACCTGCGGCTTGACGTCGTCCATCGCCTTTTCGGCTTTCGCCAGCAGGCTCGGATCGAGACCCTTCGTCGACTTGCCGTCATCGACGCGGGCCCGCAAGCTGTTCGGCGGGTTGATGATCTGGACCTTGCTTTCCTGTTCCGACATCTCTCTCTCCGAAAAAGTCGCCTCAAGCCTGCACGGGCTTGGGGTCGGACGTGCTTGCCGCCGCCGCGGCGCCCTCTGCCGGCTTGCCGTGGCCGCGCCGCTCGGGACCTTGATAGTCCTCGTTGCGGCGGCGGCGGTCGGGGCCGAAATAGCCCTTCGCGCGAACGAAGGGTCGTGGATGCTCGATGATGTTGGTCATGCGCAACAGCAGCGTCTTCGCCGTGATCGGCTTGGCGAGGAACTCGGTGACACCGGTATCGCGCGCCTTGAAGATGCGGTGACGCTCGGTGTGCCCGGTCATCATGATGATGGGAAGGAACGGATTGGGACTGTCCTCGGCGGTTCGCACCTGGCGGACGAACTCGAGACCGTCCATCGGTTCCATGACCCAGTCGACGATCGCGATGTCGATCGGCCCCGAACGCAGTTCCGTCAGCGCCGCCTGGCCGTCGGAGGCCTCGCGGACGATCTGCACGCCGAGCGCGTTCAGCACCGTCTTGACGAGCATGCGCATGTTCTTGCTGTCGTCGACGATGAGAACGCGAAGTTTGGAAAGGTTATAGCCCATGAAGGTGTCGGTCTTCTCCGCCGCGCAGTCAGCCCGAATCCGGGCCGGTGCCCGTCACGCGGGCACTTCGAGACGCAGTCGACACGTCCGCCCCTGCTTTCCCCACACCTAAACCGGCCGCCCTTAATTATTTGATAAGACTACGAAAAGATTGCTTTGGAGGGCTTATCCCGCCCCTTTCCGCGCCTTCAAGGCGAGCGACACCTTGGACGCCGGCAAGCGGCCGAGATATTCGCAAATTCGCCATCCGGAGTCAGCAAGTTTGTCCAGGTCGACGCCGGTCGCGATATCGAGCCCGCCGAGCATGTAGCGCACGTCCTCCGAGGCGACGTTGCCGGAAGCACCCTTGGCGTAGGGGCAGCCGCCGAGTCCGGCGACCGACGAATCGACCACCGCGACGCCCTTTTCGAGACAGGCGAGGATATTGGCAAGCGCCTGGCCGTAGGTGTCGTGAAAATGCACGGCGAGCCGCTCGCGCGGCACGTGCGCGGCGACGGTATCGATCATCGCCGCGGCGGCGGCCGGCGTGCCGACCCCGATCGTGTCGCCGAGCGAGACTTCGTAGCACCCGAGCGCGGCCAGCCGCGCCGCGACATCGGCGACCGCCTGCGGCGCAACGGCACCTTCGTACGGACAGCCGAGCACGCAGGAGATGTAGCCGCGCACCGGCACCCCCGCCTGCTTTGCCGATGCTGCGACCGGCGCAAACCGGTCGAGGCTTTCGGCGATCGAACAGTTGATGTTCTTGCGCGAGAACGTTTCCGAGGCGGCGCCGAAGATCGCGACTTCGCGCGCACCCGCTTTCATCGCCGCGTCGAAGCCCTGCAGGTTCGGCACCAGCACCGAATAGCGCACGCCGGTTCGTGCCGTGAGGCCGGCCAGCACGGCGGCCGAGTCCGCCATCTGCGGCACCCATTTCGGCGAGACGAAAGCTCCGGCCTCGATCGAGGTGAGGCCGGCGTCGGCCAAGTCCTCGATGAGCCGGATCTTGGCCGCCGCCGGCACGGTCTGCGGCTCGTTCTGCAGGCCGTCGCGCGGGCCGACCTCGACCATCTTCACGGATTTCGGCAGGCGCATGCTCAGTTCTCCGCCGCCGTCGCCGTAAAGTCGACGAGGTCGGCGCCTTCGTCGACCTGGTCGCCGACCTTGTAGGGCAGCCGTTCGATCACGCCGTCGGCGGGTGCGGTGATGGTGTGCTCCATCTTCATCGCTTCGAGCACCAGCAACGGCGCACCGCGCTTGACCGTCGCCCCTTCCTTGACGTGCACGGCGACGATCTTGCCCGGCATCGGCGCCGTCAGGCGTCCCGTATCGGCGGCACTTTCATCCGCCACGACGACGGGATCGACACGCACGAGCACGTGATTGCGGCCGGCGAGCACAATGGTGAGCTCGTCGGCGCGCCACACGGCGGCTGCCTCGCAACGCGCGCCGCCGAGATCGGCGGTCAGGCGATGGCCGTCAAGCGATCCGGACGCCATGATCTGGCCGCTCGGCAGGTCGATGGCGAAGCCGTGCCGCCGGAAGTGCACGGTGATCGCCACATCGCGGTTGGCGCCGCTGAGAGCCTCGCGGAAATGCAGGACATGCCACGCATCGTCGTTCAGGCGCCAGCCGTCTGCGGCATGCCAGGGGCTGTTGGGGTCGGCTGCCTGAGCCGCGCGTTGCGCGGCATCAGCCTTGAGGCGCAACATCGCCGCCAAAGCCGCAAGCGCACGAACTTGCTCCGGCGCCGGCGACGGCAGTGGCAGCAAATCCGCCAGGTGCTTGGCGATGAAGCCGGTCTCGATATGTCCCGCGGCGAAGTCGGGATGGGCCGCCACGCCCGCGAGAAACGCGAGATTGGTCGGCAGGCCGACGATCTCGCAAGTCGCCAGCGCCGCGCGCAGCCGAGCCAACGCACTGTCGCGATCGCGGTCCCATACGACCAGCTTCGCGATCATCGGGTCGTAATGGATCGACACCGCGTCGCCGGCGGCAACGCCGGTTTCGACGCGGACGTGCCGGTCCTCGGCCGGAAAGGCGAGGTGGTGCAGCCGGCCGGAGCCGGGCAAAAAGTCGCGCGACGGATCCTCGGCGTAGAGCCGCGCCTCGAAGGCATGGCCGTCGATGCGCAGCTCCGCCTGGGTTTTCGGCAGCGCGCCGCCGGCCGCGACAATGAGCTGCCACTCGACCAGGTCCTCGCCGGTGATCATCTCGGTGACCGGATGCTCGACCTGCAGCCGCGTATTCATCTCCATGAAGTAGAAGTTGCCGCCGCCGTCGACGATGAATTCGACGGTGCCGGCGCCGCGATAACCGACCGCACGGGCACAGCGGATCGCCGCCTCGCCCATCGCGGCGCGGCGCTCCGCGGTCATCCCGGGGGCCGGCGCCTCCTCGATGACCTTCTGATGCCGCCGCTGCAGCGAGCAGTCGCGCTCGAACAGGTGCACCGCGTTGCCGTGACCGTCGGCGAAGATCTGCATCTCGATGTGCCGCGGCGTCGTGAGATACTTCTCGACCAGGATGCGGTCGTCGCCGAACGCCGACGCCGCCTCGCGCTTGGCGCCGGCCAGCGCCTCGGCCAGGCCCGCCTCGCCGGTCACGACCCGCATGCCCTTGCCGCCGCCGCCGGCCGACGCCTTGAGCAGCACGGGATAGCCGATCTTCTTGGCCGCCGCGGCCAGCGCCTTGAGGTCGCCCACCTCGCCGGGCACGCCGGGCACGACCGGGACGCCTGAGCTCTCCATCAGCCGCTTCGCCGCGATCTTGTCGCCCATGGCGCGGATCGCGTCGGCAGGCGGGCCGACGAAGATCAGGCCGGCTTTCGCGCACGCCTCCGCGAATGCGGCATTCTCCGACAGAAATCCGTACCCGGGGTGGATCGCGGCGGCGCCACTTTGGCGCGCCGCCTCGATAATCGCCGCGATATTGAGATAGCTCTCGCGCGCCGGCGGCGGGCCGATGAGGCGCGCCTCGTCCGCCACCTGCACGTGTCGCGCCGTGCGGTCGGCCTCGGAACAGACCGCGATCGTCCGCAAGCCGAGCCGCCGGGCGGTGCGGATCACGCGGCAGGCGATCTCGCCGCGGTTGGCGATCAGGAGGCTCGCGAACATCGCCGGTGGCTGCCTATCTGAGGGGCCTAGCTCTTGCGCCACGCCGGCTTGCGCTTCTCGAGGAACGCCGTCATGCCCTCGTGGCCTTCCGGAGATACGCGCATGGCCGCGATCCGCCGCGCGGTCTCGGCGAGT
>Ga0335070_10002161_pt1 | contig 22929 bp, 19 predicted proteins | sample Lox_Sample_13_FD_206722 | JGI IMG/M metagenome (GOLD analysis project Ga0335070, IMG submission 206722) | Soil microbial communities from Loxahatchee National Wildlife Refuge, Florida, United States - Lox_Sample_1.3 | ecosystem: Environmental > Terrestrial > Soil > Wetlands | place: USA...
AAATAGCCCCCAGAAGCCGCGCGAGGCGGCCCCAGCGACGGCCGTGGCCGCGAGTCCAGCCGAAGCTGCCACGATGAACGTGATGGAGGTCCACGTCCCCCAGCGAAGGACCGGCTGCGGGTCGTCCCGTCTCGGAAGGTTCGCGAGCAAGACACCTGATGCCCCGACGACGGCACCGACCAGCGGGCCTAGCACGACCGCAGCGAATACATAAACCAGACTGGCGATCGATACTTCCGCGCTCGCCGTAAGACTGATGCTCTGACGCTCCGCACCCATCGCAAGTAGCGCCAGGACGACGACCGGGATCGGCTGATCGATGCGGTAGCCGGCGGCGAGAAGACCGACGCACATCGCGGAGGCGGACACTGCCAAAAGGCATACCCAGGCTGCGAGTAGCCGTTCACGCGATGTCCTAGCGGGGAAACTATGCGTAAGTCTGATCAAGATTGTCTTGCAATCTCCCCCAAAAGGGGTATAAGGTACGCGTCGCCGTCAGTTCCCCATCTGGAGGGAGTCAAGGTGTACAAGCGCCTCGCTTCCATCGTTTCTCGCGCGGCTGTCGCGAGCAGCACCAGGCAGTGGTGATAGCCGTCAAAGTGGTAGAAGCCGTCGAAGTCTCTTTTTTCCACAGATTCGGGTCATCCCCCACATGAGGGATTTCCACGGGTTGTGGAAAGTAGCCGAAACCGCGCTCTAACCGTCAATCCATGAGGCGCCGGGTGGGTGAGCACCCGGCGCGTAATGGATTCCCGTCGACGGTTGTCGACAGGATACTGTGGAGAACCAGGCGGCCGGCGTTCTAGCCGATGATGCCGCGGCGGAAGCCGACGGCGACGGCGTGGGCGCGCGAGCGGGCCTGGAGCTTCGCCAGCAGGTGCCGGACGTGAGACTTCACCGTCTCCTCCGACAGGAACAGGCGCTGGCCGATCTCCCGGTTGACCAGACCGTCCGAGATCAGCTGCAGGACCTCGACCTCCCGCATCGTCGGCTCCTGCTCGAGCTCGCGCAGCGGGCCCTGGAAGGGGATGACCTCGGCGCCGTTGTCGGAGCGCCGCCGCGCGGCGACCTCTTCGAAGCGCCGGGAATGGTCCGCGTAGCGGCTGAGGATCTCCTTGCGCTCTGCAGCGTCCACGCTGGGGGTATCGGCGGCTCAACCAGGCCGCTTTAGGCCGTTTCTACCCCTATCCAGGGATGCTACGAGCCGGCCGTCGAGCCCGCTGCCGCCGTTGCCAGAGCCGAGTCCACGTTCAAAGGATGGTGACAGGCGGCGAGGTGACCATTGCCGTACTCGACGAGCGGCGGCTCGACCTCGGCACAGACCTGCGTCGCGTAGCGGCAGCGCGGGTGGAAGCGGCAGCCGGCGGGCGGGTTGATCGGACTCGGGACGTCGCCCTCGAGCACGATCCGCTCCCGCTTGGCCGCGAGATCGGGGTCCGGCACCGGGACGGCCGAGAGCAGCGCCTCGGTGTACGGCATGATCGGCCGGACGTACAGCTCCTCGGCCGGCGACATCTCGACGATCCTGCCGAGGTACATCACCGCGATCCGGTCGCTGACGTGGCGGACGACGCCGAGGTCGTGCGCGATGAAGATGTACGTGAGCTGGAACTCGTTCTGGAGATCCTCCAGCAGGTTCAGCATCTGCGACTGGATCGAGACGTCGAGGGCCGACACCGGCTCGTCGGCGACGATCAGCTTCGGACGCAGCGCGAGCGCACGCGCGATCCCGATCCGCTGGCGCTGGCCGCCGGAGAACTCGTGCGGGAAGCGGTTGAAGTGCTCCGGCGAGAGCCCGACCGTCTCGAGCAGCTCCTCGACGCGTGCCTTCCGCTCCTTCTTGTTGCCGAGATGGTGGATCTTCAGCGGGTCGCCGACGATCGACCCCACCCGCTTGCGCGGGTTCAGGCTCGCATACGGATCCTGGAAGACCATCTGCATCTCCCGCCGCAGCGGGCGCAGCTGCCGTGCGCCGTGACCCTCGATCGGGTGCCCCTGGAAGATGATCTGCCCGGCCGTCGGCTCGTACAGCCGGACGATCGTCCGCCCGAGCGTCGACTTCCCGCAGCCGGACTCCCCGACGAGACCGAGCGTCTCTCCCTCCTGCACCGCGAAGCTGACGCCGTCGACCGCGTGGACGCGCGCGACCTCGCGCTGCATCAGCCCCTTGCGGATCGGGAAGTACTTCCGCAGCTCCCGGACCTCGATCAGCGGCCCGCCGTTCTGCGAGACCTCGCTCACGCCGCCTCCGTCCGGCCGGAGATGGTGTCCGCCCGGTGCGACCGCTTGTACTCGACGTCGAGCCAGCAGCGATCGAGGTGCGTCGGCGGATCGACGTGGCTCTCGAGCGTCGGCTGCTCCATGCAGCGGTCGAAGGCGTGCGGGCAGCGCGGGCGGAACGCGCAGCCTTGCGGGAGGGTGATCAGCGACGGCGGTGAGCCCTTGATCGAGTGCAGCCGGTCGGGCCTCGGCCGGTCGAGCCGGGGGATCGACCCGAGCAGGCCCCACGTGTACGGCATCAACGGGTCGTAGAACAGATCGCGCGTCGCGGCGCGCTCGACGACGGTGCCGGCGTACATGACGATGATCTCGTCCGCGATGTCGGCGACGACGCCGAGGTCGTGCGTGATCAGGATCACCGCCGAGTTGAAGTCGTCCTTCAGCCGGTCGATCAGCTCGATGATCTGCGCCTGGATGGTCACGTCGAGCGCCGTCGTGGGCTCGTCGGCGATGAGCACCGCCGGATTGCACGACAGGGCCATCGCGATCATCGCCCGCTGCCGCATCCCGCCCGAGAACTGGTGCGGGAAGTCGTCGACCCGCGACTCGGGGTTCGGGATCCCGACCTGCCGCAGCAGCTCGACGGAGCGGCTCCTCGCGACGCGCTTGTCGACCTTCTCGTGCGCCCGGATCGCCTCCTCGATCTGCTCGCCGATCCGGTAGACCGGGTTCAGCGACGTCATCGGATCCTGGAAGATCATCCCGATCTCCGCGCCGCGGTACTGCTGCATCTCGGCGTCGGAGACCTTCAGCAGGTCCTTCCCCTTGTAGAGCACCTCGCCCCCGAAGCGGGAGTTCACGTCGCGCGTCAACCCCATCACCGTCATCGCGGTGACGCTCTTGCCGGACCCGGACTCGCCCACGATCCCGAGCACCTTGCCGCGCTCGAGCTCGAACGAGACGCCGTCGACCGCCTTGACGACCCCGTCCTCGGTGGCGAAGTGCGCCTTGAGATTGCGTACGTCGAGTAGGAGCTCCGCCATCGGGGCTAGGTCGGGCGGATCCGGGGATCGAGGTACGCGTAGAAGAGATCGACGAGCACGCTGAAGAAGACGATGAAGAGGGCGCCGTACATCGTCACGCCCATGATCGGCGGCAGGTCGAAGTTGTTGATCGACTGCGCCGCGTACTGCCCGACTCCGTGCAGGTCGAAGACCGTCTCGGTGAGGATCGCGCCGCCGCCGAGCACCGCGGCGAAGTCGAGGCCGAACAGCGTGACGATCGGGATCAGCGACAGACGCAGCACGTGCTTCCGCATGATCCGCTTCGGCGGCAGCCCCTTCGCCTTCGCCGTCCGGACGTAGTCCTCGTTGACGGTGTCGAGGACGTTTCCGCGCAGCACGCGGCCGTAGAAGCCGATGAACAGCACGGCGAGGACGAGCCACGGCAGGACGAGATGCCAGAACCACTGCAGCGGGTCCGATGTCAGCGCCACGTACTCGCCGTCCGGGAAGAGCGTCGTCAGCCCGCCCTCGGCGAGGTAGTAGCGCGTGACGATGCCGAGCCAGAACACGGGCATGGATATCCCGATGAGGGCGAGGACCGTGATGACGCGATCCGACAGCTTGCCCGCCTTGATGGCGGATATCACCCCCACGAGGATCCCGAAGAAGAGCCAGATGATCCCGGCGCCGATGGCGAGCGAGAACGTTGCCGGCATGCCCTGCTTGATCTGGTCGAGGACGTTCTGCTGGCTCGTGTACGAGACGAGCTGGCCGCTGAACATCTTCTCCATCATCCTGTAGTACTGGACGTAGAAGGGCCTGTCGAAGCCCCAGTCCTTGCGGATGTTCTGGATGTTCTGCTGCGTCGCGTTCTTGCCGGCGATGCGCTGCGCCGGGTCGCCGCCGGGGACGACGATGAAGATCAGGAAGACGATGAAGGTGACCGCGATGCAGACGAGGATCGCGCCGATCGTCCGCCTGACGAGGAAGGTCATCATCGGCGCATCAGTGCTCCACCTTCACCTTCGCCCTCGGGTCGAGGGCGTCGCGGAGGCCGTCGCCGAAGACGTTGAGCGACAGCACGGTGATGACGATCGCGAGGCCGGGGGCGAGCGACAGCCACGGCCGGGTCACGATCAGCTCCTGCCCGTCGGCGATCTGCGTCCCCCACGACGCCGTCGGCGGCTGCACGCCCGCGCCGAGGAAGGAGAGCGCCGCCTCGAGGATGATGTTGTTCGCGATGATCAGCGTGAAGAAGACGAGGACGGAGCTGGCGATGTTCGGCAGGAGCTCGACGAACATGACGCGGAACGGGCTCGCGCCCTGGGCGATCGCCGCCTCGACGAACTCCTTCTCGCGGAGCGACAGCACCTGGCCGCGTAACGGTCGTCCGATGTACGGGATGAGAACGTAGGAGATGACGAGCGTCGGGATCCAGATGCTCCCGCTCTGGATGTCGATCCCGAAGTGGTGGAAGCCGTTGATCGCGAGCGCCGACCCGAGCGCGATCCCGAGCAGGATCACCGGGAACGCGTAGAACAGGTCGAAGAAGCGCGTGATCACGAAGTCGCTCCAGCCGCCGTAGTAGGCGGCGACGAGCGCGAGGATCACCGCGAAGAAGACGCAGATCACCGACGAGACGATCCCGATGAAGAGGGAGGTGCGGCCGCCGTAGAGGAGGCGAACGGCGACGTCCCGCCCGTTCTGGTCGGCGCCGAGCACGAACCTGCCGCCGGCGCTGAACCAGGTCGGGCCGATCGGGATCGAGGCGACGAGCTTGCCGTTGATGACGCCGCCGGGCGAGACGACCGGCGTCTCCTTCCCGTTCACCTTGACGGTCTCGAGGATGTGGTTCGTGTTCGGCCCGGTGTGCGCGACGTGCGACGCGTACATGGGCGCGAGCGCGCACGCGGCGAGGACGAGAAGGAACAGCGCGAGGAAGAAGAAGGCGACGTAGTTGCGGCGGAGGCGCCGCCACGCGAGGTACCACGGGCTCCGGCCGCGAATCGCCGCCGGCTCCTCCCTGGCGGCGAGCTCGGCGGCGGTGTCGAGCGTGAACTCGCTCTCGGTTACCCGCTGGGCCACTCAGCTCCTCCGGCTGGAAGGGTACCGGGGGCGCCGTCGCCGGCGCCCCCGAGCGTCTCGCATGTCCCCTCGCCCGCCTACTTCATGCAGATGGTCGAGTAGTCGAACTCGTAGAGCACGTGGTTCACGTAGCAGCTGAGGTCGACGTTCGAGTGGAAGAAGTCCGTGAACTGCCGGTTGAGGAACGGCGCCCACGGGGCCTGCGCCATGACCTCCTTGTCGACCGACGCCCAGCGGGCGTTGACCGCGTTGGTGAGCGTGGGCTCCTTCTTCAGCGCGTCGATCTGCGAGTTGACCGACGCGTCGTCGAAGTTCGCGTAGTTGTTGTTGTGCGTCTGGGTGATCCGCTCGCCGTTCAGCAGCACGTCGAACCAGTCGAGCGGATGCGGGTAGTCCTGGAACCAGTCGGCGAAGCCGATCTGCGCCTTCGTCGCCTGGTTGCCGATCGTCGTCCAGTAGACGGCCGCGGCCACGATCTTCTGCGTGGCCTTGAGGCCGATCGAGTTCAGGACGTCCGTCAGATACGCCGTCGCTCTCGGGTCGAGGCCGCGGTCGTGGTTCCAGACGGTCACCGCCATCCCCTTGACCCCCGCCTGGGCGATCAGCTGCTTCGCCTTCGCGAGGTTGTAGGGGTACGGATCGATCTTCTTGTACTGCGGGTACGTCGGCGGCAGCACCTGCTCGGTCGGCTGGGCGAGACCGCCGTAGACGCGTACGAGCGCCTGCCGGTCGATCGCGTAGTTCACCGCCTGCCGCACCTTCAGGTTGTTGAACGGCGCGACGCGGGTGTTCATGAAGAAGTAGTACGTGTTCGCCGGCGTGAACAGCTTGATCTGGTTCGGGTACTTCGCCTGGACCGAGGACAGGCGGTCCGGCGGGATCGGGTGGTACCCGAGCCAGTCGTCCTGGCCGCTGATCACGCGCTGCAGCGCGACGTTGTCGTCACCGATGACGTCCCAGACGACCTTGTCCGGGTTGCCGGCGGGGACGTTGCCGCCGTACAGGGAGGCGTCGAAGTTCGGGTTGCGGACCTCGACGATCTGCTTGTTCGGCGCGTAGCTCTGGATCATGTACGGGCCCGTCGACGGCGCGGGCGTCGTCGACTGATCCTTCGCCGGGGTCGAGGCCGGAAGCGGCGCCGCGAACTCGGTGGCGAGGATGTTCATGAAGTCGCCCTGCGGCTGCGTCAGCTTGATCGTGATCACGCCGGTGGAGTCGTTCGCCGTGATGCCGCTGATGCTGCCGGTCTTCGTCTTCGAGTATTCGTTCGCGCCGACGATGTTGCCGAAGAAGCCGACCCCCGGCGAGTCGACCTTGTAGTCGCGCTCGATCGTCGCCTTGAAGTCGCTGGCCTTGACGGCGGTGCCGTCGGAGTACTTGACGCCCTTGCGCAGCGTCAGCGTGTACGTCTTCCCGTCCGACGAGACCGTCGGCAGGCTCTGCGCGAGATACGGGACGATGGTCGCCCCGTCCGGCCCGTTCACGTGCTTGTAGCCGAGAAGCGGGAGATAGACGTTCCACATGACGCCCCAGCCCTCGACGGTGTACGACAGGCCGGGGTCGAGATAGTCGGTGCCGGTGTCGGTCGCGATCCGGAACAGCGCGAAGCTCTTCCCGGCGGCGCTGCTGCTCGTCGACGTCGATCCCGACGTCGTCGTCGTCTTGTTCCCCCCGCCGCCGCCGCACGCCGCCGCGACCAGCGCGACGCCGACGGAGAACGAAGCGGCGGTTACCAGCCACTTCCACCGATTCCTACGGTTCAAGTCCTTACCTCCCCGGGCTCGTTTCGCTGGCCGCGGCACAGGCGATCGACCGCCTCGTCGCGCGGTGCATTCTTACATGACGTTCTGCGATGGAACCGAGTTAGATGAAGGTTTCGTGAAATCGGATCGCGCGGCGGCGGCGGACGCGCAAGTCGGCGGGCTCCGGCTCCTCGACGACGCCGTCCACGTCCTCGCGGCGGGTCGAGTGGAGGATGCGGCCGTCGCCGAGCCAGAAGGCGATGTGGTCGGCGGCCCGGTCGTCGCCGTACGTGAGCAGGTCGCCGGGACGGAGCTCGCCCTCCGCCACCGGCTCGCCGGCCTCCTCCTGCTGGTCGGCGTCGCGCGGGACGAGCACGCCGACGGCGCGGTAGCTCATGTGGACGAGCCCGGAGCAGTCGATGCCGGCGGCGGTCATCCCGCCCCAGAGGTACGGCGCGCCGAGCAGCGCGCGGGCGGCCTCGACGGGGTCGCGGGCGTGGCGCGCGAGCCAGCCGGCATCGGCGGCGCCGCCGAGCGCGTCCTCGCGGATCCAGCCCGGGTAGTCGTAGGCGGTGCGGATGCGGATCCAGCCGTCGCGGGCGTCCTCCGCCCGGATGAGCGGCTCGCCCGGGAGCACCTGCGTCACCTGCTCGGCGTCGTCGCGGGGCTCGGCGCGGACGGGCGTGAGCTGGTAAACGAACGTGTGTTCGCCTACGCTGTCGGCCATGCAGCTCAGGCTAGACGCGGCCGACCGGCTCGTGGAGCTCGTCGAGGAGCGCCGCGGCCCCGTCGTCGCGGACGAGGCGGCGCGGCGGCTGTTCGCGCTGCGGCAGGCGCCGGTCGCGCTCGCACGCTCGCTGCTCGCGGAGGTCGTGGACGCCGACGCGCGGCTCGTCTGGCGCGGCGACGCGGTGGCGCTCGCGCGGCCGCCGGGCGAGGGGCTCGCGCTCGAGGAGGCGACGTACGTCGTCGTCGACCTGGAGACGACCGGGCTCCGGCCCGGCTCGTCGCAGATCTGCGAGATCGGCGCCGTCCGCGTGCGTGGGCTCGAGCTCGCCGAGGAGTTCCAGACGCTCGTCGATCCCGGGATGCCGATGGCGGCCGCCGCGTCGGCGCTGACGGGGCTCCGCGACGCGCAGCTGCGGGCCGCGCCGCCGCCGTCGCTCGCGGTCCGGCGGTTCCTCGAGTTCGCCGGCGACGCGGTGCTCGTCGCGCACAACGCGCGCTTCGACCTCGCGTTCCTCGACCGGGAGACGGAGCGGCTGACCGGGTCGCGGATCGCCGCGCCGGTCGTCGACACGGTCCCGCTCGCGCGGCGCCTGCTCGCGGGACGCGTGCCGCGCGCGAGCCTCGCGCAGCTCGCGCACTTCGTCGGGACGTCGGCGCAGCCGTGCCACCGAGCGCTGCCGGACGCGGCCGCGACCGCCGAGGTGCTGCTCGCCCTCATCGGGCTCGCGCAGGAGCGGGGCGCACGCACCGTCGCCGACCTCGTCGCGCTCGCGGCGACGCGGACGCGCCGCGTCTGGGACAAGCGACACCTCGCGTTCGGCGCGCCGCCGCGTCCCGGCGTCTACCTCTTCGTCGATCGCAACGCGCAGGTGCTCTACGTCGGGCGCGCCCGCGACCTGCGCGCGCGCCTGCGCTCGTACTTCCGGTCCGAGCGGCAGCGGCCCGCGGTCGAGGCGGCGGTGGCGGCGGCGGAGCGGATCGAGTGGCGCGTGCTCGGCTCGGAGCTCGAGGCGGCGCTCGAGGAGCTGCGGCTGATCCGCGAGCTGCGCCCGCCGGCGAACGCGCGGGTGGCCCGGCCCGACCGGTTCGTCTGGCTCCGCCGGCGCGGGGACGGCGTCGTCGCGTCGTCGCAGCCGGCGGCGGTCGGGCCGATCGGCTCGCGGCGGACGGCGCAGCTGGCCGCGCGCGCGCTCGAGGCGGACGAGCTCGGGCGACCGGCGTCGGCGCTGCCGCGGCTGCGCCGCAAGCTGGCGGATCTCAGCGACGCGCGGCGGTTCGAGGACGCCGCCCGCCTGCGCGACCGGATCGACGCGCTCGAGCGGGTCTGCCGCGAGCTCGACCGCACGGCGCGGCTGTTCGCGCTCGAGCGCTGTCTCGTCGTCCCCGCCGCGGAGCCCGGGCACGCGCGGGCCTTCTTCGTCGCCGGCGGGCGCGTCGCCGACGTCCGCACGCTCCCGCCGGGCGGCGGGCACCTCGAGATCCAGGCGGGTCTCGCGGCGGCGGGACACGTCCCGGGGTCAGACCCCCGGACCTGTCTCGACGAGCTGCTGCTCGTCGGCTCGTTCCTGCGCAGGCCGCCGCCCGAGCTGCTCGTCGCGCCGCTCGAGCTCGAGGCGATCCTCCGCGCCGCGGAGCGCGTTCGCCGGCTCGGCGGACGCGTCCCGGGGTCAGACCCCCGGACCCGCCCACCGGAGCCTCGTCCACAGGAGACGGGTCTGTTCTAGACGGGCTAGGCGGCGACGCTGATCAGGTCGCGCAGCGCGCCGAGGCGGGCCAGCGCCTGCCCCTCGAGCTGGCGGACGCGCTCGCGCGTCAGGTCGAGCTCGTTGCCGATCGCCTCGAGCGTCCACGGCTCGCCCTCGAAGCCGAACCGCAGCTCGAGGATCCGCCGCTCCCGCTCGGGGAGCGCGTCGAGCGCGCGCCGGACGCCCTGGCGCCGGAGCGACTCCTCGGCCTCGTCGAACGGGTCGGCCGCCTCGCGATCGGCGAACAGGTCGCCGAGCTCCCCCTCGTCGTCCGCGCCGACCGTCTGGTTCAGCGAGACCGACGCGTGCGCGGCCCCGAGCGCCTCGTCGACGTGCTGCATCGGCAGCCCGGTCGCCTCGGCGAGCTCGTCCTTCGTCGGCTCGCGGCCCAGCTCGACCTCGAGCCGCCGCGCGGCGCGCGACAGCTTCTGCTGGCGCTCGACGACGTGCACCGGCACGCGGATCGTGCGCGCGTGGTTCGCGACCGCGCGCTGCACCGACTGCCGGATCCACCACGTCGCGTAGGTCGAGAACTTGTAGCCGCGCCGCCAGTCGAACTTCTCGACCGCGCGGTTCAGGCCGAGCGTCCCCTCCTGGATCAGGTCGAGGAAGGGCACGCCGAGCCCGCGATAGCCCTTGGCGATCGACACGACGAGACGCAGGTTGGACTCGATCATCCGCCGCTTCGCGGTCGGGTCGCCGCGCTCGATCTGCTTCGCGAGCATGACCTCCTCCGCCGCGGTCAGCAGCTTGTGGCGGCCGACGTCGGCGAGGAAGAGCTGCAGGCTGTCGGCCGCCCCGGAGAGCTCCGCCGCAGGCGCGGGCTCCGGCTCCGCCTCGGCGGCGGCCTTTTCCTTCTCCTTGTCCGCCTCTCCCTCGGCGGCCGGCTGGCCGATCTCGAGACCGATCCGCTCGAGCTCGCGCGTCAGCTCCTCGACCTCCTCCTCGTTGAGGTCGAGCTCGAGCGCGAACGCCTCGAACTCCGCCGGCTCGATGTAGCCGCGCTCCTCGGCGCCCTCGACGAGGGCACGCGCCTGGTCGGTCTCGAGCAATTCGTGAAGCTGGTTCTGCGTCAGTGTCCTCTCAGTCCTTTCGGTCCTGCGTCGAGAGCGTCAGCAAACCTTCTCACTCTAGGAGGGAAATCCTCCGCTTGCCAGGGGAACCACCACCCGGCTCGGGGAGCCGGGTTCCGAGACTTCGAACGTGCCCTGCGCCGGTGTCATTCCGCGAAGACGGACAGGTGGTTTTGCGCCGGGACGGGAAGCTTCGTCCTCCTATTGTACGACGTGGAGCAGTCGAGGGAAGTTGGCCGTTCAGGACGCCTTGCGGCGGCGCCCGCCGGGGCGTTTCGTCGCCGGCCCCTTGGCCCGCCGTTCGGCCAGCAGCTCCGCCGCCCGGTCGAGCTCCAGCGCCTCCGGGTCGTCGCCCTGGCGGAGGCTCGCGTTCGTCTCGCCGTCGGTCACGTACGGGCCGTAGCGGCCCGACTTGACGACGATCGGCTTGCCCGTCGCCGGGTCCGGGCCGAGCTCCTTCAGCGGCGCCGCCGCCTGCCGCTGCCCGCGGCGCTGGCGCGGCTGGGCGAGCACCGCGAGCGCCTCGTCGAGCCCGATCGTCAGCAGCTGCTCCTCCGTCTCGAGCGACCGCGACTCCTTCCCCTTCTGGACGTACGGGCCGTAGCGGCCGTTGCGCGCGACGATCTCCTCCCCGTCCTCGCCGACGCCGAGGACGCGCGGAAGGCAGAGCAGCTGCAGCGCCTCGTCGAGCGTCACCGTCTCCGGCGACATCGACTTGAAGAGCGACGCGGTCCGCGGCTTCTCCTTCGAGCCCTCCGGCAGCACCTCGGTGACGTACGGGCCGTAGCGGCCGGTGCGCACGGAGATCTCGCGGCCGGTCTCCGGCTCGACGCCGAGCACGCGGTCGCCCGACGGCTGGGCCAGCAGCTCCTCCGCGCGCTTGACCGTCAGCTCGTCCGGGACGACGTCCTCGGGGACGTTCGCGCGCTGCCCGTCGCGCTCGAGGTAGGGCCCGTACCGGCCGACGCGCAGGACGATCCCGTTGCCGATCTCGATCGAGTTGACCTCGCGCGCGTCGATGCCGCCGAGATCGGAGACCAGCTGGTGGAGCCCGTCGCCGTCCTCGCCGAAGTAGAAGCGGCGGAGCCACTCGACGCGGTGCTCGTCGCCGGAGGCGATCCGGTCGAGGTCGTCCTCCATCCGCGCGGTGAAGTCGTAGTCGACGAACTGCCCGAAGTGCTGCTCGAGCAGCCCGGTGACCGCGAAGGCGAGGAACGACGGGACGAGCGCCGTCCCCTTCTTGAAGACGTAGCCGCGGTCGAGGATCGTCCCGATGATCGAGGCATACGTCGACGGGCGGCCGATCCCGAGCTCCTCGAGCGTCCGAACGAGCGTCGCCTCGGTGTAGCGGGGCGGCGGGTTCGTCTCGTGCCCCTGCGGCTCGAGCCCGAGCAGCGTCACCGGGTCGCCCTCGGCGAGCTGCGGCAGCCGCCGCTCCTCGTCGGAGTCGCCGGCCCCGTTGCCGCCCGCCTCGTCGCGGCCCTCCTCGTACGCGGCGAGGAAGCCGCGGAAGGTGATGACCGTGCCGGAGGCGCCGAACTCCGCCTCCTCGCCCGCCGACGAGGTGCCGGCGATCCGCAGCGAGACGGTCTGGCCCTTCGCGTCCGCCATCTGCGAGGCGACCGTGCGGATCCAGATCAGCTCGTACAGCCGGTGCTCGTCGCGGGTCAGCTCGCGCTCGACCTCCTGCGGCGTCCGGAAGACGTCGCCGGAGGGGCGGATCGCCTCGTGCGCCTCCTGCGCGTTCTTCACCCGCCGCTCGTAGCGCCGCGGCTGGGCCGGCACGTACTCCGGCCCGAAGAGCGACGCGGCCTGCGAGCGCGCCGCCTTCAGCGCCGACTCCGACAGCGTCGTCGAGTCGGTGCGCATGTACGTGATGTAGCCGTTCTCGTACAGGCGCTGGGCGACGCGCATCGTCGTCTGCGCGGTGAAACGGAGCTTGCGGCTCGCCTCCTGCTGCAGCGTCGAGGTCATGAACGGCGCGCTCGGCCGGCGCACGTACGGCTTCTCCTCGACCCGTGAGACGCGGAACGACGCGCCGTCGAGCCGCTCGGCCAGGCCGCGCGCGGCCGCCTCGTCGAGCTGGAGCGCGTCCGCGCCGCGCAGCTTCCCGTCGGGGCCGAAGTCGCGGCCCTGCGCGACGCGCTTCCCGTCGAGCCCGACGAGCCGCGCCGTGAAGGACTCCGGGTCGAACGTCGCCTCGAGGTCCCACCAGCCGGCGGGGACGAACGCCATCCGCTCGCGCTCGCGCTCGACGACGAGCCGCGTCGCGACCGACTGGACGCGCCCGGCGGAGAGCCCGCGCATCACCTTCTTCCAGAGCACCGGCGAGAGCTCGTAGCCGTAGAGCCGGTCGAGGATGCGCCGCGTCTCCTGCGCGTCGACGAGCCGCTGGTCGACGTCGCGCGGCTCGTCGAGCGCGCGCTCGATCGCGTCGCGCGTGATCTCGTGGAAGACCATCCGGCGTACCGGCACCTTCGGCTGCAGCACCTGGAGCAGGTGCCAGGCGATCGCCTCGCCCTCGCGGTCCTCGTCCGTCGCGAGCAGGAGCTCGTCGGAGCCGGCGAGGAGCTTCTTCAGCTCGCTCACCTTCTTCCGCTTGTCCGGGTCGACGATGTAGATCGGCTCGAACCCGTGCTCGACGTCGACGCCGAGCCGCGCCCACGGCTCCTTCTTGTAGCGCTCCGGGATGTCGGCCGCGCGCTCCGGCAGGTCGCGGATGTGGCCGACGCTCGACTCGACGACGAAGTCCTTGCCGAGGTAGCCCGCGATCGTCTTCGCCTTCGCGGGCGACTCGACGATGACGAGGCGCTTGTGGGTTCCCCCGGGCACGGCTGGTCACGATAGCGCCCGGCTTGGAAGGTGAATACTCCCCCTGATGCGGCCCCCCGCCCTCTACAACGTCATCGCCGCCCTCAGCTGGCCCGTCCTCCACGGCCTCTACCGCCTCGAGGCGCGGGGGACTGAGAACCTGCCGGACGGCGGCTTCGTGCTCGCCTGCAACCACCTCTCGAGCTTCGATCCGTGGCCGCTCGGGCTCCCGCTCTGGCCGAGGACGTGGCTCCGCTTCATGGCGAAGTCGGAGCTGTACTGGTTCCCGCTGAAGCTCGTCGTCGACGGCGCGGGCGCCTTCCCGGTGAGGCGCGGGCAGCGGGACGTCGTCGCGATGGACACCGCGATCAGGCTCGCGCGCGAGGGGAACGCGATCGCGATGTTCCCCGAGGGCACCCGGCGGAGGAAGGGGCTCGTGAAGAAGTTCGAGGCGCGGCCGCGCACCGGGGCCGCGCGGATCGCGCTCGAGGCCGGCGTCCCGCTCGTGCCGGCCGCGGTCAGCGGCACCGACCGGCTGCTCCGGCTCGGGAAGCTCCGCGTCGTCTACGGGCGGCCGGTCGAGCTCGACGACCTGCGCGGGCTCGACGGCCACGAGGCGGCGCAGCGGGCGACCGAGCGGCTGATGGAGCGGATCTACGAACTCGAGGCGTCGCTCTGACCGGGGTCCTGCTGGCGGTCGACGGCGACTCGTTCGCGCACCGCGCCTACCACGGGGTCCCGAAGTCGGTGCGGCTGAACGCCGTCGTCGGCTTCGCGAACATGCTCACGCGCCTGTGGCAGCAGGAGCGTCCGGCGGCCGTGCTCGTCGGCTGGGACACGCTCACCGCCCCGACGTACCGCCACGAGGCGTTTCCCGCGTACCAGTCGGGCCGCGTGTTCGACGAGGCGCTGATCGAGCAGCTCGAGGTCCTCCCGGACTTCGTCCGCGCGCTGGGATTCGCCGCCGCGAAGCATCCCGGCTACGAGGCGGACGACTTCCTCGCCGCCGGCGCGCGCGCGTGGGACGGCGACGTGCTCGTCGCGACCTCCGACCGCGACGCGTTCCAGCTCGCAGGCGAGCGCGTGACGATCCTCCAGCCGACGAAGGGGGTCAGCGAGATGGCGCGCATCGGCCCGGCCGAGGTGCACGAGCGCTACGGCGTCGAGCCGGCGCAGGTGCCGGACCTGATCGCGCTCCGCGGCGACCCGTCCGACAAGCTCCCCGGCGCCCGCGGCATCGGCCCGAAGAAGGCGGCCGAGCTGCTCCGGCGGTACGGCACGCTCGAGGCGATGCTCGCCGACGGGCGCTTCGCGACGGAGGCGGAGGAATTGCGCCTCTACCGGCGAATCGCGACGATGGACGCCTCCGCCCCTCTTCCTCCCCTCGAAGACCAGACACCACAGTGGGCGGAGGCGTCATCCTTCGCCGACGGCCTCGGACTGGGCGCCCTCGCCGGGCGGCTAGCCTCCCTCGGGTGATCGGGCCATCGACGTCCTGACGCATCCTGCGCTCGCGCGCCTGCATCCGACCGGCCACCATCCCGAGCGGCCGGAGCGGCTCGCCGTCCTGCTCGAGCACCAGCCCCTCTGGTCGGAGGGCCGCCGCGCGACCGAGGCGGAGCTCCTGCTCTGCCACGAGCCCGAGCACGTCCGGCGCATCCGGTCGACCGAGGATCCCCAGTGGCTCGACTACGACACGATCTGCACCGAGACGAGCTTCGAGGCGGCGTCGCTCGCGGCGGGGACGGCGATCGAGGCGGCGCTCCGGGGCGGCTTCGCGCTCGTCCGCCCGCCCGGGCACCACGCGCTGCCGGGCCGGGCGATGGGCTTCTGCCTGTTCAACAACGTCGCCGTCGCGGCGCGTGCGGCCCAGCAGGCACTCGGCCTCGAGCGGGTCGCGATCGTCGACTTCGACGTCCACCACGGCAACGGCACGCAGGCGATCTTCTGGGACGACGACAGCGTCCTCTTCTGCTCGCTCCACCAGTGGCCGTTCTATCCGGGCTCGGGCGGGCCGACCGAGCAGCGCGAGACGACCGTGAACGTCCCGATGTCGGCGGGCTCCGGGGACGAGGAGTACCTGCACGCGTTCGAGCACACCGTCGAGCCGGCCGTCGCCCGCTTCGAGCCGGAGCTCGTGCTCGTCTCGGCCGGCTTCGACGCGCACGTCGACGACCCGCTCGCGGACATGCGCGTCAGCGAGGACGGGTTCCGCGAGCTCGCCGCCCGCTGCGCCGGGCTCGCCCCCCGGGTCGCCGGCGTCCTCGAGGGCGGCTACGAGCTCGACACCCTGCCCGGCCTCGTCGACGCGGCCCTCGACGGCTTCACTCATCCGTCCTCCGAATAGCGAGCGGCCCCTCGAGAGGGGCCGCTCGCTGCCGCAGTACTGAACTTCCGCCATCGCCCCGCGTGGAAGGGGCCGTCATTGTCTGAGTGGACCATCGACGGGACCGGCCCGCGTCTCCTGCCCCCGGGCTGGTGAACCTGATCCCCCGCGGTGGGTGAGTCGCCGCTACCCGCGGGCAACGGCGAGCCGCTCCAGCGCCTCGCGGCGGGAGGAGACGCCGAGCTTCCGCAGCAGGCTCTTCACGTGCGAGCGGACGGTGTGCTCCGAGATGAACAGGCGCTTCGCGATCTCCTCGGTGCCGAGGTGCTCGTCGAGGAGGAGCAGCACCTCGACCTCGCGGGCGGAGAGGGCCGAGGCGATCTCGTCCGGGACGCCGGAGCCGCGGCCGTTGCCGCTGCGCACCTGCTCGAGCAGCCGGCGCGCGACCGAGCCCGAGAGCGCGGCCTCGCCGTTCGCCACGCCGTCGAGGAAGGCGGCGATCCGCTCGGGCGGCTCGGACTTCAGCAGGTAGCCGGCCGCGCCGCCCCGGATCGCCGAGAGCAGGTTCGTCTCGGTGCCGGAGGCGGTGAGCACGACGACCTCGCACTCGGGCGCCGCCTCGCGCAGGCGCGGCAGCGCCTGGAGGCCGTCCATCCCGGGCATGGACAGGTCGAGCAGGACGAGATCGGGCCGGAGCCGCGCGGCCGCCTCGATCGCGCCGGCGCCGTCGGCCGCCTCGCCGGCGACCTCGAAGCCGTGCGCCGACAGGAGCGAGGAGAGCGCCTCGCGGGTCAGCGGGTGGTCGTCGACGATGAGGATCCGTGCAGCCACGTACCCCTTATCGGCACGGAGCCTCCTGCCGACAAGAGGAACGTGCAAGAAGCTCGCAGCGAGTACGAGAACTGGCTCTGGGGCGAGATCCTCCTCGCCTTGCTGCTCGGCGCCCTGCTGGCGCTGTTCCTCGTGTACCCGGTCTTCCGCACCCGCTACGACCTGCCGCAGCTCCGGCTCGTCCTCCAGACGACGATGGCGCTCGCCGGCCTGCTCGTCGCCCTGCTCGCGGCCGTCCGCTTCTCGGTCGAGGGGCGGCGCCTCGACCTGCTGCTGGCGAGCGGCTTCTTCGTCATCTCGCTCTCGTCCGCGGTCTTCGCGATCGGCCCGCAGCTCGGACGGGGACACGTCAAGCCGGCGGAGGCGTGGGCTGCCCTGCTCGGCGCGATCATCGGGCAGGCCCTGATCGCGGCGGCGCCGCTCGTCCGGGGCCGAAGCAAGTACCGGGACTGGGCGATCGCGAACGCGGTCGCCGCGGCGGGACTCGCGCTCTTCGTCGCGTGGTCGCTGCTGCAGGCCGCCGGCTCCGACCTGCCGGCGCTGACTTCGCCGGAGGAGGGACTACAGCCGTTCTACCTCACCGCCACGCTCGCGCTGCTCGCGTTCCTGTTCCTCGTCTCCGTCGTCGGCTGGAGCGAGCGCTTCCGCCGCCGCGACGACGACCTCGCGAGCTGGCTCGCGCTCGGGTTCACGCTGATGCTGTTCGCGTCGCTCCACTACGTCTTCCAGCCGCTGCTGGCGAGCTCGATGGTCTCGTACGGCGATTTCCTGCGCATGCTCGCGTACGGGCTCATGCTCATCGGCACCTGGCGGGCGATCCGCTCGGCGGAGTTCGGGCGGGCGGTCGCCGGGGAGCGCGCGCGCGTCGCGAGCGACATCCACGACGGCCTCGCGCAGATCCTCTTCGCGCTGTCGACGCACGCGTCGATGCTCGAGGCCGGCGCGCCGGTCGCCGACGTGCTGCCGCGGCTGAAGGAGGCGGCCGTGCTCGCCCAGCAGGAGGCGCGCTTCGCGATCCTGGCCCTGTCCGCCGCCGGCGGCACCGCGCCGTTCGACGCGGCGCTGCGGCGCTACATCGAGTTCCTCACCGCGGATGGGGCGCTCGAGGTCGAGCTCGAGATCGACCGCTCGGTCAGGCTGGCCCCCGACGAGCAGATCGAGATCTTCCGCATCGTCCAGGAGGGGCTCGGCAACGTCCGCAAGCACGCGAAGGCGACCCGCGCCGAGGTCGTGATCGGGATGCGGCCGTTCGGGGAGCGGTTCGTCACCATCCACGACGACGGCGAGGGCTTCGACGGCGAGGAGACGGCGGCGGGCCAGGGCCTGAAGAACATGCGGGCCCGGGCCGAGTCGATCGAGGGCGGCTTCTCCCTCACCTCGACGCCGGGGCGCGGAACGGCGTTGGAAGTCGTCCTGCGAACCTAGCGCGCCTCGAGCGGACGCAGGGCCGGGTAGAGCCCGCGGTAGCGGGCGTAGCCCTCGTCGTACGCGGCCCGCCAGTCCGGGTCGGGCTCGATCCGGTCGGTGACGTGGACACAGGCGGCGACCGCCTCGGCCGCGTCGGCGAACGCGCCGCTCGCGACGCCGCCCAGGAGCGCCGCGCCGAAGGCGGCGCCCTCCTCCGACGCGGCGGTGCGCTCGAGCGGCAGCCCGAGCACCGAGGCGACGATCTGCAGCCAGAGCCCGCTGCGGGCGCCGCCGCCGGAGACGCGGCCGACCTCGGCCTCGACGCCGAGCTCCTTCAGCAGCTCGAGCGAGTCGCGGAGCCCGTACGCGACGCCCTCGAGCAGCGCCCGGACGAGGGCGCCGCGCTCGTGGCGGAGCGACAGCCCGACGAACGCGCCCCGCGCGTGCGGGTCCGCGTGCGGGGTCCGCTCGCCCGCGAGGTACGGCTGGAAGAGCAGGCCCTCCGTCCCCGGCGCCCAGCCCGACGCCTCGGCCGTCAGCTCGTCGTAGCTCCCGCCGACGACGTTGTCCCGCAGCCAGCGCAGCGAGCCGGCCGCCGAGAGCATCACCCCCATCGCGTGCCACGTCTCCGGCACGGCGTGGCAGAAGACGTGGAGCCGCGCCTCCGGCTCCGGCCGGTACGCGGGCAGCGCCGCGAAGACGACCCCCGAGGTGCCGAGGACGACCGAGAGCGGCCCGGGCCGGTCGATCCCCATTCCGAGCGCCCCCGCAGCCTGGTCGCCGGCCCCCGCGATCGCCGTCGACTCGAACGCGGGCGGGAGCCACGACGCCGGGAGCTCCAGGAGATCGAGGACCTCCTCCGACCACCTGCGGCGGCGGACGTCGAAGAGCAGCGTGCCCGACGCGTCCGCGACGTCGATCGCGTGCTCGCCGGTGAGCCGCAGGCGCACGTAGTCCTTCGGCAGCAGGATCCGCTCGATCCGGGCGTACACGTCGGGCTCGTGGCGGCGGAGCCAGAGGAGCTTCGGCGCGGTGAAGCCGGCGAGCGCACGGTTGCCGGTCAGCTCGATCAGCCGCTCGAGGCCGACGCGGTCCTCGATCTCGGCGCACTCGGCGCCCGTGCGCTGGTCGTTCCAGAGGATCGCCGGCCGGAGGACGCGGTCGTGCGCGTCGAGCGCGACGAGCCCGTGCATCTGGCCGGACAGCCCGATCGCGGCCGGCTCGACGGCGAGGTCGGCGAGCGCCGCCTGCGCCGCGTCCCACCAGTCCTCCGGATCCTGCTCCGACCAGCCGGGGTGCGGCGTCGACAGCGGGTAGCCGCGCTCGGCGCGGGCGAGCACCTCGCCCGTCGCGGTGACCGCGACCGCCTTGACGCCGGTCGTGCCGACGTCGAGGCCGACGAGCGGGCCCGTCCGCTCCGAACGATCAGGCACCGAGCGCGGCGTAGACGAGCTCGTAGGCCGCGACGGCGTCCTTCCCGTGCTGGGCGGCGCGGAGCGCCGCGTCGTCGATCCGCCCCGCGACGGAGTCGATGAACCGCCACTGGAGCACGCTCCGCCTCACCGCCGCCACCGCGTCCTCGGTGTACGGGTAGAGGTCGAAGCCGAGCCGCTCGCCGTGGTCGCCGTAGCCCGCGCGCCGGAGCTCGAGCGCGAGCTCGAGCGTCTCCATGAACGCCGTCGTGCCGACCATGTTGTCGTCGTCGAAGGTGCCCCAGCCGGAGTTCGCGTGCTGGTGGCCGAGCAGCCCTTGCGCGGCGAGCATCGCCGCGTACTCGGCGAGGTTCTCGCCGTTCATCAGCAGGTGCTGCCAGTCCATGTTCACCTTGACGTTGTCGATCCCCTGCGTCCGCAGCGAGTGGATGACGTGCAGCGTCATCCCGATGTTGCGCATGAAGATCTTCATCGCCGGCTCGGAGTTCTTGTGCTCGAGGAACAGCTGCACCCCGTGGTCCCTGCACCGCTGCGCCGCCTGGCCGACCCCGTCGATGAGGCGGGCCCAGCTGTCGGCGTACGGGGTCTGGAACGGGTAGTTGTAGCCCTCGATCCCCGGCCAGATGATGAAGTTCGCGCCGATCGACCCGGCGAAGTCGGCGGCCTCGATTGTGCGCTTTACGGCGTCCGCACGGATCGAGTCGTCGGGGGACGAGAGGCCGCCCTTGCCGAATTTCGGATCCAAGTGGAGCCCCGTCGCGACGCAGTAGATGCCGTGCCCTTCGAGCGCCGCTCGCACGTCGTCGAGATTGTCCGGCGACAGCTCCTGCGGGTAGTGGAACTCGTAGTCGTCCATCAGATCGCCCAGTCCCTCGACCGCCCGGCGGACCTTCTCCACCGTCGTCTCGCCGGCGTGCTGCGGCTGGTAGCCGCCCGGGACGAAGCGCGTGATCATGGACCCGAACGCCCAGATTCCGAGTGAGGTTTTCATACGCCTGACCCTACTCCGTCGGGCTCGATCTCGTGCCCGGACGCGCCGGTCGTCGTGTCCGCCACTTGACCCCGGTCGCGGTTTCATGGAAGGGTTTCCGCGCGTGGATCGCCGGAACGACAGTCGTCCAACCTATTGAGTCGGCAGGCGTCGAACCTCCAAACGGCAGCCGTCCAACCAGTAAAGGAGTGAGCGTGAGGAAGGTCTTTCGCAGATCGACGGTTTACATCGCCGTCGTCGTGCTCGGAGCCGCCGCGCTGATCGCGACGGGCGCCTCGGCGGGCGTCGCGCACAAGAAGGCGAGCGTCCAGGTCTGCGTCCTGCTGCCGGACACGAAGTCGTCCGTCCGCTGGGTGCAGTTCGACGCCCCCGACTTCGCCAAGGCGCTGAAGGCCGCGGGCGTCACGTACTCGATCACGAACGCGCTGAACGACCCGCAGAAGCAGAAGGCGCAGGCCAGCGCGTGCCTCGCCGCAGGCGCGAAGGTCGTCGTCGAGACCGCTCTCGACAACGGCTCGGCCTCGTCGATCGAGAAGCTGTTCACGTCGAAGGGCGGGTACGCGATCGACTACGACCGCCAGGTGACCGGCGGCACCGCCTCCGTCTACGTCACGTTCGACGGCAACGCCGTCGGGCGCGCGCAGGCCAACGGCATCATCGCCGGGATGAAGGCGAACGGCACCTACAAGCCGAGCTCCGTGGTCGCCGAGCTCTGGGGCGGCCCCACCGACCAGAACGCGTTCTGGTTCAAGAGCGGGAACGACGACATCCTCAACCCGCTCTTCAAGGCCGGCAAGCTGACGAAGGGCCCGCAGCAGTTCGTGCCCGACTGGCTCGCCACGAACGCGGGGCCGATCTACGCCCAGATGCTGGTCAAGACGAACAACAACATCCAGGCGGCCATCGCGGCGAACGACAACATCGCCGGCGCGGTGATCGCGGACGAGAAGGCCCGGCACCTGAAGCCGATCCCGCTGAGCGGGCAGGACGCGACGCCGCAGGGCGTCCAGTACATCCTCGCCGGCTGGCAGAGCGGCACGGTCTACAAGTACGTGCCGGACGAGGCGAACGCAGCGGCCGCGGCCGCCGTCGCCCTCCTCAAGGGCCAGAAGCCGAAGACGAACGGGGTCCGGAAGAACGGCTCGAAGAACGAGCCCACGTACGCCCTTCCGGTGATCTGGATCACGAAGGCGAACTACACGCGGCTCTTCACGGACAAGTTCCTGAAGAAGAGCGACGTCTGCGTCGGCACGTACGCGCAGTACTGCAAGTAGGCCGATGCCGAGCGAACGCGACGAAGGGGGCGCCCGGGCGGGCGTCCCCTTCTCGTTTGTGGTAGGAAAGCACCGGTGTCGGTGACCGAGGCCCCACTTCTCGAACTCCGCGGCATCACGAAGTCGTTCGGCTCCGTCCAGGCGCTGACCGACGTCGACTTCGAGGTGCGGGCCGGCGAGGTGATGGCGCTCGTCGGCGACAACGGCGCGGGCAAGTCGACGCTCATCAAGTGCGTCGCCGGCACGCACGCGGCCGACGAGGGCGACATCCTGTTCGAGGGCCGCGAGGTGCACATCCACGGTCCGAAGGACGCCGCCAACCTCGGGATCGAGGTCGTCTACCAGGACCTCGCGCTCTGCGACAACCTCGACGTCGTCCAGAACATGTACCTCGGGCGGGAGGCGAACAACTTCGAGGTTCTCACCGAGCCGGTGATGGAGCAGCACACCGCCGAGACCCTGACGTCGTTGCGCGTGACGACGATCAACTCCGTGCGCCAGACGGTGGCGACCCTGTCCGGCGGCCAGCGCCAGTCCGTCGCCGTCGCGCGCGCCGTGATGTGGAACTCGAAGCTCGTCATCCTCGACGAGCCGACGGCCGCGCTCGGCGTCGCGCAGACGGAACAGGTGCTCGAGCTCGTGCGCCGCCTCGGCCAGCAGGGGCTCGGCGTCGTGATCATCTCGCACAACCTCCACGACGTCTTCGAGACGGCGGACCGGATCGCCGTCCTCCGCCTCGGCCGGAACGTCGGCCTGTTCGAGCGCGACAAGACGACCCAGCAGGAGATCGTCGAGGCGATCACCGCCGGCCAGCCGACGAAGGTCTCCGGCATCCCCCAGACGACGGCGACGGGGCCCGCGTCGTGACGACCGCAGGAGCCGCCGCCGAGGGCAAGCCCGCCGCGCAGGAGGCGCCGCAGGGCGTCGCAGGCCTGCTCCACCGGGCCTACGACAACATGAAGTCGGGCAACCTCGGCGTGCTCCCGATCGTCATCGGGCTGATCTTCATCGTCGTCTTCTTCAGCTTCAAGGCGACGAACTTCTTCACCGCCACCAACTTCGTCAACATCATCATCCAGATGGCCGGGACGGCGATGCTCGCGTACGGCGTCGTCTTCGTCCTCCTCCTCGGCGAGATCGACCTCTCGATCAGCTACGTCGCCGGCATCGGCGCGCTGACGGTGGCCGAGCTCCAGCTGCCCGGCAGCGGGCACGAGATCAACGGCCTGCTGGCGATGCTCTGCGCCGTCGCGATCTG
>Ga0335070_10002163_pt1:0-20000 | contig 22918 bp, 18 predicted proteins | sample Lox_Sample_13_FD_206722 | JGI IMG/M metagenome (GOLD analysis project Ga0335070, IMG submission 206722) | Soil microbial communities from Loxahatchee National Wildlife Refuge, Florida, United States - Lox_Sample_1.3 | ecosystem: Environmental > Terrestrial > Soil > Wetlands | place...
CTACATCACCCTCGCTTTGCCCTATATGTACCGGGCGATCGACACCGGCCTGCAGTCGATCGACATCCGCACGCTGACCGAGGCGGCGGAGAGTCTCGGCGCCCGCTGGCCGTCGATCCTGTTCGGCGTGATCCTGCCCAACCTCCGCGTCGCGATCGTCTCCAGCGCGTTCCTGACCTTCGCCACCGTGATCGGCGAGTTCACCATGGCGAGCCTGCTCGATCGCCCGGCCTTCGGCCCCTATCTGCAGCTGATCGGCGCCAATCGCGCCTATGAGCCGTCGGCGCTGGCGGTGATCACCTTCCTGATCACCTGGGGCTGCATGGGGGTGATCCAGCTGCTGGGCCGCGGGCGACGCGGCGTTGCGGCCAGCGCTTATTGATCGGGGGACTTGCGAAGCATGGCGTTTCTGGAGATCGAGAGCCTGCAGAAGAGCTTCGGCACCAATGCCGTGGTGCGCGACTTCGACCTCGCCGTGGCGCAGGGCGAGTTCATCTCGTTCCTCGGCCCCAGCGGTTGCGGCAAGACCACGACCCTGCGCATGGTCGCGGGCTTCGAGCATCCGGATTCCGGACGGATCGCCATCGGCGGCAAGGACGTGACCGGCCTGCGCGCCAACCAGCGCAACATCGGCATGGTGTTCCAGTCTTACGCGCTCTTTCCCAACATGACGGTGGCGGAGAACGTCGCCTATGGGCTGAAGATCGCGCGGCGGCCCAAGGACGAGATAAGGCAGCGCGTGACCGAGATGCTGGGCCTGATCAAGCTTCCCGGCATGGGCGACCGCTACCCGCACCAGCTTTCGGGCGGCCAGCAGCAGCGCGTCGCCTTGGCCCGCGCCCTCTCGGTCAATCCCCAGGTGCTGCTCCTGGACGAGCCGCTCTCGGCGCTCGACGCCAAGATCCGGATCGCGCTGCGGGAGGAGATCCGCGCGGTACAACGGAAGCTCGGCATCACCACCATCTACGTCACCCACGACCAGGAGGAGGCGCTCTCGATCTCCGACCGGATCGTGGTCATGAGCGAGGGCCGGATCGAGCAGGTCGGCACGCCGTTCGAGATCTACAACCGGCCCAGGACCCGCTTCGTCGCCTCCTTCGTCGGCACGCTCAATATCCTGCAGGGCCGGGTGCTCGACGGCGCCGCCGGACGGGTCGCGATCGACGGCCAGGAGATCCGGGTCGCCTGCGGTCTCGACGGCGCCGCGGCGGGCGCCACCCGGGCCTTCGCCCTGCGCCCGGAGGCGGTGACCCTGGGTGCCGCCGGCTCCGGAGGTAACACACTGCGCGGCACCATCGAGCAGGTGAGCTTCCTGGGCTCGGTGGTGCGGATCCGGGTGAAGACCGGCGAGAGCGGCATCCTGCTCGATACCTTCAACGACCCGAAGGCCGCCCCGCCCAAATTTGGCCGCATTGTGGAAATCAATTTCGGCGAAGAAGACCTTCTGGTGTTGGATAGCGCGCCGACCGACTGACGGGCGCACACCCCGATGGCGTAACGCTCGCCGCCCGCGTAAATCTGACGTAATAGTGACCTGCGTACGTTGCAGTGTGAAAAGTCGGATGGCCGGATGAGCCGAAGCCGAGACATTTCCCGTCGCGCCCTCCTCGGGGCAGCAGCATCTCTGCCGCTGCTGCCGCGCGTTGCGCTGGGTGATGCCGGATCCTCCTTCCCGAACGGCTTCATCTGGGGCGTCTCGACTTCCGCGGCGCAGATCGAGGGCGGCGCCGCCATCGACGGCCGCGCCCCCAGCATCTGGGACGTGTTCGCGCGCGAGGCGGGGAAGATCGCCGATGGCGGCACGCCGGAGATCGCCTGCGACCACTATCACCGCTGGGCCGAGGACGTGGCGCTGATGAAGGGCCTCGGCATCGGCGCCTATCGCTTCTCCATCGCCTGGCCGCGGGTGCTGCCGCAGGGGACGGGCCAAGCCAACGAAGCGGGCTGGGCCTTCTACGATCGCCTGGTCGATGCGCTGCTCGCCACCGGCATCAAGCCGATGCCCTGCCTCTACCATTGGGACCTGCCCCAGGCGCTGCAGGAGAAAGGCGGCTGGCTGAACCGCGACAGCGCCGCCTGGCTGACCGAGTACGGCCAAGCGGCGATGCGCCGGCTCGGCGACCGGGTCGATCACTGGTTCATCCTGAACGAGGCCGCGGTCCATGCCTATTTCGGCCACGGCACCGGCGAGCATGCGCCAGGCATCGGTGGCGGTCCGAGCGCGGTCCTGACGGCGCTCCACCACCAGAACCTCGCCCAGGGCAGCACCTTGCGCGCGCTCCGCGCCGAGCGGTCGGGCCTCACTTTGGGGACGGTCCTCAGCCTGCAGCCGGTGCTGCCCGAGACCGACCAGGATGCCGACCGGGCGGCGGCGATCCGCTGGGACGCGATGTGGAACCGGGTGACCTTGGACGGGCTGCTGCGCGGCGCCGTGCCGGACGTGCTGGCGCCGCAGATGGCGAAGATCGTGAAGGCGGACGACCTCGCTTTGGTGAAGACTCCCATCGATCTCCTCGGCATGAACTACTACAGCCGGTTCACGGTGCGCCACGAAGCCGGCCGGCTGTTCGACGTCGGCTGGGGCCAGGCGCATGCCGACCGCTTCACCGCCTATGGCTGGCCGGTCGAGCCCGAGGGCATCGCCGAGATGCTCGGCGAGCTGAAGCAGCTCTACGGCAATCCGCCGGTCATGATCACCGAGAACGGGGCGGCATACTCAGACATGCAGGTGCGCGACGGCCGGGTGGTGGACGAGGATCGGATCGCCTTCCTCCGCGACCATCTCCGCGCCCTCTCCGGGGCGATCGGCGCGGGCTGCAACGTGAAGGGCTATCTCGCCTGGTCGCTGCTCGACAATTTCGAATGGCAGATGGGCTACAAGATGCGCTTCGGCCTGGTGTTCGTCGATTTTTCGAGCCGAGACCGGGTTCCGAAGGCAAGCTACGACTGGTTCAGGACGGTCGCGCAATCAGGCATCCCAGCCTAAGATCAGATTCGGCGTTAACCTTTCATTAACCATTCCGGGCTCGATATGGCGTGCAAATCCTGGGGGCGGACATGTTGATACGGACGGAGGCGCGCTGATGCGATCCTACTATCGCCGACCCTCGGGTCGCGCCACGCTGCTGACGCAGTATTCCAGCCAGCTCGGCATTCTGGTGCGCCGGCGCCATGCCGAGATGGGCCTGGTCGCGGCGCGGCAGGAGGCGGAGCGCAACGCCGACATCATGCATGCGGCGATGCTCGGCGCCGAGGCCGCCAACCGCGCCAAGACCGAGTTCCTCGCCAACATGAGCCACGAGCTCCGCACGCCCTTGAACGCCATCCTCGGCTTCTCCGAGCTGATGGAGAAGCGCAGCGGGCAGATCAGCCGCTCCGAGGTCGCCGGCTATTCGGCCGACATCCATGAGGCCGGCGAGCACCTGCTCGAAGAGGTGAACAAGATCCTCGATCTCGCGCGCATCGAGGCGGGGCGCGCCGAGCTCCACGAGGAGTGGTTCGATCCCCGCGACGGCGCGAAGACCACGATCTCCTTCGTGCGGCCCCAGGCGGAAGCCGCGGGCCTCGAGCTCCGGACCGAGATTCCCGAGGACATGCCGCTGATCTACGGCGACGCCCATTTCTTCAAGCAGATCCTCATCAACCTCGTCGCCAACGCGGTGAAGTTCACGCCCCAGGGCGGCACGGTGACCTTGATGGGCGCGGTCGAGCCCGACGGCTGGCTGCGCGTCGCCGTTGCGGATACCGGCATCGGCATCGCACCCGACGATATCTGGAAGGCGCTGACGCCCTTTGCCCAGATCTCGAGCGAATTGAGCCGCCGGTACGAGGGCACCGGGCTCGGCCTGCCGCTCAGCAAGGGCTATGTGGAGATGCATGGCGGCACGCTGGTGATCGAGAGCGAGCCCGGCCACGGCACCACGGTGATCGTCCGGTTTCCGCCGGAGCGGCTTCGCGCACGCGAGGTGACCGGCAACGTCCATCGGCTGAACGGCTCGGAGAGGCAGGCATCATGAACGAGAGCGCCCCGATCGAAACCGAGATCCAGGCCACACGCGTCGGCCGCATCGTCTCGGTTTCCGGCAGCCAGGTGATCACGCTCCTCGACCACTGGAGCGATACCGAGGAGGAGCCGGCGCTGCGGCGCCCCGACATCGGCGAGGTGGTGAACGTCAAGACCGGCAGCACCACCGCCTTCGGCCTGGTGACCGGCTTGAGCATCCCAATCCCGGAGCAATTGGAAGGCAAGGCCGAGCTCCGCATCATGGAGCTGGAGCTGATCGGCGAGATCGAGAGCGACGGCGTCTTCCGGCGCGGCGTCTCGGTGTTCCCCGGCCTCGGCGACGTGGTCTATCACACCTCGCGGGAGGACCTGCGCCGGGTCTTCATGCGCGCCGGCGAGAGCGGTGTCAGGATCGGCGTCGTGCACCAGGACAAGTCGATCCCCGCCTGCGTCATGGTGGACGAGCTCTTGGGCAAGCATTTCGCCGTGATCGGGACCACCGGCACCGGCAAGTCCTGCGCGGTCGCCGGTATCCTCAGGGCCATCCTCAACCAGCACGTGAAGGCCCATGTCGTCATCCTCGACCAACACAACGAGTATGCGACCGCCTTCGGCGACATGGCCGAGCTCATTTCGCCTTCCGACCTGCAGCTGCCCTATTGGCTGCTGAACTTCGATGAGATGAGGCACCTGATCATCGGCGAGTCGAGCCAGACGCCGGAGATCGACCAGGTGATCCTGCACCAGGTGATCGTGCAGGCGAAGCGCAACCTGCTCGCCATGAAGGAGGGCTTCTCCTCGGTCAGCGTCGACACGCCGGTGCCCTATCGCCTCTCGGAGGTGACCCAGCTCCTGGACGAGGCCATGGGCAAGCTCGACCGGCCGGTCGATTCCGCGCCCTACTTGAGGATCCGCGAGCAGTTCCTGAGCCTGCAATCCGACCGCCGGTTCTCCTTCATGTTCCCGGGCGTCACCGTGCGCGACAACATGGCCGCGATCCTCTCGCGCCTGTTCCGCATTCCGGTCCGCGACAAGCCGGTGACGGTGATCGACACCTCCGGCATTCCCTCGGAAGTGCTGAACGTGGTCGTCTCCCTGCTCTGCCGCATGACTTTCGACTTCGCGCTCTGGAGCGACCAGACCACGCCGATCCTGCTGGTTTGCGAGGAGGCGCATCGCTATGCCCCGGCCGAGGACAAGACCGTCTTCGAGCCGACCAAGCGCGCGCTCTCCCGCATCGCCAAGGAGGGCCGCAAGTACGGTGTCGCGCTCTGCCTCATCAGCCAGCGACCCTCGGAGCTGGCCTCGACGGTGTTGAGCCAGTGCAACAGCATCTTCGCGCTCCGCATGAGCAACCAGAAGGACCAGGAGTTCCTCCGCGCCGCCATGCCGGAATCCGGCATCGGCCTTCTCGACGAGCTGCCCTCGCTCCGCAATGCCGAGGCGATCGCGGTCGGCGAAGGCGTGCCGATCCCGACCCGCATCTGCTTCGATCAGCTGCCGCCGGACGCGCGCCCGCGCAGCAAGACGGCACCCTTCTCCACCGCCTGGAACCAGGAGGTGAGTTCGAACGAGTACCTGCAGAACGTGGTCAACCGCTGGCGCAACCAGCGCTGAGGCACGGCGCGACCGTTACCTTGACGTTCGCGGCCCGCCGAAGGACCGGTCAAAGCGCATCAAGCGTCTGATAGTGAATGCCTAAATGTCATCGGCCGGGCCCGAACCGATTTTGCGTTCCGTCAAAGTACGGTCGGGGCTGGCGAGTGAGAGTATAGCGCACTTCCGGTCCTGCGACAACCTTTGCGAGAGAATTCGTCGGCGCGTGCCGCCGAGATGAAGCGCCGTGACTTCGCTCAGAACGCCTGCGCGATCGCTCTCTTCGCCGCGGCGATCCGCTTCTCGTCGCGGCGATAGAAGGTCCATTGCTTGCGGCGCTTCGGCTGGAGCAGGCCGGCGCGGACCAGGATGTTCAAGTGCTCGCTGGCGGTCGGCTGGCTGATGCCGAGCTTGGCGGCGATCGAAACGCCGCAGACCCCGTCCTTCACCAGGTCGCCGTCCTGCTGCGGCGGGAAATGCGCGACCGGATCCTTCAGCCAGTCGAGGATCCTGAGCCGGCGCGGATTCGCCACCGCGCGCAGGGCGTCGATCTGGCCCGGGCCGTCCTCCGGCGATGGATTGCGATTAGGCATATTGCCATTTTGCTAAGAGACGAATTATTGTCAATGCCTAACCAAATCCGGCCGACCGAGGCACGCTCCATGGACCAGATCTCGATCACGCGCGACGACATCGCCGCAAACGCCGCCGTCATCCGCCCGCACATCCGCCGGACGCCGGTGATCGCGGTCGATGCCGGCGATTTCGGCCTCGGCCCCCAGCCGCTCACCTACAAACTGGAGCTCATGCAGCATGCGGGCTCGTTCAAGAGCCGCGGCGCCTTCACCCATCTGCTGACGCGGAAGATCCCGGCGGCCGGCGTGGTCGCGGCCTCCGGCGGCAATCACGGCGCCGCCGTGGCCTTCGCGGCGAAGCGGCTCGGGGTTCCGGCGAAGATCTTCGTGCCGGAGATCTCCTCGCCGGCGAAGATCGCCCGCATCCGCTCCTACGGCGCCGATCTCGTGGTCGGCGGCGCGCGCTATGCCGAGGCCCTGGCGGCGAGCCAGGAATGGGCGAAGCGCACCGGCGCCGTCGACGTCCATGCCTTCGACCAGCGCGAGACCATGCTCGGCCAGGGCTCGCTCGCCATGGAGCTGGAGGAACAGGCGCCGGATCTCGACACGCTCCTGGTGGGGGTCGGCGGCGGCGGCCTCATCGCCGGCATCGCCTCCTGGTATCGCGGCAAGGTGAAGGTGGTCGGCGTCGAGCCCGAGCTGGCGCCGACCTTGACCAAGGCGCTCGCCGCCGGCGGACCGGTCGATGCCGAAGCCGGCGGCATCGCCGCGGATTCGCTGGCGCCGAGGCAGATCGGCGAGAACGTCTATCCGATCGCCAAGGCGCATGTGGCGGAGGTCGTCCTGGTCAGCGACGATGCGATCCGCGCGGCGCAGAAGGCGCTCTGGGATGTGCTCCGCGTGGTGGCCGAGCCCGGCGGCAGCGCCGCCACGGCGGCCCTGCTCTCCGGACGCTACCGGCCCCGGGCCGGCGAGCGGGTGGGGATCCTGGTCAGCGGCGGCAACACCGTCGCCGTCGACTTCGACCGCTAGAGGCTCTCGCGCAGCAGCGGCGCGCCGAGATAGCAGCCGAACTCGTTCGGGAAGTTGACGCTGACCCTGGCATGCACCCGGCCCTGGCGGCCGAAATAGCGGCCGGTATCGGTCGCCGGGAAGACGCCGTCGTGCCAGATGTTGGGGTGGATATAGAGGCCCTTCGAGCCGTCGAACCAGAAGGCCTTGAACTCCGCCGGCGTCACGTCGTCGCCGGGCAGTGCGAGCGGCACCACGAAGGGCGCCTTCTCCAGCGGGAAGAACATCTGCCCGCCATCGGGATGATAGTTGGCGCGCCACATCAGCGCGCGATGCCGCCCCAGGGTGGAATTCCGCTCCGAGGCTTCGTTCGGCAGGCAGCTCCAGCCCAGCACATAGTCGCCGCCGACCGCGTGGTTCTGCGCCTTCAGCATGTCGCCGACCCATTGGCAGGCGAAGACGCCCTCCGTGGTGCCGCCCTCGTCGCCGCTGTTGAGATCGACCGGCCGCCAGCCTTGCGCCGGCCAGCGCACGATCTCGATCTTCTGCTTCTCGGGGTCATCGACGATCTCGCCGTAGCCGGCGAGCACCGCCGCCGTGCCTTCGATCAGCGGCATGTCGATGATCGGCAAAGCCGGCATGCCGGCCCCTTCGGGCTTCAGGTTTGGAACTTCGACTTGCATGGCACGACCTCGGCGCGGCTGCGAACCACGTACCGTAGCCGCGGAATGTGACAGTTCCGTGTCGCAGCGTCAGTCCCGGCGCGACGCCTGTTCCGGGATCACCAGGACTGCGCGCTCCCGATTGTCGGCCGGGTCGGACCCCGCAAGCGCCGCGACCACGACGCGCAATCCATTGGGAAGCGCTGCGGCGGCGGAGCGCAGCGCTTCCGCTTGGGACGGTTGAGAACCAGCTTGCGGATGGTAGATCGTGATCTCCCCGGAAAGGGCGCGGGCCAGGGCGCCGGCGATCGCCAGCGATCCCCCGTTGAAGTCCGACCCTTCGAACACCAGCGAGACCGCGGTCAAACGGCTGGGCGCGTCGCCGAGAAAGACCACGGGCCGGCCGAGCTGCCGCGCGATCCGTCGCATCCGTTCGAATCCGAGCGATCCGTCGAGCGAGCGCCCGACGATCAGGAGGTCGCTGCCCGGCGCCGCCGCGGCGATCTCGGCGATGGGATCACCGCTGACCGATCGCAGCGTCCAGCGCAATCCGCGCGGCCCGACCAGTCGGGCGAACCGCCGCTGCGCCTGGCGGGCGAGCATCTGGAAAGTGAGCGCGAGATCGTCGGGCGTGAAGGCGCGCGCCGCCCCGCCCGAAGTCAAGGTCTCGCGCGTGAAGGGCAGGCTGGCCGCGGTTCGCAGCGCGGCACTCTCGATCAGCAGGGCGTCGATCTCCGCCGAGACCTCCGCGGCCAGCGCCGCCGCGAGTTCCAGCGACCGGCTCTGCAACATGCCAGGATCCAACGCCAGCAGGATGCGCCGGATCTCAGCCATGACGATCGGCGGAATGGTCTGTCGCCGCTTGCGGCTCCGCCCCCTTGTCGTCCGCGCTGAACTTGCGTGCCATCGCCAACAGATGGCCGAGCCGATCGTCGACCCGGCGATTGAGCGAGCCTTCAGGGAACCGGCCGCCCGCATCGCGCTCACCGGCGGGAAGGCCGGTCAGCAGGGTCACGGCCTCGTCGATGGTGGCGATCGGGTAGACCCGGAACCGCCCCGCGCGGCAGGCGGCGACCACGTCGTCCCGCAGCATCAAGTGCCGGACGTTGCTGGCGGGCACCAGCACGCCCTCGTCGCCGGCAAGGCCGATCCGGCTGCAGACGTCGAAGAAACCTTCGATCTTCTCGTTTACCCCGCCGATCGGCTGGATCCTTCCCAGCTGGTCCACCGAGCCGGTGATGGCCAGTGACTGGTGGATCGGCGCCTCGGCCAGCGAGGAGAGCAGCGCGCAGAGCTCCGCCGCCGAGGCGCTGTCGCCCTCGACGCCGGAATACGACTGCTCGAAGACCAGGCTGGCATGGAGCGAGAGCGGTCGTTCGGCCGCATAGCGCGCGCCGAGGAAGCTCTGCAGGATCAGGACACCCTTGCTGTGGATCGGCCCGCCCAGCTTGACCTCGCGCTCGATATCGACCAACTGGCCGCGGCCGAGCCGGGTCCGCGCCGTGATCCGGGTCGGTGCGCCGAAGCTGAAACCGCCGAGCTGGGTGACCGCGAGGCCGTTCACCTGGCCGGTGACGGCGCCGACGGTCGAGACCATCAGCGTCCCGCGCTGGATCTCCTCGTAGACCCGCTCGCGGACGCGATCGGCGCGCTGGATCTTCGCCTCGACCGCCTGTCTCACGTCCGCGCCGGAGATCACAGCCGCGTTCCGCCGCTCCGCCCAGTAGTGGGATTCGCGCAGCAGATCGGCCAGAGCGCGGCGATGGATCGAAAGCTTGGCCCCGTCCTCGCTGAGGCGGGATGCGAAATCCACCACCCGCGCCACCGCACCGCGGTCCAGCACGGCGAGCTGCTCCTCGCGCTGCAGCGCGGCGATGTAGCGGCAGAAGTCGAGCTCGCTCGCTTCCGAACGGTCCATGTCGTCGCTGAAATCGGCCGGCACCTTGAAGAGCTCGTTGAAGTCGGGATCGAGCGCGCTGAGGAGATAGTAGAGCTGACGATCGCCCAACAGGACGACCTTGACGTCGAGCGGGATCGGTTCCGGATCGAGCGAGACGGTGCTGACCAGGCTCAGTATCTGGCCGAGCGACTCGATGCGGACCCGCCGCGCCCGGAGCGCCCGCTTCAGCTCTTCCCAGGCCAGCGGCTGGCTCAATACCCGGAGCGCATCGATCACCAGATAGCCGCCGTTGGCGAGATGCAGCGCGCCCGGCTTGATCAGGTTGAAATCGGTCATCAGCGCGCCGAACCGGGACAGGTGCTCGATACGGCCGACCAGGTTCTCATGGGTCGGATGGTCCTCGTAGTGGACCGGCGCACCCTTCGACTGGCTGTGGTCCACCAGCAGGTTCACCCGGTAGCGCCGGAGCGCAGTGATGATCTCGCCGCCGTCATTGGGCAATTCCAGGGACAGCCCCTGCGGACGCTCCCCGTCGGCCTCCGACGACTGGAATTCCTGGGCGTTGTCGATGACGTCGCGGCGCACCGCCTCGAGATGATCGAGCACGACAGCGAGCCCGGCATAGGCCGTGCGCAGATCGTCGAACAGGTGATCGACCACATGGGTGGTCACCTCGCTGATCAAGGCCCGCGAAGCGGCGCGCTGCTCCTGCTCCAGGCGCGGCATCTGCCGGACGATTTCCTCCAGCCTTCCATGAAGCACTTCCATGGCGGCGTGCAGCCGCTTCTGCTCCGTCTCGGGCAGGTGCTGGAACTGTTCCGGCGTCAGCACCTCACCTTCCTTCGCCGGCGCAAAGGTAAAGCCGATCGGCGTGCGCAGCAGCGCAATTCCCTCGGCCTGCGCGTCCTCCTGCAGCTTCTCGAACATGGCGGACTGGCGCTTCTTCGTCGCCTCCACGATCGAGTCATGCCGGGTGCGGAAGTCGTCGCTTTCGAGCGCCGCAGGCAGCGCGACCTTCAGCTCGTCGATCAGCGAGGCCATCGAGAGGCGCAGACGGACGCCGTTGCCGGCCGGCAGGCGCAGCGCCTTGGGCTTGTGCGGCTCCGCGAAATTGTGGACGTAGCACCAGTCGTCGGGGATGGCCTCCCCGATCGCCCGCCCCCGGAGATAGCTGGTGACGCCGAGATGCTTGCCGAGGCCGGTCGGGCCGAGCGCGAAGATGTTGTAGTGCTCGGCACGGATGTCGGTGCCGAACTTGAGGGCACCCATCGCCCGGTCCTGGCCGGGGGCGCCGTCGGGATCGCGGAGCTCCGCCGTGGTGGCGAAGGGCAGCCGCTCGGCATCGCACCGATGGCACAGCGCCTCGGCGCGCAGCGGGGATTGGCCGAGAGGGGATGGTTCCGCCATGTGTTTCCGCCGTTACGCCATTGCCGCTTGCCGACCGTATGGATCCCAAGAGAACGCGTTGCCGGGGCGCACTCATTGACCCACGTCAAGACCGTTCACGATCGCAGGAATCATGATCGAGGTTGACTTGCGTCAAGGATGCCGCGGCGCCGGATCGACAAGCTGGCTTGCGCAACCGCGGCGCCGACATCGCGTCGGCACCCCGATTTTCGAGGAATATCATGGAACTTCCGCTGCAGATTTCTTTCCGAGGCATGGACATCTCTCCCGCCACCGAGGCGCTGATCCGCGAGCGTGCGGAGAAGCTCGACCGGTTCCACGACCGGATCACCGGCTGCCGGGTCGTCGTGGAGGCGCAACATCGCCACCAGCGCAAGGGCCGGATCTATCATGTGCGGGTGGACGTGACCGTGCCCGGCCACGAGATCGTGGTCGGCCGCGAGGCGGATCAGAACCACGCCCACGAGGACATCAAGGTCGCGGTCCGCGACGCCTTCGACGCCATGCGCCGCCAGCTCGAGGATCGCGCACGAATCGACAGCGGTCATTGATCGCGCATCAGGAGCCCTGCCATGCCCTTCACCGATGTCAGATTCGGCCGCAGCGCGCAGGAACGCCTGCTGCACGGCGTCGACACTCTCGCCGATGCGGTGAAGACCACGCTCGGCCCGAAGGCGCGCACCGTGCTCATCAAGAAGGGCTATGGCGGGCCGCGGGTCAGCAATGACGGCGTCACTGTGGCAAAATCGATCGAGCTCGAGGACCCGATCGAGGCCATGGGCGCCGAGGTGGTGCGCGAGGCCGCGGTCAAGACCGGCGACCTGGTCGGCGACGGCACCACCACCGCGACCGTCCTCGCCCAGGCGCTGATCCGCGACGGCATCAAGGCGACGGTCGCCGGGCTCAACCCGATGGACATCAAGCGCGGCATCGACCTCGCGGTCGAGGTTGCCGTGAAGGACATCCAGAAGCGGTCGAAGTCGGTGGCCGGCCACGAGGAGGTGGCCCAGGTCGCCACCGTCTCCGCCAACGGCGACCGCGCGATCGGCGAGATGATCGCCGACGCCATGTCGAAGGTCGGCAAGGAGGGCGCCATCACCATCGAGGAGGCGAAGTCGCTGGAGACCGAGGTCGAGATCGTCGAGGGGATGCAGTTCGATCGCGGCTATATGTCGCCCTACTTCATCACCAATCCCGAGAAGATGATCTGCGAGCTCGAGGAGCCGTACATCCTGGTCCACGAGAAGAAGATCTCGACCCTGCAGTCCTTCCTGCCGCTGCTCGAAGCCGTGGTGCAGAGCGGCCGGCCGTTGGTGGTGATCGCCGAGGACCTCGACGTCGAGGTCCTGACCACGCTGGTGGTCAACAAGCTCCGCGGCGGCCTGCGCATCGTCGCAGTGAAGGCTCCCGGCTTCGGCGACCGCCGCAAGGCCATGCTGGAGGATATCGCGATCCTGGTCGGCGGCCAGATGATCAGCGAGGAGCTCGGCGTCAAGCTGGAGAGCGTGACGCTGGAGATGCTGGGTACGGCGAAGAAGGTGACCGCGACCAAGGACGTCTGCACGATCATCGGCGGCAAGGGCAAGCGCGCCGACATCGACGGGCGCTGCACCCAGATCCGCCAGCAGATCGAGGAGACCACCTCAGACTACGACCGGGAGAAGCTGCAGGAGCGGCTGGCGAAGCTGGCCGGCGGCGTCGCCGTCGTCCGCGTCGGCGGCGCGACCGAGCTCGAGGTCAAGGAACGCAAGGACCGGGTCGATGACGCCCTGCACGCCGCCCGCGCCGCCGCCGAGGAGGGCATCGTGCCCGGCGGCGGGATCGCCCTGCTCTATGCCGCCCGGGCGCTCGCCGCGGTGAAGCCGGTCAACGAGGAGCAGCGGGTCGGACTCGACATCGTCCGCCGCAGCCTGGAAGCTCCGACCCGGGTGATCGCCGAGAATGCCGGGGTCGATGGCGCGGTGGTCGTCAACAAGCTGCGGGAAGGGTCCGATGTCGGCATCGGCTACGACGCCCAGAAGGGCGAATATGTGAACATGCTGCAGGCCGGCATCATCGACCCCACCAAGGTCATGCGCCTTGCCCTGCAGAATGCAGCCTCGGTCGCCGGCCTGCTGATCACCACCAACGTCCTGGTCTTTGAAAAGCCAGAGAAAAAGGAACTTCCCGCGGGGATGCCGGGCATGCCCGGGGAGTTCTAGGTCCGCCGCACGAGGTGGGGGATCGGGTTGCGCCGATTTGCGTTATAGCGGACGAAGGGCCAAGGCCCGGCACATCGCGACTGTGGATTGAGAGACAATGGTTTGAGGGAGACGCCGATGGCCGCCGATCAGAATCGCCCGGGGCAGAAACCCGCCGAGGAAGGCGAAGCCGGGCCCGAGCTCAGCATCGACCCGGAGACGGTCTGTTTCCTGATCGTCAAGGCGCGGGAATTCGACGTGAAGGTCGATCCGGACGATCCGGACTCGGGATCCAATGCGACCGACGACAACGAGATCGACATCCTGGAGAACCGGCGCAGCGACCCGACCTATGCGGAGCTCGTCGGCACGCTCGAAGCGCTGAACGAGGACGAGCTCACCGATCTCGTCGCCCTGACCTGGATCGGCCGCGGCGACTTCACCAAGGAGGAATGGGAGGAAGCGAAGGAGGAGGCGCGCTCGAACTCGCCGAAGACCACCCCGGACTATCTCTTGGGGACGCCGCTGCTCGGCGACTATCTGGAGAGCGGGTTCAACGAACTCGGCTATTCCTGCGAGGACGTCGAGGCGGACCACCTCTAGGCCGAGGAAGCGGCATCAATCGGCCTACACCCGACTCTGGAGCAACCTATTCCTAGGCGATAAGAGCGCACACAGACGTCATGGTTGAACTCCGGCGCAACGCTGGAGTTTAGTGGCGGTCGTCCCGCCGTTCCGCTTGCGTCAGGTGCCTTCCGTGACTCTCGATCCGCTTCTGCTGTCCCGGCTGCAGTTCGTCTGGGTGATCGCCTGGCACATCCTGCTGCCGGCCTTCACGGTGGGCCTCGCCTCTTTCGTGGCGGTGCTCGAAACCCTCTATTTCTTCACCAGGCGCCCGGTCTATTTCCGGCTTTCCGGCTTCTGGACCCGGATCTTCGCCGTCTCCTTCGGCATGGGCGTCGTCTCCGGCATCGTGATGCCGTTCCAGTTCGGCACCAATTGGAGCCGGTTCTCTGATGCCGCCGGCGACGTGATCTCGCCGATGCTGGCCTATGAGGGCCTGACCGCGTTCTTCCTGGAATCCGCCTTCCTCGGCGTGCTGCTGTTCGGCCGCAGCCTGGTGCCGCGCTGGGCCCACTGCGTCGCGGCACTCATGGTCGCGGCGGGCACGCTGTTCTCCTCGTTCTGGATCCTCTCGACCAACAGCTGGATGCAGACGCCGGCGGGCTATCGCATCGAGGACGGGCGCTTCCTGCCGGTCGATTGGTTTCAGATCGTCTTCAATCCCTCCTTCCCCTACCGGCTCGGCCACACCGTGGTCGGCTTCTACGTGACGACCGCCTTCGTCGTGGTCGGCGTCGGCGCCTATTACCTGCGCCGGGGCCGCTTCCTCGAGGAAGCGCGCACCATGTTCTCGATGACGCTCTGGCTGCTCACGGTGCTGGTGCCGCTGCAGATACTGCTGGGCGACGCCCATGGCCTCAACACACTGGAATACCAGCCTGCCAAGCTGGCGGCGATCGAGGCGCGCTGGGAGACGGCGTCGCGGGTGCCGCTGGCGCTCTTCGCCATCCCGGATTCGGAGGCCGAGACCAATCACTTCGAGATCTCGGTGCCGATGCTCGGCAGCCTGATCCTGACCCACGATCCCAACGGGACGGTCAAAGGCCTCAAGGACTTTCCGAAGGACCAGCGGCCGCCGGTCGCGATCCCGTTCTTCGCCTTCCGCATCATGGTCGGGATCGGCATGCTCATGCTGCTGATCGTCGCCTTGAGCTGGATCCTGCGGCCGGGGCGGCGGCTGTTCTCGACGGCCTGGTACCTCCGGCTCTGCCAATACGCGGCGCCGCTCGGCTTCGTCGCCGTCATCGCCGGCTGGACCACGACCGAGGTCGGCCGGCAACCCTGGACCGTCTACGGCCTGCTGCGCACGGCGGATTCGGTGACGCCGTCACTGACCGGCGGCAATGTCGCCCTTTCCCTGCTCGGCTATGCCGCGGTCTATCTCATCATGTATCCGGTCGGCGTGCTGATGATGACGCGCATCGTCGGACGCGGGCCGGGGGCCAGGGAGAAGGACGAGCCGGTCGCGAGCGGCCGGCCGCTGCACCCGGTCCAGGCGCTGCCCCATGCGGCCGGCGAGACTGGGGAGGAAGCATGAGCGGATCTCCTTTCGATTTCGTGCCGCTCTGGACCCTGATCCTCGGCCTCGGGGTCTTCCTCTACGTGCTGCTCGACGGGTTCGACCTCGGAGTCGGCATCCTCTACGGCTTCGCGCCCGATCGCGAGGCGCGCAACCTGGTGATGAACTCGATCGCGCCGATCTGGGACGGCAACGAGACCTGGCTGGTGCTGGGCTCGGTCGGCCTGCTCGCCGCCTTCCCGCTTGCCTTCGCCATCATCCTGCCCGCGGTCTATTTCCCGATCCTGGTGATGCTGCTCGCCTTGGTGTTCCGCGGCACGGCCTTCGAGTTCCGGTTCCGCGACGCGGAGCACCGTACGTTCTGGGACCATGCGTTCTGCTACGGCTCGGGCGTGGCGACCTTTTCGCAAGGTGTCGTGCTCGGCGCCTTCATCCAGGGGTTCCAGGTCGAGGGCCGGCATTTCACCGGAGGCTCCTTCGACTGCTTCACGCCGTTCTCGCTCTTCACCGGTCTCGCTTTGTTGTTCGGGTATGGCCTGCTGGGTGCCGGCTGGCTGGTGCTGAAGACCGAGGGCGAGTTGCAGGCCTGGGCCCGGCGGCTCGGGCGGCGCTGCTTCATCGGCGTCGGCATCGCGGTCGCCGTGGTCAGCCTCTGGACCCCGCTGATGCAGCCGGACATCGCCGCCCGCTGGTTCTCCTGGCCGAACATCGCCTTCCTGGCGCCGGTGCCCATAATCACGGCCGGCCTCGCATGGTGGGAATGGCGGGCGCTCGGCGGCCGGGCCGAGGTGGCACCCTTCGCCGCCGCGATCGGCCTCTTCGCCATGTCCTATCTCGGGGTCGCGATCAGCCTCTGGCCGATGATCGTGCCGCATGCCTTCACCCTCTGGCAGGCGGCCTCGTCGCCCGGCACCCAGGCGTTCCTCGCCGTCGGCACGCTGTTCCTGCTGCCGGTGATCCTGATGTACACGGGCTGGTCCTACTGGGTCTTCCGCGGCAAGGTCCGCGGGGATATCGGCTATCACTGACCTCGGGGGTCAGTCCGAATCCATCATCCAGTACGGGATGGGATGGCCGTCGCGGATGCGCTGGCGCTCCTCGGCATCGCTCCAGTACTTGGCATGCCATTTCGGCGGACGCTGCGGCCGCTTGTCGAGGATGTAGATGCCGAGATAGGCGAGAAAACGCTGAAACAGCGGGCGCTGGACGGGCGCCGCCGCTGCATCATCGGGCGTCGTGCCGGTCGCAGCGGCGTCGGCGATCTGGGCGCTGATGGCTGCCGCGCTGGGTGCGGGACGACGACGTACACCGAACCACCCGAACTGTTGCTTACCGGTATCGGTGAGGTTGCGCATGGAGGTTCCGCCGTCTGCGAGGCTAGATCGCGTTTACACGCAGGAGCGGCGAACTCCATTCGAGAGGATCGGCGCCGTTGCCGCAGATCGGGCGCGCGGAAAGAGCCGGTGAGGACGGCAAAAAGGATAAGCTGACAGAACGCGTCACGACGCTCCCCCGCCGCGCCGGTTATTCTTGTCCGGCGAAGCCGCTTGTTTCCCAGCCCGTCTCCCGAGGAAAACGGTATGCAACTGTATGGGGAGAGTAAAGGAATTAATGTCTTAACGCGGCCGCGCGGGCCGTAGAGCACGAACATTTGAACTGTATGACTCAGGCGTGGCGCGAAGGTTGCTACTCAGGGAGTGCCGCGCTCGTGTAGAGCGCGCTCAGCAGCTTCGACGGCTTCGCCTGATCTCCGAACGACCGGGCGAACACCTTTGATATACCACCATTGCGATAGAGCCGGCTGAGCCCGCGATCGACGGCGAGGCGGAACGCAGGGTCGTGCGGGAGCGCCAGCGCGTAGGGCTCGATCGTCAGGTATTGGTCGGCCAGCATCAGCTTGCTGGTCGGGTCCGACTTGACCAGATGATACTGCATGATGGTGCGGTCGCCGAAATAGGCGGCGATCTCGCCCTGCTCCAGCTTCTTGAAGCCTTCCGGATGGCTCTGCACCACCACCACCTCGGCATTGATCCCGCTGTCGCGGAGGAAGTTCCGGAGGCCCCGTTCGGTCGTGGTGCCGCTCAGCACGCCGACCTTCTTGCCGGCGAGGGCCGGGAAGGTATCGGGACCGCCGGGTTGGATCATCAGGCTGGCGCCGCTGAGGAAGGTCGGGATCGAGAAGTCCACCAACTCCCGGCGCGACAGGGTCTCGCTCGTCGCCTCGCACAACAGATCGGCCTTGCCTTGCGCAATGGCGTCGAACCGGTCATCGGCCGTCACCTTCACATAGGAAATCTTCAGGTCCGACATCTTCAGCTGCGCCTTAATCGACTGCGCCGCGGCGAGGCAGAGATCGACCGAATATCCGCTCGGGACGCCGTTGGCGTCGGCGAAGGAGAAGGGCGGCGCATCGTCGCGATAGGCGAGGCGGATCTCGCCCCGCTGCTTGATCTGATCGAGGACCCCGGCCGGGCCGGCAAGGGCACTGCCGGAAAGAGCGGCGGCCGCCAGGGCAAGGCCCATCACCAGCAATCGAAGCCATGCGGTTCCAGTGGTCGACGCAACCTTGATCATCATCGTGCTCCCCCAGGATGAAGACGCAGCTCACGAGCAGATTTCAATCCTAGCACCGGGAATCGAGGATGACGAGGCTCAGATCGGGAGGCGTGGCGGCGTCATGGGGTTGGGCGGCGGTGGGCGGAGCAGCAGAAGCAGCAGGATCGCGCCCGCCAGAATCCAGGCGATCACCCAGAAGGCGTCGATGTAAGAGAGCACATAGGCCTCGCGCCGGATGATGCCGCCGATGGTCTGGAGCGCCTGGGCCGTGGCGTCGCCCGAGCCGACCGGGCGGTCGGTGAACGCGCCGGAGACGCTGGCGATCATCCGCTCGACGATGTCCGAGCCGGCCGCGATGTGCTGCTCGATGATGTTCGAATGCACCTGCTCACGGATGCGGACGAAGGTCTGGATGAAGGCGTTGCCGAGCTCGGCGCCGAACAGCCGCGCCGTCTGGATGACTGCGGCGATGGCAGCGGCCTGGGGCGGCGTGATGTTGGCGACGGCGAAGGTGACGAGCGCCGTGATGGAGACGGCGAGACCGACCGCCTCCACGATCTGCGAGGGCAGGAAATCCGCATTGGCCCAGTCATGGGTGAGGCCGGAATCCATCCAGCTGCCGACGCCGATCACGGCGAAACCCAGGGCGATGATCAATCGGGCGTCGATCCAGCGCAGCACCAGGGCGGTCGCCGGCACCAGGATGAACTGCGGCAGCGCGATCCAGTTGAGCACGTCGCCGATCTGCAGCGCCCGGAGGCCCTGCACGCGGGTGAGATAGTCCGGCAGCACGAAGGCGGTGGCGGTCGAGCCGAAGCCGTAGATCGTGATCAGCAAACCGGGCACCCAGACGTAGCGGTGCGCGGCGATCCGGAGATGGACCAGGGGATCGGCGACGATGGCCTCGTTGACGAAGAAGGCGGCGATCAGCAGGCCGCCGCCGAGCAGCAGCCCGACCACGACGCCGGAGCCGAGCCAGTCGAGCCGGTTGCCCTGGTCGATCCCGGCATAGAGCAGCGCGAAGCCGAGGCCGGCGAGCACGATCCCGCCCCAGTCGGTGCGGCTGAGCAGGGTGCGGTCGATCGGCTGGCGCGGCATGCCGAACCAGATCAGCGCGCCGAGCAGCGGCGCCAGCACGACGTTCTGCCAGAAAATGAACTGCCAGTATCCGGTCTCTGAATAGAAGGCCTCGAGCGAGCTCGCGACATTCTGCGAGAAGACGAAGCGGAAGGCATAGGCGGCGATGCCCCAGATCCACCAGCGCGGCGCCATTGTCCTGAGGATGAAGCCGAGCGCCGCGGGGATGAAGGTGCCGACCGAGAGGCCGCGGATCGCCTGCAGGACCAGGATCGTCGGATAGTCGGTGGCGAGCGGCACCAGCAGCGAGGAGAGGCCGAAGATCAGGCTCGCCCAGAGCAGGAGCCGGCGCGCGCCGAGCACGGTGCTGAGCCAGGCGGCGGCCGGCGTCACCAGCATCTGCGACGCGGAGAAGATCGAGGTCAACCACGAACCCTCGTCGAAGCCGAGACCGAGGCCGCCGCGGATATCGGCCAAGCCAAACGTCGTTACGCGGGTGTTCAGGGTCGAGACGAAAGCGCCGATCAGCACCGCGGCGACGCCGACCAGCGGATACTTGCAGCGCGGGACGGCGGCCGGCGGCGGGGCGATACCCGGGGCCGCGGGAGCCGCAATCGCGACGGAAGCGGTCACGGCGCTTTGCTGCTATCGACCAGGATCGTCGCCACCACCGACATGCCGGGCCGCAGCTTGCCGGCGAGCGGATTGCCGGGATCGAGATCGATCTTCACCGCCAGCCGCTGCACCACCTTGGTGAAGTTGCCGGTGGCGTTGTCCGGCGGCAGGAGACTGAACTGGGAGCCGCTGGCAGGCGAGATGCCGGTGACGGTGCCGTGGATCACGACGCCGGGGAAGGTGTCGACGGCGATCTCGGCCTTCTGGCCGATCGC
>Ga0335070_10002164_pt1 | contig 22915 bp, 23 predicted proteins | sample Lox_Sample_13_FD_206722 | JGI IMG/M metagenome (GOLD analysis project Ga0335070, IMG submission 206722) | Soil microbial communities from Loxahatchee National Wildlife Refuge, Florida, United States - Lox_Sample_1.3 | ecosystem: Environmental > Terrestrial > Soil > Wetlands | place: USA...
CGGCGATCGCGACGGCGCTCCGCGATCCCCGCGTGGTGGGCGGGCGATTCGACGTGCGCTTCGACAGTTCCCGCCCGGTCTTCCGCATGATCGCCTTCTTCATGAACCTGCGGTCGCGTCTGTCCGGGATCTGCACGGGCGACCAGGCCATCTTCGTGCGCCGGGAAGTCTTCGAGGCGCTGGGCGGCTATCCCGACGTGCCGCTGATGGAAGACATCGAGCTGTCGCGGCGGCTCAAGCGGCGGGGCAAGATTGTGGCGCTCCGGCTCCGCGTGGTGACCTCCGCGCGGAAATGGGAGCGGGAGGGGGCCTTCCGCACGATCGTGCTCATGTGGACGCTGCGCCTGCTCTACGCGATCGGCGTGTCGCCGGCGCGCCTTCACGGCTGGTATTACGGCTCCTCCCGCTGAGAGGACTCTACTTCGCGTCCGGCAGGCCCACCGCGCGGCGGATCTTGCCCAGCTGCCCCGCGTGGTCGTTCCAGTGGTACTCGAAGAGCGCGCCCACGAACGTGGGGATGTCGATCTCCTCGATGCCCATGATCTCCTTGAAGATCGGGATGCGCGCCTTGCGCCCCAGATCGGCCTCGCCGAGCCCCTCCAGGTAGTTCCCGACGTCCCGGTGCTGGGCCTCGAGCGCGTCCTTGAACTGCTTGAGGGTCATGGTCTTGCGCTCGGGCGTCAGGTAGCTGTCCCCGGGCTTGATCTCGACGATGGGCAGGTCCTTCACGGCGAAGGTCTTGAGGAGGGCCGCGGGCTTCCACCCGGGCTCGAAGAGCAGGTGGCAGAGCACCTCGCGCGCGGTCCACTGGCCCGGGCTGTCGCTCCGGTCGAGGTAGGGGTCCATGCCCTGCAGCTGCGCCCGCAGCAGGGCCCACGCCTTGTCGGAGCCGGCTCGGAGCTCCTTCACTCTCGGATGCGTCATGGCCTGGTCCTCCGCCGTCCGTCCTCTGCTTCCTGGCCGGCAATTCTACTCTACTCCCAGAGATACCAGCGGCGCTTGATGGGCCGGTCGTAGGTGAGCCCGAACTGCTTCATGCCGATCTCGCGCACGCGGGTGGCCGCGGCCTCCGGGGAGTCCGTGACGAAGAGCAGGTCCAGGTCTGCGGGATCGATGGTGCCCTGGCTGACGAGCGTGTTCCGCATGAAGTCCAGGAGCGGCTCCCAGAACTCGACGCCCACGAGCACCATGGGGAAGCCCGCGATCTTGCCCGTCTGGATGAGCGTGGCCGCCTCGGTGATCTCGTCGAGCGTGCCGAAGCCGCCGGGCATGGCGATGAAGGCGTAGGAGTACTTCACCAGCATGACCTTGCGCACGAAGAAGTGCTTGAAGGTCACCCAGCGATCGAGGTAGGGATTCGGCTTCTGCTCCTGCGGCAGCTCGATGTTGCAGCCGATGGAGCGCCCGCCCGCCTCCCGCGCCCCGCGGTTGGCCGCCTCCATGATGCCGGGGCCGCCGCCGGTCATCACGGTGAATCCGTCCCGCGCGAGGCACGCACCGACCTGGCGCGCCAGCTCGTAGTAGCGATGCGTCTCGGGGAAGCGCGCGGATCCGAACACGGTGACGCAGGGCCCGACGAAGTGCAGCGCACGGAAGCCCCGGATGAACTCGACGAAGACGCGCATGGCCCGCGCAAGCTCGAAGAGCCGGGGCTGGGGCCCGGCGAGAAAGCGGCGAACCTCGTCGGGGCCGGGCGACCTGCCCCACCCGCGGGGGCGTGGCGCATAGAGCTCTCGCTCGACGGTCATGACGGATCTCCTTCGGCGCCCGCGCTCAGCGGCCGGGCGGAGGGCGACCACGGCGCCCACCGCCGGAGCGTCTCGGGCGGATAGAGAATGACGCTGGGCGTGCCCACGCACGCCGCGAGGTGACTCACGCCGGAATCGCTGCCGATGTACGCCTGCGCGAGGGCGAGGGCGCCGGCGAGCTCGGTGATCGCCGGCTCCACCAGGCGCGGGGCCGGCGTCTCCAGCTCTGATGCCAGCGCCTCGACGGCAGCGCCGTCGGCCGGCCCCTGGTGCAGGACGACCGCGAACCCGCCAACGGCCGCCATGCGCTCGATCGCTCGGGCGAGGCGCGGGGCCGGCGCCTGTTTCCAGCGCGCGCCGGCGCCCGGATGTGCGATGAGCAGCGGCCGCCCCGGATCGACGCCGGCGGCCGCCAGCGCGCCACGGGCGGCGGCGCGCCATCGCTCGGTGGTGGCGAGGTGATTCAGCTCCACCGGCGGCGTCACGCCCCAGGGCGCCAGCGTGTCCACGAGGTGCTCCCACACCGTGAGCGGCGATGCGTCCCCGGGCACCGGGCGGGCGACGATGCTGTCGCGAACCAGCGCGCGCAGCTGCTCCCGGTACCTGTCCTCGCGGGAGCCGAACCACGACACCACGCGCTGGAACCGCTCGAGCCGCGAGACGAGCTCCGCGGGAGGAGCGTCGTCGGCGAACAGGGCCTCGAAGCCGAAGGTGTCGAACGGCGGGGCCGCCAGGACGAGGCCCGAGCCCTGGAGCAGCTCGCCGAGCCTCGGCTGCCCCGCGAAGGTGAGTCGATGGCCCAGCCGCGCAAGCGCGCCCAGCGCGGGCACGGCCTGGAGCACGTCGCCCAGCGCGCCCGGATGGACGACGAGCGTCTCGAGAGGATGCGCGGCCATGCGGCCCCATTATCCCTGAAACCGCTTGACTAACCTCGAGCCCTCGGGCATCGTTCGGGTCGCCGGCCATGCCCGATCCCAACGGACCTCTGGTAGTCGTCATCATGGGCAGCAAGTCCGACTGGGAGACCATGCGCGCCGCCGTCGAGGTCCTGACGCAGTTCGGTGTGCCCCACGAGTGCAAGGTGATGTCGGCGCACCGCACCCCGGCCTATACGATGGAGTACGCGAGCGGAGCCGAGGCACGCGGCGTGGAGGTCATCATCGCCGCGGCAGGCGGCGCCGCGCACCTGGCCGGCGTGGTGGCGGCCCACACCGTGCTGCCCGTGCTGGGCGTGCCCATGGAGAGCGCCTCGCTGAAGGGCATGGACTCGCTGCTCTCCACCGTGCAGATGCCGGGCGGCATCCCGGTGGGGACGCTGGCCATCGGCAAGCCGGGCGCCACCAACGCGGCGCTCCTCGCCGTGGCCATCCTCGCCAATCAGCGCCCGGACCTCCGGAAGCGGCTGCACGCGTTCCGCGAGGAGCAGGCCCGCAAGATCATGCAGGAGACGTTGCCGTAAGCACCGCGCCGGGCCTCCGGCGCTCGCCGCGCATCCGCCACCCGCCGCGCACATCCGAAGGAGCCAGCATGAAATTCGCGATCTTCACCGGCATGGGCAACACGACCTGGAACGACGTGCTCGCGCTCTGGAAGCACGCCGACGCGAGCGGTTGGGATGCCGCCTGCGTCACCGACCACTTCATGCCCAACACGCCGGACCGCGTGGGCGACACGCTGGAGTGCTGGACGGCCCTGGCCGCGCTCGCCGCGGAGACGAAGAAGATGCGCGTGGGCACCATCGTCTCCGGCAATACCTATCGCCACCCCGCCGTCCTCGCCAAGATGGCCGCCAACATCGACATCATCTCGAACGGCCGGCTCATCTGCGGCGTGGGCGCCGGCTGGCAGGAGAACGAGCACACGGCGTACGGCATCCCCTTCTACACGATGCCGGATCGGCTTCGCCGCCTCGACGAGGCCTGCCAGGTGATGAACCTGCTCTGGACGCAGGAGCGGTCCACGTTCAAGGGCAAGTACTACCAGCTCGACGACGCCCCGCTCATGCCGCGGCCCGTGCAGAAGCCGCGGCCCGAGCTGATGGTGGGCGGCGGCGGCGAGAAGGTGACGCTCAGGATCGCCGCGCGCTGGGCGGATCACTGGAACGTGTGGGGCGGCCCGGACATCCTCGCGGCAAAGGGCAAGATCCTCGAAGGCCACTGCGCGGCGGTGGGCCGCGATCACAAGACGGTTCTCCGCTCGGCCGTCATGGTCCCGGGCATCACCGAGGACGCGGCGCAGATCGACCGGCTCAAGCAGGCGCTCATGAAGCGCATGGGCCGCGACGAGGCCTCGGCGACGGACATCCTCCTGGCCGGCAGCGTGGCGAAGATCCAGGACAAGCTGGCGAAGCTTCGCGACACCGGCGTGGGCATGCTCTTCATCCCGACCATGTTCCTGCCCAAGGACGCGCGCCCTGCGCTCGACGAGTTCATGGCGAAGGTCGCACCGGCCTTCCGCAAATAGCCGATGGCAGCCTTCAAGGACTACGAGCAGCACGACGCGCTGGGGCTGGCCGAGCTCGTCAAGCAGGGGAAGGTCACGCCTGCCGAGCTCCTCGAGGCCGCCATCGAGCGCGTCGAGGCGCGCAACGGCGCCGTCAACGCCGTCACCATGAAGCTCTACGACTACGGCAGGAAGGCCATCGCCGACGGCCTGCCCGACGGGCCCTTCAAGGGCGTGCCGTTTCTCCTGAAGGACCTCACCGCGTCGCTGGCCGGCGTGAAGACGACCCGCGGATCGAAGTTCTTCGCCGATGCGCCGCCGCCCACCGCGGACAGCGAGCACGTGGTGCGCCTCAAGCGCGCGGGGCTCGTGATCTTCGGCCGCACGAACACCTGCGAGCTCGGCCTGTCGCTCACCTGCGAGCCGCAGCTCTACGGACCAACCAGGAGCCCGTGGGACACCACGCGCATCTCCGGCGGCTCGTCGGGCGGTGCGGCCGCGGCGGTGGGCGCCCGCATGCTGCCGATGGCGCACGCCTCCGACGGCTTCGGCTCGATCCGCGCGCCGGCGGCCTGCTGCGGCGTGGTGGGCCTCAAGCCCACGCGCGGGCGCAACACGATGGCGCCGTATCTCGGCGAGGGGCTGGCCGGCTGCTCCACCGAGCACGCGGTGACCCTGACCGTGCGGGACACGGCGGCGCTGCTCGACGCCACGGCGGGCCCCGGCCCCGGGGACCCGTACGTGGCGCCGCCGCCGCCCCGGCCCTTCCTCGCCGAGGTGCAGGCCGAGCGGCGTCCCCTGCGCATCGCGTACACGACGGCGGCGCCCAACGGCGCCCCGGTCGACACGGAATACCTGAAGGCCCTCGCCGAGACGGTGGTGTTCTGCAGGGACCTGGGGCATCGCGTGGAGGAGGCCGATCCCGAGATCGATCGCGCGGCGGTGGTCCCGACGTTCCTCACGTTCGCCGCCGCCAACATGGTGGTGAACCTCGCGAGCCATCCCACCGCGGGCCGGCCGGCGCGCCAGGGCGAGGTCGAGAACGCCACGTGGGGCACGGCGCAGAGAGGCGAGAAGATCGCCGCAGCCGACTACGTGCGCGCCACGCAGACCGCCCACAAGCTGAGCCGGCAGATGGCGGCCTTCCACGCGGGCTACGACGCGCTGCTGACGCCGGGCCTGGGCACGCTGCCGCCCAAGCTCGGATGGGTCGACATGATGCTGGAGGACGTGGACGAGTACTGGCGCCGGGTCTTCACCTTCTCGCCGTTCACGGTCTGGTTCAATCTCACGGGCCAGCCCGCGCTCATGCTGCCGCTGGGACGGAGCGCGTCGGGGTTTCCGATCGCGGTGCAGCTGGCGGGACGCTACGGCGAGGAGGGCACCATCCTGGCGCTGGGCGCGCAGCTCGAGAAGGCGCGCCCATGGATCAGCAAGCGGCCGCCGGTCGCGCCCTGACGCAGCGTCACCGTTGTGCCGGAGATGATTCCGCTCAACGACTTCCGTGCCCAGTGGAGTGTCGTTCGAGCCGATGTGCTCGCCGCCGCTGAACGCGTTGGCGCGAGCGGCCGGTACATCCTCGGCCCGGAGGTCGAACGGTTCGAGTCGGCGCTGGCCTCGACCTGGGGCACTGCCCACGCGGTCGGGGTAGGAAACGGGCTCGACGCCATCGAGATCGGCCTCCGCGCCCTTGGGATTCGTCCGGGTGACAGCGTCCTCACGTCACCTCTCAGCGCGTTTGCCACCACGCTCGCGGTGATGCGGTGCGGGGGCGTGCCGGTGTTCGTCGACACGGACGCGTCCGGGCTGCTCGACCTCGAGCGGTGCCGGGAACTCCTCTCGCGTGATGCCACGATTCGGTTTCTCGTGCCCGTTCATCTCTACGGGCACTGCCTCGACCTCGAGCGGCTCGAAGCTCTGCGCGCGGAGTTCGACCTGCGTATCGTCGAGGACTGCGCCCAGGCTATCGGCGCCCGCTTTCGGGGCCGTGCTGGCGGCACCGTCGGGCAGGTGGCGGCCGTGAGCTTCTACCCGACCAAGAACCTGGGGGCGCTCGGGGACGGCGGAGCAGTGCTCACGGCGGACAGCACGCTGGCGGGTCACGCTCGCGCCCTCCGTCACTATGGCCAGAGCGCGACCTACGTGCACGACGAGGCCGGGCTCAACAGCCGCCTCGACGAGCTTCACGCCGCCGTTCTCTGCGACGCCTTCCTGCCCCGCCTGGCGGAATGGACGGCTCGACGCGCGGCCATCGCGGCGCGCTACCGGTCCGGGATTCGCGCGTGTGCGATTCGGCCCGTGATGGTGCCCGATGGCTCCGAATCGGTCTGGCACCTGTTTCCCGTCCTCTGCAGACCCATGCATCGTGACGCGTTCCGCGCCCAGCTCCTGCGCGCCGGCGTGTCAACTGGCCTTCACTATCCCCGCCTCATTCCCGAGCAGGCCGCGCTGCACGACTACGGGCCCTACGAGGTCCACGGGCCGCTCGAGAACGCGCGCACGCTCGCCGAAGGCGAAGTGTCCCTGCCGATGCATCCGTTCCTGACCGACGAGAGCGTCGATCGAGTGGTCGCCGCGGTGCGCGCCTGGGCCGGGTGAGCCGGCGGTCATCTGTTCAGAGGTAGCGCTCGAGATGCTCCCGGTAGAAGTCGAGCGTGCAGGCGAAGGCATCACCGAGGCTCGTGCGCGCGGTCCAGCCGAGCGCGGATCGGATGAACCCGCAATCCGAGTAGTAGTCCCCGATGTCGATGCGCTTGTACTCGGGCGGGAACGAGCGAACGATGTACTCGCCGCGCCGGTTGAGAGTCACCAGGAGCTCGGCCACCTCCCGGAGCGTCACCGGATTGGCGCCCCCGACGTTGAAGACACGGCCCACCGCGTCGTCGCTCGTGCCGGCGAGCAGGAACGCTTCCACCGCATCGTCGACGTAGGTGAAATCGCGGCGCTGCCCGCCGTCCCATACCTCGATGGGCTCGCCCTGCAGGAGACGGCGGATCCAGAGCCCCACGAAGGTCTGGCGAGCATCCTTGATGCGCATGCGGGGCCCAATGGTGTTGGTGAGTCTGAGGGCGGAGGCGCGCAAGCCGTACACGTGCTGGTATAGCAGGTGATAGCTCTCGCCCGCCATCTTGTGGACCCCGTTGACGTCCACCGGCCGCGGCGGATGCTTCTCGTCGACGGGCAGATAGTCGGGAATGCCGTAGATCTGCCGGGTGCTCGCGAAAACGATCCGCACCTCCGGATTGCGGTGGCGGCACGCTTCCAGCAGCGAGAGCTGGGCCCGGCAGTTCATCTCCAGATCCTGCTGCGGGAATCGCATCGAATCGATGTGGCTGGTCTGCCCGGCGAGGTTGAACAGGTAGTCCTGCCCCTCCACGAGTTCCCCCATGCGCCGCTCGTCGCGCATGTCTGCGAGCTCGACCGTCACACGGTCCTTGATCGCGTCGATGTTGAACAGGCGCCCGCCGTGCTCGGGTACGAGGCTGTCGACCAGCACGACATGGGCCCCGAGGTCCACGAGACGCTTGGCCATATTGGAGCCGATGAAGCCGAGGCCCCCCGTGATGAGCGCGCGTCGTTCGCGATAGTGAGCGTCAGCGACCATCCGCATCCCCCGCGCAGGTGAACAGGAAGCTCCAGAACTCGCACGGCTCGGGAGCCCCGTGAATCCGCGGCCCTTCGCCGACCAGGATGGTTCGCAGTAAACGCAACCCCAGCTGCTCGACGTGATGCACGAAGTCCGACTCGTTCAAGACCCAGCTCACGTACTCGGTGTCGTACCCATGTCGAGCGGGACGCTGCACCGCCGTGAACGACGGAGCGTGGGGGACAACCGGGAGCCGGCCCACATAGAGGTAGTACCGGGTCGACCTGGCGAGCCGGCCGGCCACGCCCTTCCAGTCTTCCGAATACTCCAGGGATCCGTTCGCCATCACGAGATCGTAGTCTCGCGCGAAGGCGTCGTCATCCTGCTCGTAGAACGTGCCGGAGGCGTGGAGCTCCCGGGCGAGCTTGCAGAGAACGGGGACGTCCTTGTGGTGGTAGTCGATCTCCACACCGGGGAGCAGCGCCGCGCTGATCAGCCGGTAGTGTCCGATTCCCCCACCCCAGTCGAGGACGGAGATCCGGTCCTTGCGCCGCGCCGCCAGCGCCAGCACATAGCCGTACGCCATCCCCACCGCGCTGCCGGCCACGGTAGGCCGGGAGAGATCCGCGGCCCAGAGATGGAGCGGCAGGGAACTCGTGCTTCGCGCGAGCCGTTCGACCTCCGGCCACTTCGCCCGCTGCGTCACCGCGATGCTCTCGACATTCCATCCTTTGATGCGCGGGTCCTGTGCCCGCCAGCCCTCGGGAAAGTATTCCCACTCCGGCCTGGACTCGACACCCGACCGCCGAGCACCGGTCAAGCGGCGCACGAGCCGCTCGAACCTCACGCGGAGGCTCCATTGGCGAAACCGTCTGTGATGGCTGCGGCGAGCGGCTTGTGCTCGAGAAAGTGCCTGCCCACGATCCGGTCGACGAACGCCATGCGCACGCCGGCACCCCACATGCGCTTCCAGAGGTTCCAGTCGTTCGGCTCGCCGAGACGCCAGGCCTCGAGATCGTACCGGAAGAAGCGGAGGTAGGCCGCGTACAGGACGGAGGCATTGCAGATGCGGCCGCAGTGAGGCGGATACGAGCCAACCGGCCTCCAGGTCCCCGGTTCCACTTCCATCAGCATGACGCCGTACGCGAACTCGCGCCGGCCTCGAACGCAGGCGCCAAGGAGAACTTCGAGATGGTCAGGCGAGAACTCGTCGTCGTCGTCGAGCGGGGCGACCCACTGGCCCCGGGCCAGCTCGAGGGCGCGGTTGGCGGGCGCGGACCCCGCGACGAGCCATCGCAGATAGGGATCCCTTGGATAGTGGCCCCGCACGGGGAGGTTGTAGAAGCGGATCCGGGGATCGCCGAGGCCGCGCAGCGCCGCCTCGGTGCCGTCGGTGCACGCGTCCCCGACGACCACGATTTCGAAGTTCTGATACGGCTGGCGCAGCACAGAGGCCACGCTTCGCTCCACGAGGAGATCCGCACGGTTGTAGGTGGGAATCAGCACTGAGATGAGCGGCTCGGCGATCTCGTAGAGGTCGCGGGCAGCCAGGCGCGCCCGCCACAAGCGCGCGAGGTGCTGGAGCCGGTAGCGATTCATCCGGCCCGGGAGCCGGGATTTGCCCTTGGCTCGCTGCCGTTCGACCCTCCAGGCGACGGCCGCCCGCTTCTCAGGCCATGGCGCCCCGAGGAAGTCCCGCCCCTTGCGTAGCAGGCCCGCCATGCCGATCCGTCAGGACTTGACGGCGATCCAGCCGGCGAAGTTCATCCACCGCCAGAAGCAGTCGATCTGCGTGAAACCCACGGTCTTCAGGAGCTCCTCGTTCCAGCGCGCCGTGACGGGAACGAGGACCCCCTCGAGGCTCAGCCGCTTGCGCTCGATTTCCTCCCGCGTGTACCCGGAGGCCTGCTTGAAGGCGTAGTAGAGGTCGACGAACGCGCGATCGAGCTGTGCCGTCGTCCCGATCACCTTCTCCACGAAGATGAAGGCGCCGCCCGGCTTGAGGGAGGTGTGGACGTCTTCCAGGATGCGCAGCCGATGCTCCATCGGCGTGAACTGTATCGTCAGCACGCTCAGGATCAGGCTGGCCGAGACCTGCGGGAAGCCCGTCCGCAAATCGAGGTCCATGATCTGGACCACGCCCGCGTCGATCTGGGACCGGAAGCGTTGCCGCGCGGCCTCCAGCATGGGAGCGGCAGTTTCTACCCCGACGTAGCGGCAGCCCCCGCCGAACCGGTCGACCAGAGGCGCCAGCGACTCGCCGAGCGAGCAGCCGAGATCCACGACATCCGTCCGGGGCTTCACGTGGCGCACGGCCAGCTCGGTCACGGCCTGTCGCATCACGTCGTACTGAGGGATCGAGCGCCTGAGCATGTCGTCGAAGACGGTGGCGACGCTCGCGTCGAATTCCCAGTGTGGGCCGGACGGGCGGTGTCCGAGGCTGCTGCTCATGCCGGGGCCTTCCAGGGCGCGAGCCGTGGCGGCGGCCAGGAGCCTCGATCGACCCAGATCCACTGTGCACGGGAGCGCATGAGTGTGGCGACATATAGCCGGATCAGGGGCCGGTGTCAAACCGCGGGACCGGCCCTCGACTGCGCGCGCAGGATCACCGCCGCGACCACCGCGTCGAGCAGGGCGTTGGCCGCGAAGCCCGCGAGCAGCGGCCACAGCGGCGTGAGCCCGGCCAGCTTCTCGCTGTACCACCAGATCGGCCACAGCAGCACGCCGGCAACCATCACCACCACGTTGGCCAGGACCACCGCCGCGGCGAACTTCAGCGACTGACCGAGGCTCACGGCCGCGCCGCGCCGCCGGGCGAGGCGCCCCAGCATCAGGGCGCCGGCGATGCAGACGCCGAGCGGCACGGCCACGAACACGCCCGCCGTGACCACCACGCCGACGGCCATGGGCAGCGCGGCGAAGATCAGGACGGCCCGGCTGCCGTCGGGGCTCGTGGCCGTCCTCACGAGGCTCGACGCGAGGCCGATGGCCAGGGTGAGGATCGGGTAGGCGGCGGCGGCCGCCACGACCTGCAGCGCCGCCACCACGCCGAGCCCGGTCGGGATCAGGCGCACGGAGCTCTCGCCGTCTCCGGGTCCCCCTACGGCAGGATGCGCTGGTAGAGCACGTGCCGGCGATTCTTCGTGAAGGGCCGCACCTGTCCGGGCCAGCGGCCCTGGTCGACGGCGGCGCCCCACGCCGCCGTGGTCAGCACGTCGGGGCTCTCGATCTCGTACGTCGCGGAGTAGGTCGGCTCGTTCTCCGCCACCATGGTCTTCTTCTCGCCCCCGATGATCATGGTGAGCGTTGTCTTCTTGAGCCGGGCCACCGAGACGACGCCGGGGACCTTGAGGAGCAGCGGCACGTGCTCGATGTCGTAGACCTCGTTGAAGAGGGCCTCCTTTGCGGGCTCGACGTCCATGGAAGCGGTGAAGAGGTAGCGGGTCTGGATGGCCATCGGCTCGTCTCCTTGTGTGAGGGTGCGGCGGGGGATCAGCGGTAGCTTTCGGCGGCGTCCATGGGCTCCCAGCCGAGCACGGCGCGCGTGTGCTCGAGATCGCGGTAGCCCCACTTGTTGCGCGAGTTGCCGAAGACGATCTCGTAGCGCAGAGCCGCCGGCGCCTCGATGGCGCCCACGAAGAGCCGCGCGATGTCGCGCTGGCTGCACCACACCGAGAACTCGCGGGGAGACAGCGGCCGATTCTGCGCGTGGACACGGCCGATGCGCACGCAGATGACCGAAAGACCGTGCGCGTCGGCGTACTGGCGGCCGAGGGCCTCCCCCCAGACCTTGCTGACGCCGTAGAGCCCGGCGGGCCGCACCGGAGAGAGATGGGTGAGCATCGGCCACGTGGTGAGGCCGTCGTAGCGCCCCGCGACGAGGTCGCGGTACGGCGGATCGCTCTCGATGCCGCTCACGGTGGCGCCGCTCGAGGCGAAGACCACGCGCTTGACCCGGGCGAGCCGGGCTGCCTCGAAGACGTTGTACGTCCCGGTGACGTTGCCGTCACGGAGGGCCTCCCAGGACGAGTTGCCCAGCTGGGCGGCGAGGTGCACCACCGTGTCGATGCCCTCGAACGCGGGCTTGATCGCGTCGAGATTCGCGATGTCGGCGCGGTGGCAGGGCACGCCGCCCACCGCGCTCCGGTTCAGCGCGGAGAGCTCGAAGCGCTCGCCGGCCTCCGTCCGGAGCGCGCGGCCGATGAGGCCGCTCAGGCCCGTGACCAGCACGCGGGGCTTCGCCATCGCGCTAGCGGATGGCGGAGTGGACGAGGCTGGAGACCTGATCGAGCCGCGCGCTGTGCCACGGATCAGGCACGCGGCTGTTCGTCAGGTACGCGAAGGACACGCCGGAGTCCGGATCGGCCCAGCAGTAGGAGGACCCGACGCCGCCGTGGCCGAACGTGCGCGGGGACGCGAGGGCGCCCAGGCCCCGGATGCTCTCCGTCGTGCCGCGGGAGTGGGGGCCGAGCCCGCGATGCATGGGCATGCCCATGTAGGCGTCAATGCGATCACCCGTGAAGTTCTGCGTGACGTAGCGGACCATGCGCGGGGAGAGCAGGCGCACGCCGTCGAGCGTGCCGCCGTGGGCCATCATCTGGTAGAAGGTCGCCATGGCGCGCGCGGTGGCGTACCCGCCTCCGCCCGGCGTGCCGGCGCGGCGGAACTCCGCGCTGTTCTCCTCGGCACGCTTGACCTGGCGCCCGCCGTCGGCGGAGGGCTCGTGCATGTCGACGGCGCGACCGTGCTGCGCATCGGACAGGCCCACGAAGCAGTCCTCCGCGATGCCGAGGGGCTCCGTGATCTCGCTCCGGATGAAGTCGCGGTAGTCGCCCTTGGTCACCGCCTCGATCATGGCCGCGGCCACCCAGTGCGCGGCGCGGCCGTGATAGTACACGCGCGTGCCGGGCGTCCACTCGAGCGTGAAGCCGCACACGCTTCGGCGGAGCAGATCGTGGTCCTCCCACGCGGCCTTGGGCACGTCCGCGTTCGGGAAGCCGCCCTGATGCGTCAGGAGCTGGATGATGCTGATGTCGCCCTTGCCGTGCTGCTCGAAGCCGGGCAGGTGCTGCGCCACCTTGTCGGTGAAGAGGAGGGCGCCGCGCTCCACGAGGAGCCAGACGGCGCAGGCCGTGATGACCTTGGTGTTGGAGTAGAGGAGCCACAGCGTATCGTCCGTGGCCGGCACGCGCGAGGGATCCGTGCGCGCGTCGCCGATGGTCGACAGCACCGCGAGCTTGCCATGCCGCGCCACTGCGTATTGCGCGCCGGGATACCGGCCCTCCGCCACGTGCCGCGTGATCGTCTCGTGCAGCCGCTCGAGCGCCTTCGTATCGAGGTCGAGGGAGGACGGCGTGGCCTTCTCGAGCTTGGCGGGCATGGGCGGGCTCCTCTCAGGGATGGACGGTGAGGGACGGCGTCGCGCTGGGGTAACGCATCGGGCTCCGAGGATAGCCCAGACGGAGGCCGGCGGCCAGCCCGCCGGACGGCGCATTGACCTTCGGGGGACGACCTGGCAGGATCGGCGCTCTCGCTGGCCTGCGGGTTCGTTACCCAGAAAGGCGCCAAGCTCAGATAGTTCCGCCTGATGCCGTCGACAAGGAGGCTCGGACATGTGGAACCGTCTCGTCGTCCTCGCGGCCGTCGTGACCGGCCTGAGCGCGTGCTCGTACAATTACTATCCCACTGGCGAAGCGGCGTGCCTCGAGTACCTTCCCGAAGGCGGCTGGGGCGACCGCTACTTCTCGAAGGACTATCAGAACTGGCTGCGCTACTGGCAATCGACGCCCTATTGCCAGGCCGTGCGGGCGCGCTGGTTCGCGAGGAACTTTTTCGTGCCGCCGCCCGAGAACATTCTCCTGAACGTCAATCCGCTCTCCTGCGCCCGGGATGCAAACGGACTGGTTCAGGTGCGCGCGCGCTTCACTCCTCCCGCGGGGACGCCGAACGTGGGCTCCTTCAACGTGGTGGTGGGCAGCGATCCGCGGGTTGCACCGGGCCCGAGCAATGTCGGCGTCATGGTTCCGATCGATGCCAGCGGAAACGAGATCGGGCCCCAGCAGACGTTTCCCCAGGACCTGACGGGGACGGCTCAGGGCTCGTTCCCCGCCACCCTGGCCGTCGATGTCCCAGTCGCGCCGGCTCTCACGCCGCCGGCCGGTCGGGTCAGGCTCGTGGTGACCATCAGCGCCAATCAGAGCGCGCAGACGGGCATCCAGATCATCGGGGTGCGGCTCAGAACCTGCGACGTGTGACGACAACGAAGGGCCGGCCGGAAGGCTCCGGCCGGCCCGTGCTGTCAGCGCGGAGAGTTCCGGATCAGAACGTGAGCGGGTCGGTGACGCGGACCCAGCGCCCGCCCTTGACCACAGCGAGGAACGAGGAGTTGGCGCCCTGGTGCTTGTCGGGGCCGAAGCTCACTTCCGGGCCGTTGAAGATGTCCTTGTAGCCCTTGATCGACTCCATGGCCTTGATGAAGCTGTCGGTGGTCAGGTCCTTGCCCGCCTTCTCGAGCGCCGTCACCGTGAGATCGGCGGCGACCTGGCCGTAGACCGCGCCGATATTCGGCTCGATCTTGTACCGGTCCTTGTACCGGTCGAACCAGGCCTGGGCGGTGGGGCTCAGCGTGTCGCGGTAGGGCATGTCGGTCAGCCCCATCGCATAGAAGCCCTCGGTGACGCCGCCCTGGGCGGCGGCCACCACGAGGTCGTAGCTCGAGGCGGCGCCGAGGAAGTCCACGTCGGTCCAGCCGATCTTGCGCGCCGTCGCGTACGGCACGATCGAGTCGCGCACGATGGTGCCCATCACCACGAGGTCGCAGCCGGCCGCCTTGAGCTTGGTGATCTGCGCGGTGAAGTCCTGGTCGGTCGGCTTGTGGGTGGTGGTCTCGGCGAGCTTGATCTTGAGCTTGTCCGCCTGGAGCTGGACGCCGTCGAAGACCTCCTTGCCGAAGTCGGTGTCCTGGTACATGGCGCAGACGACCTTCTTGCCCTTCTTGGTGACGAAGTAGTTGATGCCGGCGCGGACCTGGTCGACGTAGGTGGCGGCGCCGTAGAACTTGTACTTGCTGAACGGCTCGAACATCGAGCGCGCCGCGGACAGCGGGAAGAGGTTGGGTACGCCGGCCTCGATCTGGTCCTTGAAGAGCGCGTTGTTCATGGGGGTGCCGAGCCCGGCCACCATCAGGAAGATCTTGTCCCGGTTGAGCAGCTTGGCCCCGGCCTGGACGGCCCGCGGCACCTGGTACTGCGTGTCCTCCACGATGAGCTTGATCTTGCGGCCGTGGATGCCGCCCTTCTCGTTGACCTCGTCGAAGCGCATCTTCACCGCGTTCGAGGAGGAGACGCCGTAGGTGGCGGCCGGCCCCGAGAGGTCCGTGTGCATGCCGACCACGATCTCGGTCGGGGTGACCCCGCGCGTGTCCGCGAGGGCCAGGCCGGCGAGGGCGACGGCGCCGATCAGGAGGGCGATGCCGAGTGCCTTCTTCATGTGTGCTCCTTTGGGGTGGGGGCTAGGCATCCGTGTACATCGTGTCGATGACGTCCTTGTACTTGACGTTGACGAGGGTGCGCTTGAGCTTCATGGTCGGCGTCAGCTCGTCGTCCTCCGGGGTGAGGATCTGCTCGATGAGGCGGAACTTCTTGATGGTCTCCACGCGGGCCAGCTGCTTGTTCACGCGCTCGATCTCGCCCCAGATGAGGTCCTGCACCTCCTGGGCCCGGCAGAGCGAGGCGAAGTTGGTGAAGGGCACGTTCTTCTCCTGCGCGAACTGGGCCACCGTCTCGTGGTCGAGCATGACGAGGCACGAGAGGAACTTCCGCTGATCGCCGATGACCACGGCGTCCGAGATGAAGGGCGAGAACTTGAGCTGGTTCTCGATCTCGGAGGGCGTGATGTTCTTGCCGCCGGCGGTGATGATGATGTCCTTCATGCGGTCGGTGATGGTGAGAAACCCGTCCGCGTCGAGGACGCCCACGTCGCCGGTGTGCAGCCAGCCGTCCGTGATCGTCTCCGCCGTCTTCTCGGGATTCTTGAAGTAGCCGAGGAAGACGTGGGGGCCCTTGAGCAGGATCTCGCCCTCGGGAGAGATGCGCACCTCGGTGTCGGGGCGCGCCACGCCCACCGAGCCCAGCTTGATGCGATCCGGTGGCATGGCGGTGGCCAGCCCGGTGTTCTCCGTCTGGCCGTAGACCTCGCGCATGTCGATGCCGAGGGCCAGGTACCAGCGGATCAGCTCGGGCGCGATGGGCGCGGCTCCCGTCACGGCACCGCGGGCGCGGTGGAGGCCCATCGACCGCTTCACGTTGTCCAGCACCAGGAAATCGGCGATCCGATACAGGGCGCGGAGCGCCGCCGACGGCGGCTGCCCCCGGAGGCGGCACTCGGCCACGCGGCCGCCCACGCCGATGGCCCAACCGTAGGCCAGCTTGCCGAGCCACGTGGCCTCGCGCATGCGCAGGGCCACCGCGGAGTAGAACTTCTCCCAGATCCGCGGCACCGCGAAGAACACGGCCGGCGCGACCTCGCGGATGTTCTCCGGCACGGTGTCGATGTTCTCCGCGAAGTTCACCGTGGCCCCCGAGAAGAGGGGATAGAAGACGCTGAACGTGCGCTCCGCCACGTGAGCCAGGGGCAGGAAGGAGAGCTGCTGGTCGCCGGGCCGCGGCTCCGTGATGAAGTCGGAGTAGCCGATCTGGAACAGGATATTGCGGTGGCTCAGCATCGCGCCCTTGGGCGGGCCCGTGGTGCCCGAGGTGTAGACGAGGATGGCGAGGTCCTCGGGCCGGGCGACGTCCACGAGGGTGTCGAACACGTCGGGATGCTCGCGGTCGTGGCGGGCGCCCCGCTCGAGGAGGGCGGCGAACGACAGGACCTGGTCGTCGCGGAAGTCGTGGAGGCCGTCCATGTCGTAGACGACGATCTTCACGAGCTGGGGGCAGCGGGCGCGCACCTCGAGGATCTTGTCGAGCTGCTCCTCGTTCTCCGCGAAGAAGAAGCGGGTGCCGCTGTCGTTGACGATGTACTCCACCTGCCGCGGCGAGTCGGTGGTGTAGATGCCGTTGGTGACCCCACCCGCCGACATGGTGCCGAGATCCGTGTACAGCCACTCCGGCCGGTTGTCGGCGATGACCGACACCACGTCGCGGGGTTGGAGCCCGAGGGCCACCAGCCCCATGGCCACGTGGCGGGCGCGCTCCCCGTACTCGCGCCACGTGACGGAGCGCCAGATCCCCAGATGCTTCTCGCGCATGGCGATCTGGTCGCCGCGCTCCCGCACGACCTGGCGGAAGAGCGTAGGCAGGGTGGCCTGGCCCTTGACCAGCCACGCCTGGCCGTGGGCGACTGCGGGCCGCGGCGGCGCCACGACGCTCATCGCCACATCTTCTTTCTTTTCCAGCGGCGGGTGCCCCGGATGCTCGCGTCCTTCATGCCCAGGTAGAACTCCTTGATGTCGTCCTTGTCGAGGAGCCGCGTGCAGGTGTCTTCCATGACGATCCGGCCCACCTCCAGCACGTAGCCGTAGTCGGCCAGGTGGAGGGCCATGTTCGCGTTCTGCTCCACGAGGAGGATGGTCATGCCCTGCTCCCGGTTGATCCGGCCGATGATCTCGAAGATGTCCTTCACGAGCTTGGGCGACAGCCCCAGCGACGGCTCGTCCAGCAGCATCATCTTCGGGCGCGCCATGAGGGCGCGGCTGATCGCCAGCATCTGCTGCTCCCCGCCGGAAAGCGAGCCCGCGCGCTGCTCGGCGCGGCTGCCCAGCACGGGGAAGTAGTCGTACACCATCTCCACGTCGCGGGCGATCCCATCCGCGTCGCGCCGTGAATAGGCGCCCATCTGGAGGTTCTCGCGCACGGTGAGGAGCGGGAAGACCTCGCGTCCTTCGGGCACGTGGCTCAGCCCGAGCCGCATCACCTTGTCGGGATCGAGACCCCGCACGGCCCGGCCGTCGAAGGCGACGGTGCCCTTCTGCGGCTCCATCACGCCGGATACGGTCTTGAGGATCGTCGTCTTGCCGGCGCCGTTGGCGCCCAGGATCGTCACGATGGCCCCGCGCGGGACGGCGAAGCTCACGCCCCGGATGGCCATGATGGGGCCGTAGTACGTCTCGATGTTGTTGACCTCGAGGAGCGCGTCAGCCACCGAGGTAGGCCTTCACGACTTCGGGGTGCTCCTGCACCTCGCGCGCGCTGCCCTCAGCGATGGCGCGGCCGTAGTTGAGCGCCAGCACCCGGTCGGACACGGCGCTCACCAGGCTCATGTCGTGCTCGACCATGAGCACCGTGATGTGGAGGAGGTTCCGGATGTCCTGGATCCAGAACGCCATGTCCTCCGTCTCCTCCACGGAGAGCCCCGACGAGGGCTCGTCGAGGAGGAGGAGCTTGGGTCGGGTGCAGAGGGCGCGGGCCAGCTCCACGACCTTGCGGACGCCGTAGGGCAGGTTGGCGATGAGCCGGTCGCGGTAGGCGTGGAGGTCGAGGAAGTCGATGATCTGCTCGGCCGCCTCGCGGTGCTCGAGCTCGCGCACGCGCACGCGCGGCAGGAACAAGAGCTCGCCGAAGAAGCGCGAGCGCTTGTGCGCGTGGCGGCCCAGCAGGAGATTGTCCAGCACCGTGGCGTGCTCGAAGAGCTCGATGTTCTGGAAGGTGCGCGCGATGCCGCGCGCCGCGATCTCGTGGGCCGGCACGCGGGTGATGTCCTCGTCGTTCCAGACGAGCCGGCCCTGGCTCGGGTCGTAGATGCGGCTGATGAGGTTGAAGATGGTGGTTTTGCCCGCGCCGTTGGGGCCGATGATGGTGAAGACCTGCCCGGGCTCGACCTCGAAGCTCACGCCGTCGAGGGCCCGCACGCCGCCGAAGTTGACGCCCAGCCCCTCGGCCTTGAAGAAGGTCACCGGAGTCGCTCCGAGCGCATGTAGGCGCGCTGGCGCTTGAAGGTCGAGGCCTTGTAGAGCGGGAACGTCGAGAAGTAGACGCGGAGCTTCACCCAGCGGCCGTAGATGCCGAGCGGCTCGAAGAGGATGAAGAGCACCAGGATCAGGCCGAAGATGCCCGGCTCGAGTCCCGGCTGCTTCACGAAGCGGTCGGTGGCGCCGAAGGCCGCATCGCTCGCACCCTTGCCCAGGATCGAGACGATCGCCCCGACCCACGCCGGCACGGAGTCGCGGGCCTGCGAGATCATCACGGGCAGAAGAGCCACGAACACCGCCCCGAAGAGCGCGCCGTGCAGGCTGCCCAGGCCGCCCACCACCACCATGAGGAGGAACTGGATGGAGAGCAGCACGCTGAAGATGTCGGGGGCGAGGAAGCCGATCTTGTGGGCGAAGAGCGCGCCCGCCAGGCCCATGAGCGCGGCCGAGTATGAGAACGCCATGGTCTTGTAGGCGGCCAGGTTCACGCCCATCGACTGCGCGGCGATCTCGCTGTCGCGGATGGCCACCCACGCGCGGCCCGTGGGCGAGCGCAGGAGGTTGCGCGTGAGCCAGAGCCCGCCGATGAGGAAGGCCAGGCAGAGAAAATAGAACGCGACGTCGTTCGCGAACGAGATCCCGAAGATGACCGGCTTGTCCACCGGCCGGCCCTTGAGCCCGTGGGTGACCCGGTCCCACCGCGCGAACACTTCCTGGATGATGAGCGCGAAGGCGAGCGTGGCGATGGTGAGGTAGACGCCGGTCATGCGGAGCGCGGGCAGGCCGACCAGCACGCCCGTGGCCGCCGTCAGCGCGGTGGCCAGGGCGACCGAGGCTAGCCACGGCAGGCCCAGGTCCTGTGTGAAGTAGACGTGCGCGTAGGCGCCGATGCCCAGGAACGCCGCGTGGCCGAGGCTGACGAGCCCGGTGTAGCCGGCCAGAGCCATGAGGGACAGCCCGCACAGCCCGTAGATCAGCACGAGGCTGATGTCGACGAGGTAGGCGGGCGCCAGCTTGGGCAGCGCGACTAGAGCGAGCAGCAGCGCAATGTACCAGTTGCGCTGCACAGTGTCGGTGAAGAGCGTGAGGTCCTGCGCGTAGCTGGTCCGGAAGACGAAGCGCATTAGGCCGTCATACCTTCTTCCGCCCCACCGCGCCGAAGATCCCCTGCGGACGCACGGCGAGCACGATCAGCAGCACGAGATAGGCGGCGACGTCCTTGAAGCCCGCGGGCAGGTACGTCCCCGAGAAGAGCTCGATGAGCCCGATGGTGATGCCGCCCACGAGGGCGCCGGGAATGGATCCGAAGCCGCCGAGCACGGCGGCGGCAAAGGCCTTGAGCCCGATGAAGCCCAGGTTGATGTCGACCAGCGACACGGGTGCCAGGAGCACGCCGGCGATGGCCGCCACGCCGGCGGAGATGGCCCAGATGAGCGAGCACATGAGCTTCACCGGGATGCCCATGTAGTACGCGGCGAGCTGATTCTGCGAGACGGCCTGCATGGCCACGCCCACGCGCGTGTAGGTGAAGAACGCGTAGAGCACCGCGCAGAGCACGACAGTGCCCACGATGATGGACACGTACTCGTGGCTGACGCTGACCCCGCCGATCCGGCTCGTGTGGGCGCTGAACGGGGTCGGGAGCGTGTAGATCTCCGTGCCCCAGACGATGGACGCGAAGCTCCGGAACATGGCGCCCAGGCCGATGGTCAGCATCACCACCGCGAACTGGGGCTGCCCGAGCACCCGGCGGAGCACGGTCGCGTCCAGCAAGGCGCCGAAGAGGCCCACCACGGCCACCGCGGCGGCGAAGGCGACCCAGTACCCGATGCCGTACCACACGACGAACATGTAGCAGGTGAAAGCGCCCAGCATCATCAGGTCGCCCTGAGCGAAGTTGACGAGCTCGGTGGCCTTGTAGATGAGGACGAAGCCGAGGGCGACCAGGCCGTAGATGCAGCCGACGGCGAGGCCGTTCAGCACGAGCTGCAGGACGATGTCCAGGCTGCCCTCCACCGTGAGCCCGGCCGCGGCGCATCATTGAGTCGCCCGGGGGGGCGGGATAGGACCTTATAGCGAGGGTCGCGCCGGGCGTCAAGGTTGCCCGCCCACCGCGTGGGCAGCTGTCTAGGCTGGCGCGATGCTCCGCCAGTGCGCCGCGATCTCGGCCAGCGTGGCCGTCCAGATGCGCGGCGTGTGCTTCACGTAGTCGAGCAGCTCGCGCAGGCACGCGAGCCGCGACGGCCGGCCGATGATCTGGGGATGGAAGGTGAAGCTGGTGACGCCGTGGCCCTCCGAGATGCCGTCGAACTCCGTGAGCCAGCCCTGGAGCACGGGCCCCGGCGCCTGGAGGCTCCGCTGTCCCGTGAACATGAAGTAGGGCGCGTCGTCGAGGACCCACGAGACCGGAATCTCGACGAGCCGCCGCCCATGCGCCGCGGGATGCAGGTAGGGCGCGAGCCGGTCCATCATGTTCGACGAGTACTCGAAGCCGTGCTTGGCCACGAGGTCGAGCGAGCTCGGGGACAGCTGCCAGGCGGGCGCGCGCCAGCCCACGGGCCGCCGGCCGGCCAGCGGGGTGAGCGTCTCCAGGCTCTTCACGAGGATCGCCTCTTCCCGCGCGGGATCGAGCTCCGACACTCGCTCGTGCTCGTCGCCGTGGCAGCCGATCTCGTGCCCGGCGGCCGCGATGCCGCGCACCACGTCCGGGTAGTGCGCGGCCGTCCAGGCCGGGATGAAGAAGGAGGCGCGGACGTCCGCCTTCGCGAGCAGCTCGAGGATGCGCGGCACGGCCTCGACGGGACCGAAGCGGCCCTGGGACAGCGTGACCGGCTCGCTGACGCCGCGGGCCATCCAGAGGGTCTCGGCGTCGAGATCGAAGGTGAAGGCGCAGGCGGCGCGCGCATCACCCGGCCACCGGATCGCCTGGGTATCTGCCATGGGCCCAGAGAGTAGCCCAGACGCGCCGCGGGAGCCAGCGCCCAAGAGGCTCCGGGTGTCCGTTCTCTGGTGGTAGGCTGCGGAGGCATGTCGCGCCCGGCCGTGCCCCTCCGTGCCGTCACCGCGCTCTTCCTCGAGCGCCAGCACCTGTCCCGGCCGCGCGCGGCCCGGGTCACGCCGCGGCGGCTCGGGCGCTTCGTGGAAGACGTGGGCGGGTTGCAGCTCGACTCCATCAACGTGCTGGAGCGGGCGCACTACCTCACGCTGTGGAGCCGCTTCGGATCGTACGATCGCGCGTGGCTCGACCGTCAGGTCTACCGCCGCCGCCTCCTCTTCGAGTACTGGGCGCACGCGGCGTGCCTCGTGCCCGCGTCCATGCTGCCGTGGTGGCGGCGCGCCATGCTCGACTACCGCATCCACCATACCGGCTGGTCGGGTCTGCAGCGGAACGGCCGCGTCCTCGCGAGAGTCAGGGCGGCCATTGCCGCCAATGGTCCGATGGCCCACGGAGACTTCGAAAGCCGGCCCCGCGCCGGGCGCGGGGGCTGGTGGGGCTGGGGGCCCGTGCGGCATGCCTTGCATCACCTGTGGATGACGGGCGCCCTGTCCATTCACTCGCGCCAGCATTTCCAGAAGCGCTACGACCTGCTGGAGCGAGTCCTCCCCGCAGCCGTCGAGTGCCGCGCGCCGTCGTGGGAAGACTTCCGCCGCTGGCACCTCGAGCGCTCGCTGCACGCCATGGGCGCGGCCACGGAGCAGGACCTGAGCGGCTACATGACGTTCCCGCGCTTCGGCCCTGCCGGCCGCCGCGCGCCCCTCCGCGCCATGCTCGACAGCGGCGAGGTCACGGAGATCGAGGTCGAGGGCCGATCGGAGCGATGGCTGGCCCTCACGCGCGATCTGCCCGCTCTGGCACGGGCGCGGCGCGTGCGGAGGCCGTGCGTCGGCACGACGCTTCTGTCGCCGTTCGACTCGCTGCTCTGGTTTCGCGGCCGCGTGGCGCGCCTCTTCGGCTTCAACTACCGCATCGAGGTCTACACGCCGGGGCACAAGCGCGTGCACGGCTACTACACACTGCCCATCCTGCACCACGGCCAGCTGATCGGCCGCGTCGACGCCAAGAGCCACCGCGCCGAGCAGCGCCTGGAGATCCGGCACGTCCACTTCGAGTCGTGGTTCAGCGCGGGGAGGACACCACCCACGGGTGGCGACCGCCTGGACCTCGACGAGGCGCTGAATGGGCTGGGTGACGCCCTGCGCGCCCTGGGCGCCTTCGTGGGGGCGACCGAG
>Ga0335070_10002165_pt1 | contig 22912 bp, 20 predicted proteins | sample Lox_Sample_13_FD_206722 | JGI IMG/M metagenome (GOLD analysis project Ga0335070, IMG submission 206722) | Soil microbial communities from Loxahatchee National Wildlife Refuge, Florida, United States - Lox_Sample_1.3 | ecosystem: Environmental > Terrestrial > Soil > Wetlands | place: USA...
GGTACTTCTGCGCGTTGATCAAAGGCCGAACAGTTCCCGCAGCCGTTTGGTTTGGGCGCGGCTGACGGGTATCTCCGTCTGCTTCTTGTCGTCCATGCGCACCTGGTAGGAGCTCTTGAACCAGGGGACGACTTCCTTGATGCGGTTGATGTTCACGAGATAAGAACGGTGGGCCCGCCAGAAGAGGTTCGGGTCAAGGCTGTCCAGCAGTTCTTCGAGGGTGCGGCAATTGGATTGGCCCTCCATTCCATTTGGCCCGCTCGTGACCACGGTGATAATGCCGTCTTCAATCGAAGCGAAACAAATCTCTCTTTGCCCGACGAGGAACAAACGGCCGTTGGATTTAAGTAGAACCTTAGAGGGCTGCGGTTTCTGCGATTCCAGCATCCGCATCAGCGTTTCTAACTTGTCCGAGGATACGGCGCTAGCTTCCATCTTCGTTCGGGCTTTCTGCACTGATTGCGCCACCCGTTTCTTGTCGAAGGGTTTCAGCAGGTAATCCACGGCATTCACTTCGAATGCCTTGACGGCATACTGGTCAAACGCGGTCGCGAAAACGATCTTAGGAAGGGGAAGCTTCTTGTCAAGAAGCTTTTTGATGACACCAAAGCCATCCAGGCCGGGCATCTGAACATCGAGAAAAACCAGGTCGGGATTGTGTTCGCGGATCAGGTTGACCGCTTCGACCCCGTTTTTGCCCTGGGCAACCACATCAACGTCGCCGACATTCTTCAGCAGATAGGCCAGCTCGTCGCGGGCCAGTTGCTCATCGTCCACTATGACTGCGGATAAGGACATTCGCGCTCCATTAACGGAAAAAGTATAGCGCCTTTTGCCAAGCGACGGTGCAGACGAAGTCAATAGAATGGCGGTCGCCCGCGTACTCTCCCAGGCATTACACTGACTTTTCATGAACTTCATCTACGGCATCAACGCCGTCACCGAAGCCCTAAAGGCCCGGGGGCGTGCCTTCGAGTGGGTGGGCGTGGCCAAAGAGCGGCATGACATTCGCCTACAACGGCTAGTCGAGGAGTGCCGACGCAATAGCGTCGCTGTGCGATTCTTGCCGCGGCCAGAACTCGACCGCATGGCGGGGAATAATTCCCACCAGGGCGTTGTGGCTGTGACCTCGGCGAAGCAGTACACGGACCTCGACGATATCGTCACGGCCAAACGTGGCCAGTATTCTCTGGTGCTGGTACTCGACGGCGTGGAAGATCCACACAATCTGGGGGCAATCCTGCGTACGGCCGACGCCGCTGGCGCCGACGGCGTGGTGATTCCCGAGCGCCGGGCCGCAGGCGTCACGGCGACCGTGGCCAAGGCCTCAGCCGGCGCCAGTGAGCATTTGCCTATCGCCAAGGTGACAAACATCGCGCGTACCGTGGAAGAATTGAAATCGAAGAATCTGTGGATTGTGGGGCTGGACGAGCGCGCCGCGCAGACCTATGACGCGCTTGATTACAAGATGGACTGTGCCATCGTACTGGGAGCGGAAGGCAAAGGCGTTCACGAATTGGTGCGCCAGAAGTGTGATTTTCTGGTGTCGATCCCGATGTTGGGCAAAGTGCCGTCGTTGAACGTATCGGTGGCGGCCGCCGTGGTTCTCTACGAAATTGTCCGTCAGCGGCGAAAGGGCGCGAAATGAAGGCGTTGCGTCTGCTCTGCATCCTCGGCGGTTTGCTGTCTTCTTCCTTTGCTCTGGACCGCGAAGCCTTCACATTCACCAGGTACGATCTCGACGTCCGCATCGAACCGGGTCAACAACGACTTGGAGTGCGCGGCAAGATCACGCTGCGCAATGATTCCCCTGCTCCCCTGAAGAATCTGCCGCTGCAAATTTCTTCCAGCCTGGACTGGCGATCGATCCAGCTGAACGGCAAGCCGGTGCAATTTGTCTCGCAGCCCTACGTTTCCGACATTGACCATACCGGCGCACTTTCGGAAGCGATCGTGTCGCTGCCGCGTGAGGTCCCACCCAAAGCAACGGTAGAACTCGAGATCGGGTATGAAGGAACGATCACACTTGACGCAACACGGCTGACGCGATTCACCGTACCCGACGAGACCGCTAAACACAGCGACTGGGATCAGATTGGCGGGACGTTCAGCGCTGTGCGAGGGGTGGGCTATGTGGCGTGGTATCCGAGCGCGACAGACGCGGCCACTTTGACCGCCGGAAATAACCTGTTTGAGACAGTGGGCCGGTGGAAAGGGAAAGAATCGGCTGCAGAGATGAAGCTTCGTGTTTCCGTGGTGACCGACGACGGCAGCCCATTGCCTGAGATCTTCGTCAATGCGCCCAATTGCCGGACGGTGAGCGAGGCCGTCGGCCGAGCCCAGCAAACCAGCTCGGAGTGCGTATTCGAACCTCTCGGCGCGCGAACGCCGATGTTTGTTCTGGCAAACTACTCGCTTCTCGACCGGCCACAGATTTCGCTGCATTACTTTCCGGATCACAAAGCCGCCGCCGGGAGTTACGCGACCGCCGCCGAGAAGGTCGTACCTTTTGTCACCGACTGGTTCGGCGCGCCGCGCGAGAAAGCGAATGTCTTCGATTTGCCCGATCGGATGGCTGCTCCTTACGAATCAGGCGGCGCGTTGCTGACCCGGCTGAATCCGATTGAATCCAACCAAGCCGAAATCGTGGCCGTTCACCAGCTCACCCACGCGTCGCTCAATTCGCCGCGATCTTGGATTTACGAAGGGCTGGCTCACTTCGCCCAAGCGGTCTATCGCGAGCAGCAGAGCGGACGGGAGGCTGCGCTTGATCTGTTGGCGCAACGCCTCTCTGCCATCACCGGTGCTGAAGAAGAAACTGCCGTGCAACAACTGCCGAATGCCGCGGCTGATGAATCCTTGATCAATACGTTCGCTGAGGAGTTTTTCCGCAGCAAAGCGGCCTACGTATGGTGGATGCTCCGCGATATGGTGGGTGAACCCGCGCTGAAGAAAGCGCTTGCGGCCTACCGGCCGGAACAGGATCAGTCGCCCGCCTATGTCCAGCAGCTTATCCAGGCTCAGGTACATCGGAATCTCGAGTGGTTCTTCGATGACTGGGTATATCGCGACCGCGGCCTGCCTGACTTCCACGTGGAATCTGTCTATCCGAGAATGCTAGTGAAAGGAGGATATCTGGTTACGGTCACAATCGAGGATCTCGGCAATGCGGGCGCAGAAGTTCCAGTGACACTGCGCTACGACGGCGGCGCAATGATGAAGCGGCTTGAGGTACACGGCAAATCGAAGAACTCGATTCGCTTCGATGTACCCTCCTTGCCGCGAGAGGTTGTGCTCAACGACGGCAGCGTTCCGGAGAGTGACATGGCGAATAACACCTTCAAGGTAGAGGCTCCGGCGAACTAGCAGGCGTGATAGCTTTCTGATCAGCAGGGAGGAGCTTTGGCATACATTCAATTTCTCGGTGCAGCAGGGACGGTTACGGGTTCCAAACATCTCATCAACACCTCCCTCGACCCGTCCGGCAAAGATGGCTTTCAAGTCCTGATTGATTGTGGTCTTTTTCAGGGACCGAAAGAATGGCGGGAGCGCAACTGGCGGGACACGCCCGTCCCGGCACGCGATATTAATGCCGTCGTTCTGACCCATGCCCACCTCGATCACTGCGGCTGGATACCGCGCCTGGTCAAAGAAGGCTTCCGCGGGCCGATCTACGCCACACCTTCGACTATCGATTTATGCGCCATCTTGTTGCCTGATTCCGGACACCTGCAGGAAGAAGACGCGGAGTTCTACAACAAGATCAAGAAATCCAAACACGAGCCCGCCTTGCCGCTTTACACCCTGGAGGAAGCCCAGGATTGCCTGCAGTATTTTTGTCCAGTGCAGTTCGGTGAGGCCAAACAGCTCTGTCCGGAGATGTCATTCCGCTTCGTAGCCGCGGCGCACATTCTGGGCTCCTCGATGGCTGAGATAAACCTCAAGACCAATGGCCAGTCCCGGAGGCTGCTGTTCACCGGGGATATCGGACGCGTGCGTGACAAGCAAATCGCTCCCGGCAAGGTAGTGCATTCTGGCCCAACCGAAGGAGAGACAGCGGATGTGCTCGTCATGGAGTCAACGTACGGCAACCGGCAACACCCAACCGACGACCCACGACCGCAGCTGGCAAAGTTGATCAGCCAGACGATCCAGCGAGGCGGTTCTGTGGTGGTGCCGGCGTTTGCCGTGGAGCGCACCCAGAAATTTCTCTTCATGCTCAAAGAGCTGATGGAATCCGGACAGGCACCGCATGTGCCGGTTTACTGCGACAGTCCGATGGCGATTCGTGCGGTCGAGATCTTTCTGCAGCACTCCGAGGAATTCAGCGACGAAGCCCGCCAATTGATCAGCAAATTTGGTTCTCCGCTAGAGTGGCCGGGATTCACCTTCGCGTCGACGCCAGAGGAATCGAAAAAAATCAACGCCACGCCGTTTCCGTCCATCATCATTTCCTCCAGCGGCATGGTGACAGGCGGGCGCATACAGCACCATCTGGCGCAACGGCTCCCCGATCCCAAGAACACGGTCATTTTCATTGGCTTCCAGGCGCCGGGCACCCGCGGCTTCACCATCAAAAGTGGCGCACCCGAGGTGAAGATTTACGGCGAGATCATTCCCATCCGGGCCCAGATCGCGGCTCTCGAACAATTCAGCGACCACGCCGATCCCCCTGAGCTCATGGAATGGCTGCGGACATTTCGCGAGAAACCTGGCGTCACGTATCTGGTGCACGGGGAGCCTGCGGCATCCTCGCAACTGCGCGACCTGATGGTGAAGGAACTAGGCTGGAATGTGCGCATCGCCGAGTGGATGGGAAAGGTTGGGATCAAGTAGTCTGGCAGCGACGCCGCGCGGCAGGATTGGCCGAATGCCGATTGCTGGAGACGGCAACTCGCCTATGCTCCCCTTCAAACTCGTCTACAGCAGCGACTATTACCTGCCCATCGGCCCGCACGTCTTCCCTGCGGAAAAGTATCGCCGCATCCATGATCGCCTGCTCGAACTCGGCGTCGCCGATGACTCGGACTTCGTAACTCCACAACCCGCTTCCGACCAGGACATCCTGCTGGTCCACCGGCCGGAATATGTGAACAAGTTGAAGACCGGGACCCTGAGCGCCCTGGAAGAACTGCAGATGGAGATCCCGTATTCTCCGGAACTGGTGCGTGCTTTCTGGCTGGCCGCGGGCGGCTCGATCCTGGCTGCGCAATACGCGCTGAGAGACAAAATCGCGTTTAACATCGGCGGCGGATTTCATCACGCGTTTCCCGACCACGGCGAGGGATTCTGCATGATCCACGACGTGGCCGTGGCCATCCGCCGCATGCAGCACGACGACAAGATCCGGACCGCTATGACGGTGGACTGCGATGTCCACCATGGCAACGGTACGGCGGCGATTTTCGCGGGAGTGCGCATTCCGAGTGACCCCTTGCCTTTGGTTTCAGCATCGCAACTGAGGCCTACGCGTCCACCTAAGATGCGCAGCGCCCACGCAGGGGACGTGTTCACGATCTCTCTACACCAGGAGAACAACTATCCTGCCTGGAAGCCACCTTCTTCGATCGATGTGGATCTGCCCGATGAGGTTGGTGATGGCGAATACCTGGGCTGGCTGGACAACGCGCTTAGCTCCGGCCTGCGCCAGTTTGAGCCCGACCTGTTGTGCTACATTGCCGGCGCCGACCCCTATCGCGAGGATCAACTGGGTGGTTTGTCATTGACCATCGAGGGGCTGAAGAAGCGCGACGAGTTGGTCTTCCGCGTGGCCCGCGCAAAAGACATTCCCGTAATGGTGACGTACGCCGGAGGTTACGCGCGAAACGTCGAGGACACGGTGACCATCCATTCCAATACCGTTGTTGCCGCGAAAGAAGTGTTTGGCGGGAAACAGATTTCCTAAGAAAGCCGGCTCGCATGACTTCGCCGTGCCGCCTCCTCACCCGAGAAATCTCTTCCCCAAACGCAGAATCTGTGTAATTTTCTGAAGCCGCAAGCGTACTGCCTTTATGGGAATCGCCAATCACAACCGGCGACAACCGCAGTCAGTGGAAAGCACACCAACTCGCACGGAGGAGCTGGATCTGGAGCGGGTACTGGAACTGGCTCGCGCACACGACGCGGATGCGCTGGCGGAGATCTATCGGCGGTATGTCCGGCGGGTGTTCGGGTTGTGCCGCTACCTGCTGGGATCAAGTGCGGCAGCGGAGGATGCTACCAGTGAGGTGTTTCTCAAGTTGCAGCAGCTGACTGAAAGCTACGACGGGTTTGTGCCGTTTCCCAACTGGCTGCTGCGTGTGGCTGCCAATCAGTGCATCGATGCCCTACGGCGCAAAAAGCGAGGCCAGCAAGTGTTTGTGGAAGTCGACGTTGAAACAGCAGCTGAGCCGGTAAGCGCGGGACCGTCGCCGTTGGGCGTGTTGATAAGCGCGGAGGAACGGGCAGTGGTGCGTAAGGCTGTCGACCGGCTGCCGGAGAATTACAGGTTTCCATTAGTGCTGCGTTACTACAGCGATCTGAGTTACGAGGAGATTGCCGGGCAATTGGGCCTGCATCGGAACCACGTCGCCACGCTGATATTTCGTGCCAAGCGCGAGCTGCGCCATACCTTGGCCCACAGGAGAAAGTGACTTGTGTTACTCGGATGAAATCTACGCTGTCTTCGTGGATGGAGAGCTGGGAGTGGAAGAAGCGCGTCGTGTGCAGCGCCATCTGGACACCTGCAGGCGATGCGCTGAATTGGTCGCGGCGTTGCGAGACGAGAACCGTGCTCTCAGCGAAATCCTGCATGAGCTTCCCGCTGACGCGGAATCTCCGTCCCTGGCGAGAGGAATTCACGTTTTCCCTTCCCGAGTCTCTTGGTCCCGGCGGTCATGGGTTTGGGGAGACGCGGCCACTGTCGGGGCGGTGCTGGCTTTGGCCGCCTTTGCTACCCAATGGATCGACCAACAAACAGTGCCTGGGGCCCTTGAATGGCTCAATCCGTTCAGCTTTACCGGGGGAACGAACGTGATCTTCAGACTTTCTTATTACTTTACTCACGGAGGTGCGGCCGTGTTCACTCACTATGCCGCGGTCGTTGGATCAATCTGCTTGCTGGCTCTGTTAGGAAGTGGCTTGCTTATGTTTGGCCGCAAATGGCGGCTGCATCACACAGGTCTAGTTTTCATGATGGTTTTGCTGGCCCTGTCGCCACTCAGCTTTGGCCTGGAGCGGCGCCACTCGCAGATCGTGGTCGTGCCGGCGAGCGAAACCATCGATGACACACTTCTGGTCGCGGCCAATACGGTGCGCGTGGAAGGCGTGGTGAACGGAGATCTGATTGTTTTCACCCGCAATTTGGAAGTGAGCGGCACCGTGAAAGGCGACGTGTTGAGTTTTGCTCAGAAAGCAGAGATCGGGGGAACCGTCGAAGGTCACATCTTCACCTTTTCGCAATCGTTCGACTTGAATGGCCAACTAGACCACAGCATTTACGCCTGGGTGCAGTCGTTCCGCCTCGGCAGCAAGAGCCGGGTTGGCGATGGCATTATTGCGGGTACAGGCGACATTACTTTGGACGGCGAAGTGGCGCGGAGCGTCACCATCTTCTCCGGCAGCGCCGATGTGAGTGGCAACATCGGCCGTGATCTGACCATGGCTGGCGGCAATCTTTCGCTGGCCAGTACAGCTCGCGTGGGCGGTGATCTGCTCGCGCGTGTTCACCGGCGGAGCGACGTGAACATCGCGGAAGGAGCGACAATTCGGGGCATGCGCGACATCCAGGTGACGGTAAGGAAAAGCCGCTTCGCCCGGCCAGAGTTTTACTTCTTTCAAGCCGTCTGGTTGCTTGCGGCCATGCTGGTGGGCTGGCTGGCGATGCTTCTGTTTCCCCGATTTTTCGAAGGCAACACTCAAGCGGTGGGAGAAGCCTGGCGCAGCCTGGGGCTCGGTATTGTCCTGCTCATATGCGTGCCTGTAGTAGCCATCGTTGCGGTAGTCACTTTGGTGGGTATTCCGTTGGCAATGATTCTGCTGACAGTGTATGTGGGTGCGATCTACCTATCGAAACTCTGGGTTGGTGCGTTTTTGGGAAAGCTGATCCTGAAGCCTGCCACCGTCACTACTGGCGACTGGCTGCTGGCTCTGTTGGTAGGACTGGTGATCATAACCGTCGTCAGATGGGTCCCCTTTATCGGAGGGTTGGTCCACCTTGGAGTGGTCTGCCTCGGTATGGGAGCGCTTGCCTGGCAGGTATACCGCATGTTGCGCCCAGTCGCGACAGCCTAGGCATCCGACAGGGTGGGAGCCTGAATTCCACCCTGTCGTTCCAAGGATGCGGCCCGTTAGACACGAGGGATGGCGGTTGGTGCTAGTGTTGTCACCATGGACGCACGCCCTTCCGATCTTCCGCACCGCGACTTCTATCGCATCCTGATCAGCTCCGTGGCGCCCCGGCCTATCGCCTGGGTTTCAACGCTGAGCGCCTCAGGACAGCCTAATCTCGCCCCATTCTCTTTCTTCAATGCCGTATCCGCCCGGCCGCCGTTGCTGGCCTTCTCGCCGTCGCTACGGGTCACTACGGCGGCAGACGCGACTCGATCCGCAGAGAAGGACACGCTGCGCAACATTCGCGAAACCGGAGAGTTCGTCGTCAACGTGGTTACCTACGAGGTTGCCGAAGTCATGAACCTCACCAGCGGAGAATATCCCGCGAGCGTGAACGAATTCGAACTGGCCAAACTCACACCGCGTCCCTCACAGGTCGTGAAGCCCGCGCAAGTAGCCGAGTCTCCTGTCAGCTTCGAGTGCAAGCTTTACCAGATTCTCGATTTCTCGGCGCCGCCCCATGGCAACAGTCTGGTGATCGGAGAGATTGTCTCGCTTCGCGTTGACCAGGAGTGCTTCAAGGATGGCCGGTTCGATCCCGATTCTCTAGACCTGATTGGCCGTATGGGCGGCATGCAATACAGCCGGACGACGCAGCGGTTTGAGTTGGAAAGGCCAAAGGTGCGGTAGGGAAGGCCTCTGGTTTCTGGCTGGTAAAATAGCGTCTGCCTTATGTTCGAGAACCTCCAGGAAAAACTGCAGCGCGCGTTCAAGACTCTGCGCGGACAAGCCGTCCTGAACGAAGAAAACATGCAGGAGGCGCTGCGCGAGCTGCGCCTGGCGCTGCTCGAAGCCGACGTCAACTTCAAAGTCGTCAAGCAATTCATCGATCAGGTGCAGGCGAAAGCAGTCGGGCAGCAGGTGATGACCGCCCTCGCTCCCGGTGAGCAGGTCATCAAGATCGTGCGTGATGAGCTGGTAGAGATTCTCGGGCGCGATACCGCCAAGGTAAAGTTCGCGTCGCAGCCGCCGACGGTCGTGCTCATGGCTGGCCTGCAGGGCTCCGGCAAAACGACGACTTCCGGCAAGCTGGCCAACTGGTTCAAGAACGGAGGCCACCGTCCGTTGCTGGTTTCGGTCGACGTCTACCGTCCGGCGGCTCGTGAACAGCTGAAGGTGGTCGCGCAGGCCATCAAGGCGCACATCTACGAAGGCGAGGTGACGGAATCCAACACCGCGACGGTGGAGCGTCTGGCCAAGGAAGCCCGGCGTGAAGCGGTGAACTCCGGCTGCGACGTGCTCATCGTCGATACCGCCGGCCGCTTGCACATCGATGAACGGATGATGGACGAAATGCAGTCGCTGAAGCGGTTGCTCAATCCCCAGGAAATCCTGTTTGTCGCTGACGCCATGACCGGCCAGGATGCGGTGAACTCCGCCGATGAGTTCCACAAGAAGCTTTCGCTCACCGGCGTGGTGCTGACCAAGATGGACGGCGACGCCCGCGGCGGCGCGGCGCTTTCCATCCGCCAGGTCACAGGCCAGCCCATCAAGTTCATCGGCGTGGGCGAAAAGTACGACGCGCTCGAGCCTTTCCATCCGGACCGGATCGTCTCGCGCATCCTGGGCATGGGGGACATTCTCTCGCTCATCGAAAAAGCCGAGCAGACGGTAGACAAGAAAAAAGCTCAGGAGATCGCCAGCCGCGCCCTGGCAGGCGATGGGTTCTCGCTGGAGGATTTCCGCGACCAGTTGCGGCAAGTCAGGAAGATGGGCTCCATGCAAAGCCTGCTGGGAATGCTGCCGAGTATAGGACCGTTTTCGGGTTTGCAGAAAGCCGCCGACAAAGTTGACGAGAAACAGATCAACCGAGTGGAAGCAATCATTAACTCGATGACCGCTTACGAGCGCAACCACCACGAGGCGATTAACGGCAGCCGGAGAAAGCGAATTGCTCGGGGATCGGGGACGTCGGTGCAGGAAGTGAATAATCTGCTGCGCCAATATGCCCAGATGAAGAAGATGTTCAAGCAGATGGGCAAGGCCAGCTTCGCGCGCCGCATGGCGGGAATGAAGTTTCCGGGGATGTGACACTATTATTGGTTGCGTGCAGCTCCTATGAAATGGCGCTCCTTTGAAGAGTCGGCAGCCAGCAGCGACAATCGGCCGCTGCGGAAAATCTTTGCCGAGCGCAAAGAAATGATCGAGAAGTATGTTCCAGCAGAGACGCAAGCGATTCATGCCCGCGCCGTTGCGGAGTTGAAGGACAAACGCTGGGCTGAAGGCATTCTTCCGGCAGGCGCTAGAGCCCCTGAATTCGGGCTAAGAGATCACAACGGCAAACCCGTTTCCTCAGCAGAACTCCTCGGCAAAAGCCGCCTAGTGATCTGCTTTTTTCGCGGGCGATGGTGCCCTTTCTGCGTTGGGCAAATGGAGGCCATGAATCTCATCGTGCCTGACATTCAGCAAGCCGGCGCGTCTCTCATCGGGATTTCCCCACAAACCGTGCAGCAGTCGTTTTTTATGCACGACCAGCACAAACTGCGTTTTCTGCTGCTCAGCGACTCCGGAAACCAGGTCGCCCGCCAGTTCGGCCTGGTCTATCGCGTGCCCGACTACCAGCAAGCCGTCTACAAAAGTGTCTTCGTCAACCTTCCCTTCGCCAACGGGGACAATAGCTGGGAGCTGCCCATACCGGCAACTTACATCCTTGGTTGCAATGGCACGGTGCTCCACGCCTGGGCTAGTGAGGACTACACCGAGCGGCCGGAGCCAGTCGAGATTCTGCAGAGGCTCGGCGCATAGCTATCACCCAGGCCGCGCCTCCGGCCCAAGCAGAAAATCAATCAAGCAGAAGATCAATTATGATGAGACATGGGTGAGTTGCCACTCTGGAGTGCTGAGAACCAAGCCAGCCGGCTTGCGGAACTGACGGCCAGCACTACCGATCCCGCCAAAGAGCTTCCCTTACGCCGTGATGTGCGGTCGTTAGGAATGCTGCTGGGCCGAGTTCTGGTCGAGCAGGGCGGGGAACGCTTGCTCGAAACGGTCGAACAACTCAGGCGCCTATTTATTCAGCACCGGGAAAATTCACACGACTACGCCAACTCAACCCAGGCTGAAGATCTCTTGCTGGCCAAGGCGCGGGAGATCGTAGGAAAGCTGGACATCGAGGACGCCTACCGCGTCACCAAAGCGTTCGCCATCTATTTTGAGCTCACCAACCTGGCCGAGACCAATCACCGCAAACGTCGTCGGCGCGCCGCCAAGCTTCACGCCGAGCAACCGCCGCTTGCGGGATCTTTCCGCGGCACCTTGCGGCGCATGCGAGCCGCCGGCATCAGCGCGCAAGACGCGCTTGCCGCCCTGCGCAAAGTAAAAGTTGTTCCCGTCTTCACCGCGCATCCCACCGAGGTCGCCCGGCGTACCGTGCTGTTCAAACGCCGCCGTATCGCCAAACAGCTGGAACGGCTCGATCGCCTGCCTTTGTCCTGTCCTGACGCCCGCAAGTTCGAGGCACTGATTTCGGCCGAGATCACCTCGCTCTGGCAGACCGATGAAGTCCGCCTGGAAAAGCCGATGGTGACCGACGAAATCCGTATGGGTCTGGACCACTATCCGATGTCACTGTTCGAAACCTTGCCCAGGCTTCACGCCGAGATCGCCGACTGCTTTCGCGAGGTTTATGGAATCGAACTCCACGGGCGCGAAATCCCTGATCTTCTATTCTTCGGATCGTGGATTGGCGGAGATCGCGACGGCAATCCATTCGTTACGCCGGACTCCACGCGGGAAGCTTTGCAGCGGGCACGGAACGTCATCGTCGCCCACTATATTGCCGAAATCGAGAAGGCCCTGCATCAGTTGAGCACTTCATACCGTCAGGTTGCGATTTCGGAACAGCTGCGCGCGCAGCTCGCCGAATACACGGCCCGAATTGGCGACGAGCACTCGCGACTGGCACGCATTTCCGAAACTGAATCCTATCGTCGCTTTCTGAACTTCGTCCTCATTCGGCTGCGCCACACCGGAGACAAAACCGGAGACGGCCATGGCTATCGGACAGCGGACGAACTAGAGGCGGACCTCTCTTTGCTGCGCGAGAGTCTGTGTTCCCACCGCGGGCAGCTGCTGGCGGAATTGCTGATCGATCCGCTGCTGCGCAAGGTGCGCACCTTTGGCCTTCATTTGGCGACGCTTGACGTTCGTCAACATGCGCGAGTGCATGCGCAAGCTTTGGCGGAACTTCCTTCGCAAGGCTTCAGTGTGGAGTCAGATTTGTCTCGAGCCCCGTTTTCGCCGCCTACTGCCGACGTCATCGAAACCTTTCGCAGCATTGCTGGACTCAAGCGCTTGCATCCCGCGAAGGCAATCCGCAGCTACGTCATCAGCGGCGCCGAGTCCGAGGCAGATATCTTTGCCATGTTGCGCCTTGCCAAAATGTGTGGCGTGCGCGCTGCCGCATGCGGGGATGATCCCGGGCTGATGCCAGTTCCGCTGTTCGAGTCCATCGAAACGCTGCGTGCTTCCGCGAGCATCATGAAGAAGGTATGGACAGCACCTGAGTACGGGCCGCTGCTGACATCCTGGAACCGCTGGCAGGAAATCATGCTCGGCTACTCTGACTCCAACAAAGACGGTGGAATGCTGACCAGCCTGTGGGAGCTGTATAAGGCCCATCGTGAACTTCACCGTGTGGCGCGGAAGCATGACGTCAAGTTGCGGCTGTTTCACGGCCGGGGTGGCACTGTCGGCCGCGGCGGCGGCCCCACTCACGAGGCGATTCTGGCGCAGCCGGTGGGAGATTTTTCCGGGGAGATTCGTATTACCGAGCAGGGCGAGGTTCTTAATTGGAAGTACGCCGATCCCGTGCTGGCGGAGTGGAATCTTGAGCTCATGATCGCCGCCTGCCTGGAGGCGCTTACCCGTCCCGATGGACCGGAGCCGGGGGCTGATGAGCACTGGCGCGACGCGATGGAACAGATGTCGGAGGAAGCCTTCGCCTTCTACCGGAAGAACATCGCGGAGAATCCCGACGTTCTCGAGTACTTCGAGCAGGCCACGCCGGTAAATCAGCTGGAGCATGCCCGGATCGGTTCTCGTCCGGCTCGACGAAGTGCAAGCCGGAGACTGGAAGATTTGCGCGCCATCCCATGGGTCTTTGGGTGGATGCAGAGCCGGCATGCCGTGCCGGCATGGTTTGGCGTTGGTTATGCTTTGGAGCGCTTCGCGGAGCAAGGTCCTGCACAGGAGCAGTTGCTGCGGGAGATGTCGCGAAGCTTTCCGCTGTTCTCCAGCTTGATCAACAATGTCGAGCTGGCGATGGCCAAAGCGGACCTGACTATTGCGCGGCTCTACGCATCACTGCTCGATAACGCCGCCCTGCGGGAGCGGGTCTGGAAGATGCTGGTGGAAGAATTCGAACGGACGCGCCGCATCCTGCTATCGCTTACCGGCGAGAGCGAGTTGATCGAACACAATTCTGTTCTGTCCCGCTCCGTACGCCTGCGGAACCCATACGTCGATCCCATGAGCCTGATTCAGGTGGATCTGTTGCGGCGAAAGCGGGCCGGGAGCGACAGCGAGGCCCTGAACTACGCGCTGGGCGCGACCATCAACGGCATCGCAGCCGGGCTGCACAACACCGGCTGAATCCGCGCCGGATTATCTGCGAACGAAGAAGCGCGTGCTCAACAGCGTGGTCGCATCCCGCGAATCGACCATCTGCACGGGATTTTCTCCTGAAAACTCATACATCCGGCCCGTGAATGGGCCGTCGATGACAATCCGCGAACGCTCCTTGTATTCGAGAGCGATCGAATGCGATCCGTCCGCGAACCTATGCCCTTCTGGGCGGACGTGACTTCTTCCACCCGCCGGGTTGTGGCTTTCCTCTGGAGGAGGATTACTCCTCGACCCTTCTTTGTTTTCATCACGATGTAACACGACTGAACCCTCCCTCCTCGTCGTTGAGCGACAGGGAAATGCCGGGGAGTGTTTGCCCCCTCGTGGTTATCGTGAAGCTCGGCGCCGGTTCGTTTCAGAATTTCCCAGCAGGGTGATTAAAGGGAGGCTGCAGAGGCTCTTACAGGCAAGCCATTGCTGCGAGAGGAGATGGTGTTCTTCGCCCGAGGTTCAGGGGTGATACCGCAGATATCCTAGGCCGACCATCATGTGGTGAATCGTAGCGTTGGGCACCGTAACGGCAAGGCAAAGTCCGAGAATGCCGTGCGCCATGGCAATCGAGTAGAGATTGCGGTAGCGCAGGAAGAGCACACAAGCGATTGCTCCCCATAGCAGGGTGACCGCCGTCAGCACAACGTTGGGCAGGTGGGCGATGGAAAACAGCATGGCCGCCAACAGAATCGCCGTGGATCGCCTCGGCACGACCCTCAGGAGCCTGGCCAGGAAATAAGACTGCAGGATGAACTGCTGTTCGAAGGCCCAGAGGGTGTATCCGGTAATGTGGGCCCAGAGCGGGAGGTGCCCGTGGAGGGGGTGAAAGGTTCGCAGTTTAACCGCGGTCGCGATGAGCAGGCCTCCCAGGAGAAGAGCGGCCGCCACCGTCCATAGCGACTGCCCCAGGCCGGTGAGCCCGAACCCCAAAGTTCGGCCCAGACGTCTGGCGGTCAGCGTGAAACCGATGATCGAGATCGAGGCGATCGCGAACAGCACCCGCTGCCAGGGGTCAGGCGTCCAGATGACACCGATGATTAGCAGAAATCCGGCAACAATCTCGGCCAGGTCGCGCGACCACAGCCTTGAGGCTCCGGAGACGGCAAGGACGGTTGCTGGGGACGGCCCAGCAGCGACAATCTCGGACATCCTCTAGCCCCCACAACTCTAGTTGAACCGTTGGATGCCGCCGGTCGCTGTTTGGTAGCGACAAACTTTGTGAAGTGCTCCCGGAAAAAATAACAAACCGGGAAACCAGCGCCAGCGCGCTCGGGCCGTTCCCCGGTGAGCCGCCCGCGAGTGTGGCGTTTCACAACGAAACGGCTGCCCTTGGCTGAGCTACTGAGAATGAGCCCGGCCATCAACGTCCCGTTCTCCCGCTCGCTGCCGGTCGCCCAGGCCCCAGCCTGGCGGGTGTGTCCGCGGAAAGGTTGTTTGCTCAGGTCAGGGCCCTTCTATAAAATCAGGAGTTTGCTGCCCGGTGTCTTAGCCGCAAGCAAGGCCCTGCCTAATGAAGCGTTGGACCGGAAATCATTATGAAAATTCATGAGTATCAGGCCAAGGGAATCCTGAGGAAGTACAACGTCGCGGTTCCGCGTGGGGAAATGGCTACCACCCGCGAAGAGGCCGAGCAAGCAGCCAAGAACCTGTTTGGAGCTGGCGCCAGTGGCGTTGTGGTCAAAGCCCAGATTCACGCCGGAGGGCGTGGCAAGGGCGGCGGGGTGAAGATCGCCAAGTCTGTCGACGAGGCGGCCGAGCTGGCCGGAAAGATGCTGGGCATGAAACTGGTGACTCATCAGACTGGCCCCGAAGGCCGCATCGTGAACCGCCTGCTGATCGAAGAGACCCTGCCTATTGAGAAGGAACTCTATCTGGGCATCGTGATCGACCGCGCGGAGGCCCGCCCCGTATTCATGGCGTCGGCGGCGGGTGGGATGGAAATCGAGCAAGTGGCTGCCGAAAATCCCGACGCCATCCTCAAGGAGTACATCGATCCCGGCATGGGTCTGGAAGCGTTTCAGGCACGGAAGATTGCTTTCCAACTGGGACTGAAGCCGCAGCAGATCAATCCCGCGGTGCAGTTCATGACCAGCCTATACCGGGCCTTCGCCGAGAGCGATGCCTCGCTGGTCGAAATCAACCCGTTCATCAGCTGCATGGACGGGCGCTTGTTTGCGCTCGACGCAAAGATGAACTTTGATGACAACGCGCTCTTCCGTCACTCTGATATCCGCGAGCTGCGCGACATTACGGAAGAAGACTCGCTCGAAGTTGAAGCCTCAAAATACAGCCTGAACTACATCAAACTCGACGGGAACGTGGGCTGCATGGTAAACGGCGCCGGCCTGGCTATGGCGACCATGGATATCATCAAGTACGCCGGCGGGATGCCTGCGAACTTCTTGGACGTCGGCGGCGGCGCCAACGCCGAGCAGGTCACGCACGCCTTTGAAATTTTGCTCAGCGACAAGAACGTGAAGGCTGTGCTCATCAACATTTTCGGCGGTATTTTGCGGGTGGATACGCTGGCCACGGGCGTAGTGGAAGCCGCCACGAAGACGCACATTCAGCTTCCTATTGTGCTGCGGCTGGAAGGGACGAACGTCGAGGCCGGCCGGGAGATTCTGAAGCAATCGGGGCTGAATTTCATCGTGGCTGAAACCATGAAGGACGCGGCGGAGAAGGTTGTCGCCGCGGCAAGGTAACAACGTCGTTCGCGGGCTGGTACGGAAAAGGAATCTGCAATCATGGCAATTCTCGCTGATAAGAATACTCGACTCATCGTCCAGGGTCTGACCGGCCGCGAAGGTACCTTCCACGCTAAGGCCTGTGCAGAGTACGGCACCAAGGTTGTGGGTGGAGTAACACCTGGCAAGGGCGGAACCACGCACGAAGGATGGCCGATCTTCAACACCGTACAGCAGGCGGTGGATAAAACCGGCGCGAATGCCTCGCTGATTTTCGTGCCTCCGCCCTACGCCGCCGACGCTATCATGGAAGCGGCCGACGCCGAAGTGGAATTGATCGTCTGCATTACTGAAGGCATCCCCACGCTTGACATGGTGCGCGCCTGGGAATTTTTGCAGAACCGGCGTTCACGGTTGATTGGCCCCAACTGCCCGGGAATCATCTCGCCCGGCAAGTGCAAGATCGGAATCATGCCGGGACACATCCATCACGAGGGTCCGGTGGGCATCGTCTCGCGCTCTGGGACGCTCACCTACGAAGCGGTCTACCAATTGACCACGCGCGGCATCGGGCAATCGACGGCTATAGGAATCGGCGGTGACCCGATCATCGGCACGAACTTCGTCGACGCCCTTGATTTGTTCAATCGCGATCCGCAAACCGAAGCCGTGGTCATGATCGGGGAAATCGGCGGCAATGCCGAGGAGACGGCGGCCGAGTTTATTAAGGCTCACGTGAAAAAGCCGGTCGTGGGTTTCATCGCCGGGCAAACGGCGCCTCCCGGACGCCGTATGGGGCACGCCGGAGCAATCATTTCCGGCGGAAAGGGTACTGCGGCCGAGAAGATCAAAGCCATGGAGGCGGCTGGAATCCGAGTGGCCAAGTCCCCTGCCGTGATTGGCGAGACACTGGCTGCGGCTATGGGAGTCGCGGCGAAGGCGTAACGATCAACGAATCGACAACGAGGAAATAGCGACAAAATCATGAAGACTCTGGAACGCACTCTGACCATCATCAAGCCGGATGCAGTAAAGAGAAACGCGGTTGGCGACATCATCGAGCAATTCGAAAAGAACGGTTTTCATATTCTCGGCATGAAGATGTTGGAAATCACCAAGCATCAGGCCGAGCAGTTCTACGCGGTTCATGCTCACCGGCCCTTTTACAACTCTCTGACGGACTTCATGTCCAGCGGCGCGATCGTGGTGCTGGCGCTGGAGAAGGAAGACGCCATTGCCGACCTGCGAAAACTAATGGGCGCCACCAATCCGGCCAACGCTGAAGAGGGCACAATCCGCAAGAAGTGGGCTTCCAGCATCGAACACAACGCCATCCACGGTTCGGATGCCGATGAAACCGCCCGCTTCGAGCTGAGCTTCTTCTTCGCCGGCTACGAACTGGCAAAGTGACCGCGTGTTGAGGGCGTGAGCGTAGCGAGAGCCCGCAGCGGTCATCCCGAACAAAGTGAGGGATCTCAGTCGCCGGGCGTCTGAGCCCGGCGGGCATCATCCCGGATCACTGGCGTTTTTGGGGCGAGAGCAATCGCGTGCCAGAAATGTGTGGCCGATTCTAGGTTTGCCGCAGTCGGCGATGAGTTAGTATCTACGCTTCAAACAAAATACGTATGTCCTTCGCTGCGCTCAGAATGACAGGTTTAAAGTCCGGCTGATGGCAGATAAGTAAGTGTTCCATCGGTTCATTCGCGTCGTAGACGGAAGCTACCCTGATATTCTCACAAACGAAACTAGCTTCATCCTAGCGGTTCGAACAGATGTCCTTCGGTACGGTCCCCCAGCTTGGGCAATTCCTTCCTTGCATACTGTAGGAAATGGGGCGCGGCGCGGTGGGCCTCCAGGGCGGCGTCGTCCTTGTATTGTTCGTAAATGAAGAACCGTCGCGGCTCTGTCTTGTGACGGTGTACCTGGTACATCACGCACCCCGGTTCTTTGCGTGATGCCTCCGCCAACTTGGCAAAAATGTCTACCACGTCCTGCTCGCGGCCAACCTTGGCCATCCAGGTTACTGCCAAGACCACCATCGCTTACTCCGTTGCTTAGGATTTTGCCTGGGCCCGGGACTTACGTCCAGTCAGCGATTCTAATTCCTTGGCAAACTCGTTTACGACAATTGTCTGCTCGCGGTCCGGTCCTGTGGAAATCATTCCTACCTTACCACCACATTCTTTCTCGATGAAAGCCAGATACTCGCGTGCCTGCTTCGGTAGCTTCTCGGTTTTCCGAATGCCCTGCGTGGATGTCCGCCATCCCGGCATCTTATGGTAAATGCACTCGATCTTATCGTAACCCGTGCCCTGGGCCGGAGCTTCTTCGGTCCTCTTCCCATTGATCTTGTAACCGACGCATACAGGAATCTCGGCCAGTTCATCCAGCACGTCGAGCTTGGTCACCACCCACCAGGCAATGCCGTTAATCATGCTAGCGTAGCGCAAGAGTGGCAAATCGAGCCAGCCGCAGCGTCGTGGACGTCCGGTTACCGCCCCGTATTCACTGCCGCGGGCGCGCAATTGGTCGCCTACCGCGCCGTGCTCCTCGGTGGGAAACGGCCCTTCGCCGACCCGGGTGCAATATGCCTTGTTTACGCCAATCACCGTGCTGATCGCGGTCGGCGCCACACCACTGCCGATTACTGCGCCGCCCGACGTGGCGCTGGAAGAGGTCACAAAAGGATAGGTGCCGTGATCAATGTCCAGCATCGTGCCCTGAGCACCCTCAAAAACAATGGACTCACCCTCTTCCAGCGCGCGATTGAGCAAAGCTCCCGTGTCGCAAACAAAGGGAGCAACGGCAGCCGAGACTTCGGCATATTCCTTGTACATCTTGTCGGGATCGAGAGGCTCGGAGTTAAACAGAGCGTGCGCGATCATGTTCTTCTCGCGGCAAGCGTTTTCGATGTGCGTGCGCAGAAGCTGCAAGTCAAGCATGTCCGCCACTCGCAGGCCGCGGCGTCCCATCTTGTCTTCGTAGGCCGGGCCAATGCCCCGCGAGGTGGTTCCGATCTTTACCCTTCCCGGGGCATTCTCCGAAGCCAACTCAATCATGCGGTGGTAAGGCAGGATCACGTGTGCGCGGTTGCTGACGAAAAGATTGCCGTCGACGGCTATGCCAGCTTGGCGAAGCGCCCCGACTTCCTTGAGGAACGCAACTGGATCGAGCACTACCCCGTTGCCGATCACGCTGCGGCACCCGGCGCGCAACACACCGCAGGGTACAAGTTGGAGAATGAACTTCTTGCCGTCGATAATCACAGTATGGCCGGCGTTGTGGCCGCCGGCATACCTCGCTACGACCGAGAAGTTCTCGGAGAGGACGTCGACAATTTTACCCTTGCCCTCGTCTCCCCATTGCGCGCCTACGATAACCGCAGTTTTTCCCTTCCTCAAAAGTTGCTCCGTTGCCTGTGATTGGCGCATCCGTTCCTCGGCCGCCTTTCGGGTCGCACACACTCATGGCCGCGGCGAAACCGGGCAGATGGAATCAGGGAATAAGCGGAACAGAGGTGTACTCTGAATGATAACCTGCCGGTTCTTGACCGGGCAATTGTTAGTCATGCAGTTAATAGCTCAGGCAGAAACGACGGAAGAGTGGCCTTTTTTAGCCGCGTTGCTGGGGAAAATTGGCAATGCCGGTGGCTGCGTCCAATCCTATGACCAGCGTACACCTGTAAACTGATTCCCATGCCCGAGCTCCCCGAAGTTGAAACCATCGCCCGCGGACTCGCCAAACGCGTTGCCGGCGATGTGATTGAGTCCGTCTGGCTGGGCTCGAAGCCGGAACCACTGAAATCCCCGGCCACGGAGATTGCAGCCACTTTGGAATCCAAGCGCATTCAGAGCGTGGGGCGGATGGGGAAGCACATTGTGTTCGATTTGCATGACGCGGGATACCCGCCGTCCGCTAGGAGCGCGCATCCCAAATCAAAATCCAGGGTTACAGCTGCAAGAACGAAGACGGCGTCGAGTCACGCGCAGTGGATCGTTCATCTTGGAATGACGGGCCGCATGGAAGTGTGTTCGCCCGGTGCCGAGATCGCGAAACATACTCATGCCATTCTGCGGTTGGCGTCAGGTCGTGAACTGCGTTTCGTCGATCCCCGGCGCTTTGGACGGCTCAGCGTGGTACGTAATGGCGACTTCGAGGCGGGTGGGTTCGAGCCTCTGGACGTGGAACTGGAGAACTTCACTCGGCTGTTTCGCGGCCGGAAGACTCCCATCAAGAGCGCGCTGTTGAACCAGAAGCTGCTGCGGGGGGTCGGAAATATCTATGCCGACGAGGCGCTGTTTCGAGCGGGAATTCGTCCGCGCCGGCGCGCCGCGAGCCTCACGCAAGAACAACTCGCGAAGTTGTTGGCAGCGATCAAAGAGGTCCTCAAGGAAGCGATTGCGCTGGGCGGATCATCAATCTCCGACTACGTCGACGCCGATGGCGAAGAAGGGTTTTTCCAGCTACAACATCGAGTTTACGGCCGGGAGGGCGAGCCCTGCGTTGTCTGCAAAACGCCGGTAAAACGCGTGGTCATTGCCGGACGCAGCAGTCATTACTGTCCGGCTTGTCAGAAGTAACAGCGAGCTTGATTCTCTGTGCCCTCTGTGGTTAAGAAAGCTCTCACCCCAGAGGACACAGAGGTTCACAGGGGAAGTCAGCGGTGCCGCTCGGCTGAGGATTTTAACCGCGCCACTTCCTGCAGAGTGAGTTGCCGATATTCTCCGGGCGGGACGTCGAGCTGCAAAGGCCCATAGCGCACGCGTTTGATTTTCTCCACGTGGTGGCCGATCTCTTCGAACATGTTTCGGATTTGCCGGTTCTTGCCTTCAATCAGTGTGACTTCGTACCAGGGATTGTCGGCCTCGCGAATCAGCCGGATCTTGGCCGGTGCCGTCTTGGTTCTTCTTCCATGTTGGGCACGAATGGAAATTCCCGACCGCAGCCGGGCCAATCCTTCCGCCGGCGGCGTACCCGCTACTTTCACCAGATAGGTTTTCGGCACGTGAGAAGCCGCATGCATCAGCTTGGCAGCAAGGTCACCGTCATTAGTCAGAAGCAGCAAGCCCTCGCTGGAGAAGTCAAGACGGCCGACCGGATACAGACGGGCGCCAACGCCGTGCAGCAAATCCATCACCGTCGGGCGACCTTCAGGATCGCTGACCGTCGTGACATACCCTTTCGGCTTGTTCATCAACAGATACACATGGCGCTCCGGCCCGCGCAGTAGCTTCCCGTTGACGCGGATGTGGTCGTGCTCCAGATCGGCCTTAGTGCCGAGCTCCGTCACGACTTGCCCGTTGACCGAAACCAACCCGCCCGTGATCAGTTGTTCCGCCTTGCGGCGTGAGGTGACCCCGGCGGCAGCGATAATCTTCTGCAATCGTTCGGTCGGCATGTAGGTTTTAGGAAATCACGCGGCTGGATCGTTCTCACCCGGGTTGTGAGGCTCGGCGGTTGCCAAGGCTCCATCCGGCTCGGCGAGAGCGGAATGCTCCCCGCTGGGCGCAGTGCCGGTGGCAGGCGACGGAGCCGCAGTTTCGGTGCCATCCAGCGGCAATAAGTCACTCTGGAAACATTCCGCTACGAGCTTCTCGAACTCTTCCATGCTGGGCAGCTCGCTGACGTCTTTCAGTCCAAAGCGCAGCAGGAATTCTTTGGTTGTCTTGTAGAGAATGGGCCTCCCGATCACAGCTTTGCGGCCTGCGGTCGTGATCAGCTTGCGGTCCAACAAGGTTCCGATTACACCGCCGGAATCGACCCCGCGGATTTCGTTGATTTCTGGAAGCGTTGCCGGTTGCTTGTATGCGATCACGGCCAGCGTTTCAAGCGCCGGGAGAGACAGCCGAATGGGAGGCTTCAGGCTCTTGGCAAAGCCGCGCACCATATCGTGCTGCTCGGGCTTGGTGGACATGCGATAGCCGCCAGCAACCTGGCGAATCTCGACGCCATGGTCTGCGGAAGCGTAGTCCGCTACCAGTTCATCGAGGGCTGCCCGCACCCGGGATCGCACCCCGGCATCGTCAACCGCACCCTCAGCGAGAACAGCATCCTTTACTAGCGGTGTGATCTGCTCGAGTGTGACCGGCGTTTCGGTTGCGTAAATAATAGCTTCGAGTGTGGCTTTCAGGCTCATGTTCAGGCTGATCTCGCAATCCAGCACAATTTCATGAAGATATGATAAGAGACGCCGTGGAAAATCTGAAACCAAATTCTCGGGCGACGCGCGGTAGCAAACG
>Ga0335070_10002166_pt1 | contig 22910 bp, 18 predicted proteins | sample Lox_Sample_13_FD_206722 | JGI IMG/M metagenome (GOLD analysis project Ga0335070, IMG submission 206722) | Soil microbial communities from Loxahatchee National Wildlife Refuge, Florida, United States - Lox_Sample_1.3 | ecosystem: Environmental > Terrestrial > Soil > Wetlands | place: USA...
GCTCCACGTGGCGCGCCAGGAACACGCCCTGCGCGATCACGAATACCAGCATCAGGCCCATGCTGCCGAACACCTTGAAGTTCACCCAGGCGTTCTCGGAGAAGTGATAGGCCACATACAGGTTGACCACCCCCATCAGGGCGAAGAATGCGACCCAGCTCAGATTGAGCCGAGCCCAGACCGCATCCGGCAGGGCGATCTGCTGTTGCTCCATCATGGTTCGGATGAGGTTCTTCTTGAGAACCGATGCCGAGCCGAGCAAGACCAAGGCAAACGCCCAGTATAGCACCGTGGGCTTCCACTTGATGAACGTGGGATCGTGCAACAGCAGGGTCGCTCCGCCCATCACGACGATGATCGCCAGGCTGATCCACAGCATTGTGTCGACCTTGCGGCCGCGGCCCAGCACCCAGCCCACCTGCCCGAACGTGGCCAGAATCGCGACCGCGGTAGCCAGCAGGATCGGCCCTTGATCAGGCGAGAGCTGCGCGCCTGCTCCGATCGCGGCAAGGAGCTGCGAAACCAGGCCGGTGGCGGCATCGGGTGCACGTTTCCCGGCCATGTAGGCCAGGAAGAAGAGGATGACCGGAAACAGGTCGAAGAGCAGCTTCATCTGACGGCGAGGAACGGCGCGGGACATCCCGCTCGGCGCGCATTATGCGGCGCAGGGAGGCGGGTGTCCAACGGGGCGAAGGCGGGTGCTAAGATGGCCGCGTTCCAACGACAGGAGGACCACATGGCACTGGTCAGGCTGCAGGACGACAAGAACGCGAAGCCGGAGGCGCGCGAGGTGTTCGACGACATCCGCAAGACCCGCGAGACGGACTACGTCAACAACATCTGGCGCGCGCTCGCCGTGCACCCGCCGATGCTCAAGCGCTTCTGGAGCTACATGAAGGAAGTGATGGTCAAGCCGAGCAAGCTGGACCATCTGACCAAGGAGTACATCTACCTGGCGGTGAGCATCACCAACAACTGCGACTACTGCATCCACTCGCACATCGCCGCCGCGCGCAAGAAGGGCATGGACGACGAGATGCTCGCCGAGCTGGTAGAGATCGTCGCGCTGGCCAACGCCGGCAATCGCCTGACCATGGGGTTGCAGGTGGAAGTGGACGAGCGTTTCAAGCCGAAGTTCGATTGAGCACACGCGCCACCGCGCGCTGCTACACCATAAGCCTGCCACCCGCATGCAACTCGAAGCCGTCATGCGCGCGCGCTACAGCGCGCGCAAGTTCAAGCCCAATCCGGTGCCCGATGCGACCCTGCGCCGCATCCTGGAACTGGCCCAGTGCACGCCGTCTTGGTGCAACACGCAGCCCTGGCAGCTGGTCATCACCCGCGGTGCCGCGACGGAGCGCTTTCGCCGGGCGATGTATGCGCATGCCCGGTCCGGGGCCGCGGCTGAGCCGGACTTTCCATTCCCCGCCGCTTATGAAGGCGTCTACCGCGACCGCCGCAAGGTATGCGGCGTGCAGCTCTACCAGGCCCTGGGCATCGGGCGAGAGAACCGCGCGGCGGCCGCAGAGCAGTCGTTGGAGAATTTCCGTCTGTTCGATGCCCCGCACGTGGCGATCGTGACTACCGAGGCGAAGCTGGGCGTCTACGGGCTTCTGGATTGCGGGCTCTACGTGCAGAGCTTCCTGCTCGCCGCGCGCGACAGCGGGGTGGACACGATCGCGCAGGCCGCGCTCGCGTCGTATCCGGACTTCATCCGGAGCCATTTCGGTTTGCCGCCCGAGCGCAAGCTGGTGTGCGGCATCTCGTTCGGGCACGCGGATGCGGAGCACCCGATCAACGGCTACCGCACCGAGCGGGTTGCCGCGGACAGCGCGGTAACCTTCGTCGACCACTGATCGGGCCGCTTGCGAAGCTCGTGGCCCGCGTCGTCCCTCGACCCGCTGCACCCCGCCCAGGGAACGGGCGCGTCACGCCGCCTTGAGAATCTCCCGCAGCACATACGGCAGGATGCCGCCGTGCTTGTAATAGTCGACCTCGATCGCGGTGTCGATGCGCGACTTCACCCTGATGTTGCGGGTCGAGCCGTCCTTGGCCTTGATGGCCAGAGTCAGCTCCTGCTGCGGCTTGATGTGGTCCAGGCCCAGCACGGAGATCTCCTCGTCGCCCTTGATGCCGAGCGACGCGGCGCTGTCGCTGCCAAGGAACTGCAGCGGCAGTACACCCATCCCGACCAGGTTCGAGCGGTGGATGCGCTCGAAGCTGCGCGCGATCACCGCCTTCACCCCGAGCAGCTGGGTGCCCTTCGCGGCCCAGTCGCGCGACGAGCCAGTGCCGTACTCCTCGCCGGCGAAGACCACCGTAGGCGTGCGTTGCTCGATGTACTTCATCGCGGCATCGTAGATGCTCATCTGCTCGCCCGAGGGCTGGAACAGCGTGAAGCCGCCTTCCACCCGGCTGCCATCGGCTTTTGGCGGCAGCATTAGATTCTTGATGCGCACGTTGGCGAACGTGCCGCGCATCATCACCTCGTGGTTGCCGCGGCGCGCGCCGTAGCTGTTGAAATCGACCTTGGTCACGCCGTGGGCGATGAGATACTTGCCGGCCGGCGAGGTGTCCTTGATCGAGCCCGCCGGGCTGATGTGGTCGGTGGTCACCGAGTCGCCGAAGATCCCGAGCACTCGCGCACCGGAGACAGCGCCGACGTGTCCCGCCTGCATGCTGAAACCGCTGAAGAAGGGCGGCTGCGCGATGTAGGTCGACTTTGGCCAGTTATAGACCTGCCCCGCCGCGGAGGGCACATCCTTCCACAACCGGTTGTCCTCGCCCAGATGGCTGTAGAGAGTGCGGAAGGTCTTCGGGTCCATGGCGTACTTCAGGCAGGCGTGGACTTCGTCGCTGCTCGGCCAGATGTCGCCGATCCAGACGTCCTTTCCGTCCTTGCCCTTGCCGATGGGCTCGCTCATCAGGTCCTTGAGCACAGTGCCGGCGATCGCATACGCCACCACCAGGGGCGGGGAGGCGAGGAAGTTGGCACGCAGGTTGGCGTGGATGCGTGCCTCGAAGTTGCGATTGCCGGATAGCACGGCCGCGCAGACCAGGTCGTTGCCGACGATCGCTTCCTCGATCGGCTCGGCTAGCGGGCCCGCGTTGCCGATGCAGGTGGTGCACCCGTAGCCCGCCAGATAGAAGCCGAGCTTCTCCAGGTAGGGCAGCAGCCCGGCCTTGGTCAGATACTCCGTCACCACGCGCGAGCCGGGTGCCAGCGAGGTCTTGATGTGCGGCTTGACGCTGAGCCCCTTCTCGACCGCTTTCTTGGCCAGCAAGCCAGCCGCCAGGAGCACGCTCGGGTTGGAGGTGTTGGTGCAGGACGTAATCGCCGCGATCAGCACGTCGCCCGAACCGATTTCGATGCCGTCGCGGGTCTTAAGGCGCTTGGCGAGGTCCTCCGGCTTCTTGGCGAAGCCGTTGTCCGCGATGGGCTTGGAGAACAGCTCGGTGAACCTGGACTTCACGCGCCCGATCTCGATGCGGTCCTGCGGCCGCTTGGGCCCGGCCAGCGAGGGTGCGACCGTGGACAGATCCAGCTCGAGCACCTGGCTGTAGTCGCACGCGCCCGCCTCGGGTGTGCCGTACATTCCTTGGGCCTGGAAGTAAGCCTTGAAGGCCGCGACCTCGTCCGCGGTGCGGCCGGTGGCTTGGAAGTAGTCGATGGTCTTGTCGTCGACCGGGAAGAAGCCCATGGTGGCGCCATACTCGGGCGCCATGTTGGCGATGGTGGCGCGATCGGGCACCGCGATGTTGGCCACGCCATCGCCGAAGAACTCGACGAACTTGCCCACCACCTTGGCCTTGCGCAGCATCTCGGTGATCGTCAGGACCAGGTCGGTGGCAGTCACGCCGCCGCGCAGCTTGCCCTTGAGATTCACGCCCACCACGTCCGGGGTCAGGAAGTACACCGGCTGGCCGAGCATGCCCGCTTCGGCCTCGATCCCGCCCACGCCCCAGCCGACCACGCCGATCCCGTTGATCATGGTGGTGTGGCTGTCCGTGCCCACCAGGGTGTCCGGGTAGTACACGCCGTTCTTCCGGTGCACCCCGCGCGCCAGATACTCGAGGTTCACCTGGTGCACGATGCCGATCCCCGGCGGGACGACCTTGAAGGTGTCGAAGGCCTGCATGCCCCATTTCATGAACTGGTAGCGCTCCTGGTTGCGCTGGAACTCCAGCTGCATGTTCAGGTTCAGCGCATCCTTGCTGCCGTAATGGTCGATCTGCACCGAGTGGTCGACCACCAGATCCACCGGCACCAGCGGCTCGATTACCTTCGGGTCCTTGAACATGGCGTCGGCGACCCCGCGCATCGCGGCGAGGTCCGCGAGCAGAGGCACGCCCGTGAAGTCCTGGAGCACGATGCGCGCGACCACCAACGGGATCTCGTCCACCCGCGCCGCGTTGGGCTTCCAGTTGGCCAACTGCTCGACATGCTCCTGCGTGACCTTCTTGCCGTCGCAGTTGCGCAGCACCGATTCGAGGACGATGCGGATCGACACCGGCAGGCGCGAGATCTTCGCGCCGATGGCTTTCTCCAGCGCAGGCAGCGAGTAGAACTTGCCGCTCTTGCTGCCGATGGAAAAGGTTTGCAACGTGTTGTGCAGGTTGTGGCTCATGGCGTTCCTTCGCGTCCCTTGGCGCTGTTCGCAGCGAAAACGATCAGATTACGAACATGTCGACGAACTCGCTCACCGGAGTCGCCTCGAGCGCGCCCTGATCTTTGCACAGCGCCATGATCGCGGTGGCCTGCTTGGCCGGGAAGCGGCGCACGAGATTGGTGCGGAACTTCGCCTCCAGCACCGGGATGCCCTCGGTGCGGCGCCGGCGGTGGCCGATCGGGTACTCCACCACCACTTCCGGCGTCTTCGATCCGTCCTTGAAGTGGATGGTGACGGCGTTGGCGATCGAGCGCTTCTCCGGGTCGTGATAGTCCTTGCTGAAACCCTTGTCCTCCACGCATTCCATCTTCTCGCGCAAGGCGTCGATTCGCGGGTCGGCGGCGACGTCGTCCTCGTAGTCCGCGGCGGTGAGCCGCCCGCGGATCAGCGGCACCGCCACCATGTACTGGATGCAGTGATCGCGATCGGCCGGGTTGTTGAGCGGGCCCTTCTTGTCGATGATGCGGATGGCCGACTCGTGGGTGCGGATGACGATCTTCTGGATCTGATCGAGCCGGTCCTCGACCTGCGGGTGCAGCGTCATCGCACACTCCACCGCGGTCTGCGCATGGAACTCGGCCGGGAAGGAGATCTTGAACAGCACGTGCTCCATCACGTACGAGCCGAACGGCCGCTGGAACTTGAACGCGTTGCCCTTGAACAGCACGTCGTAGAAGCCCCAGCCTTTCGCCGTGAGCACCGAGGGGTAACCCATCTCGCCTTTCATCGTGATCAGAGCGAGGCGCACGGCGCGGCTGGTGGCGTCGCCCGCGGCCCAGGACTTGCGCGATCCGGTGTTCGGCGCATGACGGTAAGTGCGCAGCGACTGGCCGTCCACCCATGCCTGCGACAGCGCGTTGATGATCTCGTCCTTCGTGCCACCGAGCATCTTGGTCACCACTGCAGTGCTGGCCACCTTCACCAGCACTACGTGATCGAGTCCCACGCGGTTGAAGCTGTTCTCCAGCGCGAGCACGCCCTGGATCTCGTGCGCCTTGACCATGGCGGTGAGCACGTCGCGCATGACCAGGGGTTTCTTACCGCTGGCCACAGCGGTGCGCGATAGCCAATCGGCAACGGCGAGAATGCCGCCCAGATTGTCCGACGGGTGGCCCCATTCCGCGGCCAGCCAGGTGTCGTTGAAATCCAGCCAGCGGATCATCGCGCCGACGTTGAAAGCGGCCATCACCGGGTCGAGCTGGAACTGGGTGCCGGGCACCTTCGCACCGTTGGGCACCACGGTCCCGGGCACGACCGGCCCGAGCAGCTTGGTGCAGGCCGGGTAGGAGAGCGCCTCGAGACCGCAGCCGAGCGTGTCCATCAGGCACAGCCGGGCGGTGTTGTAGGCTTCGTCGCTGGCGATGTCGTAGTGCAGGACGTAGTCGGCGATGTCGACCAGGACTTTGTCGGGGTCGGGGCGGACGTTGGAGATGTGTGTTGACATGGGGAGTATGAGGGTGAGAAAGCGCTAACCGCAACGGACGCATACGGTCGGACGGGTACGCAAAGGAAACCCGGTCGCGCGGTCCTTCGCGTAGCTTTGCCTACCTTCGTGTCCTTCGCGGTTCATCTGGTTCGTTTGCGCGGCAGCGTCACTTTCTTTGCTGGATCGGCACCCACTTCAGGTTCTCCGGCCCGGTGTAGTTGGCGCTCGGCCGGATGATCTTGTTGTCGATGCGCTGCTCGATCACGTGCGCCGACCACCCCGACGTGCGGCTCATCACGAAGATCGGGGTGAACATCGGCTTGGGGATGCCCATCATGTGGTAGCTGGTGGCGCTGTACCAGTCGAGGTTCGGAAACATCTTCTTCTCGCGCCACATGACCTGCTCGACGCGCTCGGAGATGTCGAACAGCTTCATGTCGCCGGCGTCCTGCGACAGGGTGCGCGCCACCTCTTTGATGACCTTGTTGCGCGGGTCGCCGGTGGTGTACACCGGATGCCCGAAGCCGATGATGATCTGCTTCTCGGCGACGCGCTTGACGATGTCGGCCTCGGCGTCGTCGGGGGTGTCGTAGCGGCCGATGACGTCGAAGGCGAACTCGTTGGCGCCGCCATGCTTGGGGCCCTTGAGCGCGCCGATCGCCCCGGTGACCGCCGAGTACATATCCGAGCCGGTGCCCGCGATCACGCGCCCGGTGAAGGTGGAGGCGTTGAACTCGTGCTCCGCGTACAGGATGAGCGAGGTGTGCATCGCCCGCTCCCAGAGCTTGGACGGCGGCTTGCCGTGCAGCAGGTGCAGGAAATGCGCGCCGATCGAGTCGTCGTCGGTCTCCACCTCGATACGCCGGCCGGAATACGAGAAGTGGTACCAGTACAGCAGCATCGACCCGAAGCTGGCCATCAGCCGGTCGGCGATGTTGCGCGCCTCGGACAGCTTGTGGTCTTCGGGCTCGGGCAACACTGCACCCAGCGCCGAGCAGCCGGTGCGCAGCACGTCCATCGGATGGGTGTTGGCGGGAATGCACTCCAGGATGTCCTGCACGTTGGAGGGCAGCCCGCGCAGCGCCTTCAGCTTGCGCTTGTAGCCGGCCAGCTCCGCCACAGTGGGCAGCTTGCCGTGCACCAGCAGATAGGCGACTTCCTCGAACTCCGCGCTCTGCGCGAAGTCGAGGATGTCGTAGCCGCGGTAGTGCAGGTCGTTGCCGGCCAGGCCGACGGTGCAAAGCGCGGTGTTGCCGGCTACCACGCCCGACAGGGCGACCGACTTCTTCGGCTTGGGCGCGGCGGGGGCTGCGGTGTCGCTCATCGGTGCTGTTCCTTTGCGAAGAGGGCGTCGAGTTTCTGCTCGAACTCGTGATAATCGAGGTAGTCGTAGAGCTCGTCGCGGGTTTGCATCGCCCCCACGACGTTCCTCTGCGTGCCGTCCTTGCGCACTGCTTCGTAGACCATCAGCGCAGCCCTGTTCATGGCGCGGAAGGCCGACAGCGGGTACAGCACCAGACCGACGTCGGCCGAGCGCAGCTCGTCGACGGTGAACAGCGGCGTCTTGCCGAACTCGGTGATATTGGCCAGCACCGGCACCTGCACCGCATCGGCGAACTTGCGGTACATCGACAGCTCGGTGATCGCCTCCGGGAAGATCATGTCGGCGCCCGCCTCGACGCAGGCGCGGGCCCGCTCGATGGCCGGTTCCAGCCCTTCGACGGCCAGCGCGTCGGTGCGCGCCATGATGACGAACTGCGGGTCGGTGCGCGCGTCCGCGGCTGCCTTGATACGGTCCACCATCTCGTCGCGCGAGACGATCTCCTTGCCCGGCCGGTGCCCGCAGCGCTTGGCCTGCACCTGGTCCTCGATGTGCATCGCGCCAGCGCCGAACTTGATCAACGACTTGACGGTGCGCGCGATGTTGAAAGCGCTGCCGAACCCGGTGTCCGCGTCCACCAGCAGGGGCAGATCGCACACGTCGGTGATCCGGCGCACGTCCGTGAGCACGTCGTCGAGCGTGCTGATGCCCAGGTCCGGCAGGCCCAGCGAGCCGGCCGCCACGCCGCCGCCGGACAGATAGATCGCCTGGTACCCGGTGCGCTGCGCCAGACGGGCGTGGTAGGCGTTGATCGTGCCGATCACCTGCAGCGGCTTTTCGGCCTGCACCGCCGCCCGAAACTTCGCTCCCGCCGACTGTATGCTCATCTGGCTCCTTCGACTCACTGGAAGAAAGCGGCTTCGGCTGCCGCGGGGATGGTCACCGCGCAGGCCTTGGCCTTGCGAAGCACATCCCAGAAGTAGCGGTAGGAAGCGCGGTCGTACATGTCGCCCTGCAGCTGCACCGGCCCCCAGCTTTCTTTCTGCGCCAGCAGCAGGATCTCGCAGGCGCGGTGGATCTCGGCCGAGCTCGGCTTCATCGCATCCACTATCGGCTTGACCTGATCCGGGTGGATGCTGTACATGCGCATGAAGCCGAACTCGTTGCGGGCGCGCCAGGCATCCTGATAGGTGTTGTGCGGGTTGCGCATCTCGAGCGAGATGTTGTGGCTGGGCACGATGCCGTTGGCTAGCGCCGCGGCGACCACCTCGGTCTTGGCGCGCACCAGCAGCCGGTGCTCGAACTGGCCGGGCGAACGCATCGCATGCGACGGGATCGCGCCGTGGTGGGCGCTGATGAAGTCGAGCAGCCCGAAGTCCAGGGTTTGCACCCAAGGCAGGGCGGCGATCTCCCAAACATCGCGCAGGGCACCGTGCGTCTCGATCAGGACGTGGATGGGCAGTTCGCGCTGGATCCCGGCTTGCTGCGCGGCCTCCTGGACATACTGGGTCATGTCCCGGGCGTCTGCCGCCGATGTCGCCTTGGGCAGCGTGAGGTAAGCCACGCGCTCGCCCGCGCCGCGCAGGACGATGTCGATGTCTTGCCGCCAGGTCGGGTGGTTGCGGTCGTGCACACGCACTCCGCTCATGCCGAAGCGATTGGCCGGCGAGCGCAGCATCTGCACGATCATCTCGGCGTGCGCGCGCTCCTCGCCAACCGGCGCACCGTCCTCGCAGTCGCAGGTGACGTCGAACACCGCGCCCAGCTCGCCCTGCAGCTCGAAGGCGTGCGCGATGGTCTTCTGGCTGCCGGCGTAATGCTCGCACACGGGAAGCACCGGGAACGGCTTCTCCCCCTTGAACAGCGCCTCGTCCGGGTGGGTCGGGCGGCTCATGGGACGCGGCGCGAGGCTAGCCGAGCAGCGACGCGACCGCGTCGCGCTCCTCGTGCAACTCCTTGAGGGTGGCGTCCATGCGGGCGCGGCTGAACGGGCCGATGTCGATCCCCTTCACGATCTGGTAGCCGCCGTTCCTGCAAGTCACCGGGTAGCCGTAGATCACCCCTTCCGGGATGCCATAGCTGCCGTCGGAGGCGATGCCCATGGTGACCCAGTCGCCATCGCGGGTGCCTTTGACCCAGTCGCGGATGTGATCCATGGCGGCGTTGGCCGCGCTGGCGGCGCTGGACAACCCGCGCGCGTCGATGATCGCTGCGCCGCGCTTCTGCACCGTCGGGATGAACGTGCTTTCGAGCCAGGCCTGGTCATTGATCATCGGCCACAGCTTCTGGCCATCGATCTCGGCCTGCAGGACGTCCGGATACTGGGTGGCGGAATGGTTGCCCCAGATGGTGACCTTGCGGATGTGGCCGACCGGCTTGCCCAGCCTGGCGGCGAGCTGCGACAGGGCCCGGTTGTGGTCCAGCCGCATCATCGCGGTGAAGTTGCCCGGCTTGAGGTCCGGGGCGCATTTCATGGCGATGTAGGCATTCGTGTTGGCCGGGTTGCCCACCACCAGGACCCGCGCGTCGCGCCTGGCGGCGGTGTTGAGCGCCTTGCCCTGCTCGATGAAGATCTTGGCATTCTCCATCAGCAAGTCTTTGCGCTCCATGCCGGGGCCACGCGGCTTGGCGCCCACCAGCAGGGCGATGTCGATGTCGCGAAATGCCACCTTCGGATCGTCGGTGGCCACCATCCCGGCCAGCAAGGGGTAAGCGCAATCGTCCAGCTCCATCATCACGCCCTTGAGCGCCTTCTGCGCCTTCTCGTGCGGGATCTCCAGCAGCTGCAGAATGACGGGCTGATCCGGGCCGAGCATCTCGCCAGCGGCGATGCGGAACAGCAGGCTGTAGCCGATCTGGCCGGCGGCGCCGGTCACGGCAACACGGACGGGGGCTTTCATCGGATGGCAGGCTCCTGAGGATGATACGACTGGCCGGACGCCGCGAGTGGGGCGACACGCCGCACTGGGGCCGCACGCCCGTGGCCGCAGCCATACGCCAGACCAGGCTCAAGCCCCGAGCGAATCGAGCGATGTTAACGAACGGAACCAAGCGCTGTCAAACGAGTCTTCTATCTTATATAAGATAGAAAACCCTTGAACGCCCGTCGGAGTTTGTGTTAATAATCGGCGCTAGTCATGAAGCCCGCCCCCGACTCTCCGGCTTTCCAGCCACTGTACCGGCAAATCAAGGAGTTGATCACCCAGAGCCTGGTATCGGGCGAGTGGGGGCCGGGCGATCCGATCCCCAGCGAGCTCGAGCTGGCCAGCCGGTTCAACGTCAGCCAGGGCACGGTGCGCAAGGCCGTCTCGGAGCTGGCGGAGGAGAAGCTGCTGGTGCGACAGCAGGGCCGCGGCACCTTCGTCGCTTCCCACGCACAGGAGCGCAGCCAGTTTCCGTTCCTGCGCCTGACCCCGGATGCCGGTCAACGCAGCGAGCTGTCCGCCACGCTGCTCGATCTGCGCCGGATGCGCGGCGACAGCGCCAGCCTGCGGCTGCTCGGGCTGTCCTCCGGCAGCTCGATCTATGTGCTGCGCCGGATTCTCAGACTGAGCGACAAGCCGGTCTGCTACGAGGAGATCCGGCTGCCGTCGAACCGGTTTCACGGGCTCACCTCCCAGGTGGTGGAGCAGCACGAGTGCATGCTCTACAGCATGTACGAGGGGCGCTTCGGCTTGCGCGTGTTGCGCGCCGAGGAGCGCATCAAGGCGGTCGCGGCGCCCGACGAGGCGGCCGTTGCGCTTGGCGCGCCCAAGGCCATGCCGATGCTGCTGATCGAGCGGGTCGCGTTCACGTATGGCGGCGAGGCGTGCGAGCTGCGCCGCAGCTACAACGACACCAGGCAACACCATTACTGGAACCAGATCAACGGCTGATACCACCCCGCTGCGCGAAGGAGACGAGCGAGACATGGCAGACACACGACCGAAGCATCTGGAGTTGACGCGCATCCGGCTGCCGCTGCCTGGTGTAGTGTCCATCCTGCACAGGATCAGCGGGGCGGCGCTGTTCCTCTTCATGCCGTTCATGCTCTGGCTGCTGCAATCCAGTCTGACGGCGCCCGACACGTACGTGCGCTACCGGGATGCGATCTCGCAACCACTGGTCAAGCTGATCCTGATCGGCCTGCTCTGGGCCTTCCTCCATCACCTGTTCGCAGGCATCCGCTTTCTGCTGCTCGACGTTCATGTCGGCACCGAGCTGGCCGCAGCCCGCAATAGCAGCCGCGTGGTGCTGGGCGTGAGCCTGCTCCTGACCGTGCTGCTGGGAGCATGGATATGGTGAAGCGCATCGTCGTCGGCGCACACTACGGCCTGCGCGACTGGCTGATCCAGCGGACCAGCGCGGCGTACATGGCGCTGTACACCGTGTTGTTCGTGGCTATGCTTATCGCGCTGCGGCCCACCAATTTCGTCGCCTGGCGGAATCTGTTCGCCGGCCAGCCGATGAGGCTGGCAACCTTCCTGTTTCTGGTGAGCCTGTTCCTGCATGCCTGGATCGGAGTGCGCGACATCCTGATGGACTACGTCAAGCCCACCGGGGTGCGGCTGGCTGCCCATATCGTAGCGATCGCCTGGCTGCTGGCCTGCGCCGGCTGGGCGATCCAGATCCTCTGGAGCGTCTAGATGGGACTCCCGATTCGCAAGTTCGATGCGGTAATCGTCGGCGCTGGCGGGGCGGGCATGCGCGCTTCGCTCCAGCTCGCGGAGGCGGGCTTCAAGGTGGCGGTGCTGTCCAAAGTGTTTCCGACCCGCTCGCACACTGTCGCCGCGCAAGGCGGCATCGGGGCGGCGCTGGGCAACATGGGTCAGGACAGCTGGCTGTGGCACATGTACGACACCATCAAGGGCTCGGATTATCTGGGCGACCAGGACGCCATCGAGTTCCTGTGCCGCATGGCCCCGCAGGTGGTCTACGAGCTGGAGCACTTCGGGATGCCCTTCGACCGCAACCCGGACGGCAGCGTGTACCAGCGGCCATTCGGCGGGCATTCAATGAATTTCGGCGAGCGCCCTGTGCAGCGCAGCTGCTGCGCCGCGGACCGTACCGGCCACGCCATGCTGCACACCCTGTACCAGCGCAACGTTCGCGCCAATACGCATTTCTTCGTGGAATGGATGGCGCTCGACCTGATCCGCGACCCCAGCGGTCAGGTGCTGGGGGTGACCGCCATGGAAATGGAAACCAGCGAGGTCCATCTGTTCCACGCCCGGGCCACCCTGTTCGCGACCGGTGGCGCCGGCCGTGTGTACGCCGCCAGCACCAACGCGTTCATCAACACCGGCGACGGCCTGGGCATGGCGGCGCGCGCCGGCATTCCGCTGGAAGACATGGAGTTCTGGCAGTTCCACCCGACTGGGGTGGCAGGCGCCGGTGTACTGATCACCGAGGGCGTGCGCGGCGAGGGCGGTTACCTGCTCAACAAGAACGGCGAGCGCTTCATGGAGCGCTACGCGCCGACGATGAAGGACCTGGCAAGCCGCGACGTGGTGTCGCGTGCGATGGCCACCGAGATTAAGGAAGGCCGCGGCTGCGGGCCCGAGGCTGACCATGTGCTGTTGAAGCTGGATCACCTGGGCCTGGAGGTGATCGAGAAGCGGCTGCCGGGCATCCGCGAGATCGCGAAGAAGTTCGCCAATGTCGACCCGGTGAAGGATCCGATCCCGGTGGTGCCCACCGTGCATTACCAGATGGGCGGGGTCCCGACCAACTACCACGGCGAGGTCGTGGTGCCCGGCGGGGGCGACCCCAACAGCGTCGTCCCCGGCTTCTATGCAGCCGGCGAATGCGCCTGCGCATCGGTGCACGGCGCCAACCGGCTCGGCACCAACTCCCTGACCGACCTGCTGGTCTTCGGCAAGGCAAGCGGGGACCGCACCATCCAGTTCCTCAGGGAGAACCCTGGCCACAAGGACCTCCCGGCCGACGCAGCCGAGCGCACGCTCGCACGGCTCGCGCGACTGGACAACCAGACCGACGGCGAGAACGTGTACCAGGTCGCGGCCGATATGCGCAGGACGATGCAGGCGCACTGCGGCGTGTTCCGCTTCCCGGACATGCTGGCCGAAGGGGTAAGGAAGATACGCGAGGTGGCGCAGCGCGCACAGCGCACGCAGATCAAGGACAAGAGCAAGGTGTTCAACACCGCGCGCCTCGAGGCGCTGGAGCTGGACAATTTGATAGAGGTGGCCCGCGCCAGCATGGTCTGTGCCGAGGCGCGCAAGGAAAGCCGCGGCGCCCACGACCGCGCAGACTTTCATCAGCGCGACGATGCCAACTGGCTGAAGCACTCCCTGTGGTTCAAGGACGGCGACCGGCTGGAATACAAGCCGGTCAACCTGAAGCCGCTGACCGCGCAGACGTTCGAGCCGAAGGTCAGGACCTATTGAGAGCGACCATGCACTTCCGAATCTACCGCTACGACCCCGACAAGGACGCCAAACCGTACATGCAGGATTACCAGGTGGAGCTGGAGTCCAGCGACCGCATGCTGCTGGACGCGCTGGTGCGCATCAAGGCGATGGACGATACGCTGGCGCTGCGCCGCTCCTGCCGCGAGGGCGTGTGCGGCTCCGACGCGTTGAACATCAACGGCAAGAACGGCCTGGCGTGCATCACCCGCCTGTCCGACCTGAAGCAGCCGGTCGAACTGCGCCCGCTGCCCGGGCTGCCGGTGATCCGCGACCTCATCGTGGACATGTCGCAGTTCTTCAAGCAGTACCACTCGATCAAGCCCTACCTGGTGAACAACGACCCGGCGCCGGAAAAGGAACGCTTGCAGTCCCCCGAGGAGCGCGCCGAGCTGGACGGGCTCTACGAGTGCATCCTGTGCGCGTGCTGCAGCACGTCCTGCCCGTCGTTCTGGTGGAATCCCGACAAGTTCGTCGGGCCTGCGGGCCTGCTGCAGGCCTACCGCTTTCTGGCCGACACGCGTGATCAGGCCACCGGCGAGCGGCTCGACAATCTCGAGGATCCCTATCGGCTGTTCCGCTGCCATTCGATCATGAACTGCGTGGACGTTTGTCCGAAGGGCCTCAACCCGACTAGAGCGATCGGGAAGATCAAGGAGCTCTTGGTCCGGCGCGCGGTGTGACGCCGGCATGAGCGAGCTCGACCGGATCCGCTGGCGGTGCCGCCGGGGTCTGCTCGAGCTGGACTTGGTCCTGACGCGCTTCCTCGAGCGGCGTCTGACCGCACTCACCGAAGCCGAGCGCGACGCCTTTAAGTCGTTGCTGCAGCGCTCCGATAACGACCTCTGGGACCTGGTTGCGGGCCGGCAGCCTCTGCCCGCCGGGTTGGAAGGGGACTTGGTCCGGGAGCTGCGGCAGGTGTAATCTCGGGCTGCGATTGTGCGGTCGCACAACGTGCAACAATGTTTGCTAAACTCCCGTACACTAAGGTAATTCCCCGACGGACAGGCTAGTTCCCTAACCAACAGGCAGGGTGGACCGATGACGCAGCAGCGCACAGCAACGCTCAGTTTCAACGATGGGACGCCGAGCGTGGACCTGCCGGTCATGGCCGGCACGATCGGGCCGGAAGTGGTCGATATCCGCCCGCTCTACGCCAAGACCGGCAAGTTCACCTACGACCCGGGCTTCATGTCCACGGCGAGCTGCAAGTCCGCCATCACCTATATCGACGGCGACAATGGCGTGCTGCTGTATCGCGGCTATCCGATCGAGCAGTTGGCCGAGAAGTGCGACTTCCTCGAGGTGTGCTACCTGCTGCTCAAGGGCGAGTTGCCGACTCTGCCGCAAAAACGCGAGTGGGACGACTGCATTCGCAAGCACACGATGGTGCACGAGCAGCTGGTGCGCTTCTATTCCGGTTTCCGGCGCGATGCCCATCCGATGGCGGTGATGGTCGGCGTGGTGGGGGCGCTGTCGGCGTTCTATCACGACTCGCTGGACATCAATAATCCGGAGCACCGGGAGATATCCGCGATCCGGCTGCTGGCCAAGGTGCCCACCATCGCCGCAATGTGCTACAAGTACAACAGCGGCCAGCCCTTCATGTACCCGCGCAACAAGCTCAGCTACGTGGAGAACTACCTGCACATGATGTTCGGCACGCCGTGCGAGGAGTACGAGCCCAACCCGGTGCTGGTGCGTGCCATGGAGCGCATCCTGATCCTGCACGCGGATCACGAGCAGAACGCCTCCACCTCCACCGTGCGCCTGGCCGGCTCCTCGGGCGCCAACCCGTTCGCCTGCATCGCGGCCGGCATCGCCTGCCTGTGGGGCCCGGCGCACGGCGGCGCGAACGAAGCCTGCCTGACGATGCTCGAGGAGATCGGCGATGTCTCGCGCATCGGTCACTACATCGCGCGCGCCAAGGACAAGAACGACGGTTTTCGCCTGATGGGCTTCGGGCACCGCGTGTACAAGAACTACGACCCGCGCGCCAAGATCATGCGCGAGACCTGCCACGAGGTGCTGGCCGAGCTGGGGCTCGAGAACGACCGGCTGTTCAAGCTGGCCATGGAGCTGGAGCGCATCGCGCTCGAGGACGAGTACTTTGTCGACAAGAAGCTCTATCCGAACGTCGACTTCTACTCCGGCATCGTGCAGCGGGCCATCGGCATCCCGGTGAGCATGTTCACGGCGATCTTCGCGCTCGCGCGCACGGTGGGCTGGATCACCCAGTGGAACGAGATGATCAGCGACCCGGAGCAGAAGATCGGCCGGCCGCGCCAGCTGTTCACCGGCCCGGTGAAGCGCGAGCTGGTGCCGATCGCGATGCGCAGCTGACCGGACCGCCGCCCGACCTCACACACCGCATCCCGCACCCGCGAGGCAGCCGATGGCCGCATTGATGAAGGAATACCTGGGCAGCTCCTACCTGTTCGGCGCCAATGCGCCCTTCATCGAGGAGCTGTACGAAGCCTATCTGGTGAGCCCGGAGTCGGTGCCGGAGCAGTGGCGCCGCTACTTCGACCAGATCCAGCAGCCGGGCTCGCGCGACGTCGCGCACGAGCCGGTGCGCCAAGCCTTCGTCAAGCTGGTAAAGCAGCCGGTCCGGGCGGCAGGTCCGGCGAGCAGTGCAGCGGTTGCGGAGGTCGAGAAGAAACAGGTTGCGGTCATCCAGCTGGTCAACGCGCATCGCCGCCTGGGCATGCGGCACGCCGACGTCGATCCGCTGAAGCGCTTCGAGAAGCCGGAGATTCCCGAGCTCGATCCGGCGCACTACGGGCTTTCCGAGGCCGACATGAATACCGTGTTCAACAGCGCGGCCTACTTCGGCCCGGAGCAGATGCCGCTGGCGGAGATTCTGCGTGCGCTGAAGCAGACCTACTGCGGCTCCATCGGTGCCGAATACATGTATCTGACGGATGGCGCGCAGCGCACCTGGCTGCAGAAGCGGCTGGAGAGCTGCCGCACCGATCCGAGCTATGCACCGGACTTCAAGCACTTCATCCTAGAGCGGCTGACCGCGGCGGAGACGCTGGAGCGCTATCTGCACACCCGCTATGTGGGCCAGAAGCGCTTCTCCTTGGAAGGCGGGGACAGCCTGATCCCGCTGCTCGACCACCTCCTGCAGAAGGCAGGCGAGCAGGGCATCCAGGAAAGCGTGATCGGCATGGCGCACCGGGGGCGTCTGAACGTGCTGGTCAACACCATGGGCAAGCTGCCCAAGGACCTGTTCTTGGAGTTCGAGGGCAAGCACGCGGATCATCTTCCGTCCGGCGATGTCAAATATCACATGGGCTTCTCGTCGGACATCAACACCCCGGGCGGGCCGATGCACCTCTCGCTGGCCTTCAATCCCTCGCACCTGGAGATCGTCAACCCGGTGGTGGAGGGTTCGGTGCGGGCGCGCCAACACCGCCGCCGCGACCGCGAGGGCAGGCAGGTCCTGCCGGTGCTGATCCACGGCGATGCCGCGTTCGCGGGCCAAGGCGTGGTGATGGAGACGCTCAACCTGTCGCAAACGCGCGGCTATCGTACCGGCGGAACGGTGCACATCATCGTCAACAACCAGATCGGCTTCACTACCTCGGACGTGCGCGACACGCGCTCGACGCTGTACTGCACCGACGTGGTGAAGATGGTGGAAGCGCCGGTCTTCCACGTCAACGGCGACGACCCGGAAGCCGTGCTGCTCGCGACCGAAATCGCGCTCGAGTTCCGCATGCAATTCCAGAAGGATGTGGTGATCGACCTGGTGTGCTTTCGTCGCCACGGGCACAACGAGCAGGACGAGCCGATGGTGACCCAGCCGCTCATGTACAAGATCATCAACCGGCATCCGGGCACCCGCAAGCTCTACGCCGATCGGCTCGCCGCCCAGGGCGTGCTGCGCGCCGAGGAGGCCGAGGAACTGGTGCAGAGCTACCGCACGGCGCTCGATGCCGGCTACCACACCAACAAGAACGTGGTGTCTAACTATCATCCACCGTACGCGGTGGATTTCTCACGCTTCCGCGGGACCAAGTGGACCGCGCATGCGCCCACCGGCCTGCCGATGTCCGATCTCAAGGCGCTGGCCGAGCGCCTGACGTCCATCCCGCCCGAGTTCAAGCTGCATCCGCGCGTGGAGAAGGTCATCGCCGACCGCCGCGCGATGGGGCAGGGCAAGCTCCCGCTGGACTGGGGCATGGCAGAGAACCTGGCCTATGCCGCGCTGATCAAGGACGGGTACGGGGTGCGCCTGTCGGGACAGGACACCGGGCGCGGCACGTTCTTCCATCGTCATGCGGTGCTGCACGACCAGGCCCGCGAGCGCTGGGACGCCGGCAACTACATCCCGTTGCAGCACATCGCCGAAAACCAGCCCGACTTCGTGGTGATCGATTCGGTGCTTTCCGAGGAAGCGGTGCTCGGGTTCGAGTACGGCTACGCCACCGCCGAGCCCAACGAGCTGGTGATCTGGGAGGCGCAGTTCGGCGACTTCGTCAACGGCGCGCAGGTGGTGATCGACCAGTTCATCGCCTCCGGTGAAGTGAAGTGGGGCCGTCTGTGCGGGCTGGTGCTGATGCTGCCGCACGGCTACGAAGGGCAAGGGCCGGAGCACTCCTCGGCACGGCTCGAGCGCTTCCTGCAGCTGTGCTCCGATTACAACATGCAGGTGTGCGTGCCCTCCACCCCGGCGCAGATGTTCCACATGCTGCGCCGGCAGATGGTGCGGCCGTACCGCCATCCGCTCATCATCATGAGCCCGAAGAGCATGCTGCGCCACAAGGAATCGGTTTCGACCCTGGAGGACCTGGCGGAGGGCCAGTTCCAGCCGCTGATCCCGGAGACCGACGACATCGTTGCGGAGAACGTGCGGCGCGTGATCGTCTGCAGCGGCAAGATCTATTACGAAGTGCGCGCCGCTCGGCGTGAGCGCGGCATCAAGGATATCGCCATCGTGCGGCTGGAGCAGCTGTACCCCTTCCCGCACGACGACTATCAGGCTCAGATCCAGAAGTACGCCAACGCCACCGAGGTCCTATGGTGTCAGGAAGAGCCGGGCAACCAGGGGGCCTGGCACCGCATCCAGCACTACCTCCTGCGGCACATGCTGTCGCATCAGAAGCTGACCTACGCCCTGCGACCCTCCTCGGCTTCGCCGGCGGTCGGTTACTACGCGTTGCACAACGAGCAGCACAAGGCTGTTCTGGATGCGGCGCTCGGCCCGGCTAACTGAGCCTGCGGAGGGTTCCAGGGTAGATACTTTCGGAGAAGCCATGCTCGTTGAAGTACGCATCCCGCAGCTCTCGGAATCGGTGTCCGAGGCGACGCTGCTGACCTGGCACAAGAAGCTCGGGGAATTGGTCAAGCGCGATGAGAATCTGATCGACATCGAGACCGACAAGGTCGTGCTCGAGCTGCCCGCACCGGACAGCGGCGTACTCACCAATATCTTGAAAGCGGACGGCGGGACGGTAGTGAGCAATGAGGTCATCGCCACTATCGACACCGAGGGAAAAGGTGCCGTGGCGGCCGCCGCGCCAAGGGCTCCTGCCGTCAAGCCGGCCGTCGCCGCACCGGCGGCCAAGGCAGCCGCCGCGGTGTCCGCGGCGGCGGTCGCGGCGGAGGCTGCCGCCATCATGCCGGCGGCACGCAAGCTTGCGGCGGAGAAAGGCGTGGACCTCACCCTGGTGCAGGGCACGGGTCGCGGCGGCCGGATCACCAAGGAGGACGTCACGGCTCATCTCACGCAGCCTGCCGCGCGTGCGCCGGCACCTGCGCCGGCGCCGGTAGATATCGGCGCGGTGCTGGGCGATCGCCCCGAGCAGCGGGTGCCCATGTCGCGGCTGCGCCAGCGCGTGGCCGAACGCCTGGTGCATTCGCAGTCCACAGCGGCGATCCTGACCACCTTCAACGAAGTGAACATGCAGCCGGTGATCGATCTGCGCAAGAAGTACGGCGAGCGCTTCGAGAAGGAGCACGGCGTGCGGCTGGGCTTCATGTCCTTCTTCGTCAAGGCATCGGTGCATGCGCTGAAGAAGTTTCCCATCGTCAACGCGTCGGTCGACGGCAACGACATCGTTTACCACGGTTACTTCGACATCGGCATCGCGGTGGCGAGCCCGCGCGGCCTGGTGGTTCCGATCATCCGCGACGCCGACCAGCTGTCGCTGGCCGACATCGAGAAGACCATCGCAGACTTCGGCAAGCGCGCGCAGGAAGGCAAGCTCGGTATCGAGGAGCTGACCGGCGGGACGTTCTCGATCTCCAACGGCGGCGTGTTCGGCTCGATGCTGTCGACGCCGATCATCAACCCGCCGCAAAGCGCGATTCTTGGCGTGCATGTCACCAAGGAGCGCCCCGTGGTGGAGAACGGGCAGATCGTGGTGCGCCCGATGAACTATCTGGCCATGTCATACGACCACCGGATCATCGACGGGCGGGAGGCAGTGCTGTCCTTGGTAGCGATCAAGGACGCGCTCGAGGACCCGTCGCGCATGCTGCTGGACCTGTAGATCGGGCCCACCCATGGCACAACAATTCGACGTCGCAGTGATCGGCGCGGGGCCCGGCGGCTATACGGCCGCCATTCGTGCTGGCCAGCTCGGGTTCAAGACCGTCTGCATCGACGACTGGAAGAACGCGCAAGGCAAGCCTAGCCTGGGCGGCACCTGTCTGAACGTGGGTTGCATCCCGTCCAAGGCTTTGCTCGAATCGTCCGAGAACTACGAGCGGGTAGTGCACAAATTCGCCGACCATGGCATCAAGGCACAGGGCGTGAGCGTCGATGTGCCCGCGATGGTTGCGCGTAAGGACAAGATCGTCGACACCTTCACCGGCGGCATCGCGTTGCTGTTCAAGAAGAACAAGGTGGCTTCGATGCACGGTCACGGCAGCTTTGTCAGCGCCGGCGAGGTGTACCGCTTGCAGATCAAAGACGGCGAGCGGGTCGACGAGATCGAGGCCAAGCACGTGATCATCGCCACCGGCTCGGTGGCGCGCCAACTGCCCGGGGCGCCCACGGACAACCGGTTGATCCTCGACAACGTCGGCGCCCTGTCCATCACCGAAGTACCCAAGCGCCTCGGGGTGGTGGGCGCCGGCGTCATCGGGCTGGAGATGGGCAGCGTTTGGCGACGGCTGGGCTCGGACGTGACGATCCTCGAAGCGCTGCCGGCCTTCCTCCCTGCGGTCGACGAGCAGGTAGCGAAGGAGGCATTCCGCGTGTTCAACGGCGCTCTGGACCTGAAGATCTACACCGGGGTCAAGATCGGTGCGGTCAAGACATCCGAACAAGGCGTCAATGTCACCTATGTCGATCGCGAAGGCAACACGCGCATCGCCGATTTCGACAAGCTGGTCGTGGCCATCGGCCGCATCCCCAACACCTCCGGCCTCGGGGCGGACAAAGTCGGGCTGAAGCTCGACGCCCGCGGGTACGTCGAGGTCGACGGGCACAACCGCACGAACTTGTCGAATGTCTACGCGATCGGGGACGTGGTGCGCGGTCCGATGCTCGCGCACAAGTCGTCGGAAGAGGGTGTGGCCGCGGCGGAGACCATCGCCGGCCAAGCCGGACACGTCAACCTCGACACCATTCCCTGGGTGATCTACACCTCGCCCGAGATCGCCTGGGTGGGCAAGACCGAGCAGCAGCTCAAGGCCGATGGCGTGTCTTATCGAGCCGGGCAGTTCCCGTTCATCGCCAGCGGGCGGGCCCGCGCTCTGGGCGAGACCGCCGGCTTCATGAAGATGCTGGCGCATGCGCAGAGCGACCGCATTCTAGGCGTGCATATCATCGGCCCCTACGCCTCCGAGATGATCGCCGAGGCGGTGGTGGCGATGGAGTTCGGTGCGAGCAGCGAAGACATCGCCCGCATCGTGCACGCGCATCCGACGCTGTCCGAGGCAATGCACGAGGCGGCGCTCGGGGTCACCAAGCGCACGTTGAACATCTGAGCGGTTCGACTTCGCGTCACACGGGCGTGAGTACCCTCAGCCACTCGCGCGCGGTCGCCAGCGCCTGGATGCACGCGCCTCTGACAGCCGCTCTCGACGCAGCGGCACGCGCGCACGGCTTCGCGCTGGACGAAGCGCAGCGCGGCGTGGCGCGCGAGTTCGAACGGCTGCAGCAGCAACTCACTCGCGCGCGGCACGCCCGCCGCTCGTGGCGCCGGCTGTTCGGGAAGGCGATCGACGCGCCAGTCGGCGTCTACCTCTGGGGCGAGGTGGGCCGCGGCAAGAGCTTTCTGATGGACGCCTTCTTCCAGCGGGTGTCCGAGCCGCGCAAGCAGCGGCATCACTTCCACCGCTTCATGCAGGGCGTGCACCACGCACTGCGCCGCCTGCAGGGGGAGCCGGAGCCGCTGCGTATCGTCGCCCGCGAGGTGGCCCAAGAGGCGCGGCTGCTGTGCCTGGACGAGTTCCACATCAGCGACATCGGCGACGCCATGATCATGCGCGGGCTGCTGGAGGGACTGTTCGCCGATGGCGTGGCGCTGGTCGCCACCTCCAACCAGCACCCGGATCAGCTCTATCTGCACGGATTGCAGCGGGCGCAGTTCGAACCGGCCGTCGACTTGCTCAAGCGGCATCTGAGCGTGGTGCATCTGGCGGGAGAGCAGGACTACCGGCTGCGCACGCTCGAGAAGGCCGGCGTGTACCACGCGCCGCTGGACGAGGCAGCGCGCAGGGCACTCGAGCAGGCTTTCGAGGGCGTGGCTGGCGAGCACGGCGAGAATGACGCGTCGTTGGAGATCGAAGGGCGCAGTCTGCGCGCTAGACGCCTTGGTCCCGGAACCGTGTGGTTCGACTTCCGCGACCTGTGCGACGGGCCGCGAGGCACTGCCGATTACATCGAGCTCGCCCGGCGGTACCATACGATTCTGCTGTGGGGCGTGCCGCGCTTTCAACCGTCCTCGGCCGAGAGCATGCGCCGCTTCACCTGGCTGGTGGACGAGTTCTACGACCGGCGGGTCAAGCTGATCGTCGCGGCGGAAGCGGCCCCCCGCGAACTGTATTCCGCGGTACCCGCCTCGCCGGAAGTGGAGCGTTCGTGCAGCAGGCTGATCGAGATGCAGACGGCAAAGTACTTG
>Ga0335070_10002167_pt1 | contig 22910 bp, 20 predicted proteins | sample Lox_Sample_13_FD_206722 | JGI IMG/M metagenome (GOLD analysis project Ga0335070, IMG submission 206722) | Soil microbial communities from Loxahatchee National Wildlife Refuge, Florida, United States - Lox_Sample_1.3 | ecosystem: Environmental > Terrestrial > Soil > Wetlands | place: USA...
ATGCTCGCGGAGAGCGCCGCCGCGAACGCGCGCGTCCCGAGCCCCGCGATCAGCAGGACGCCGCCCACGAGCTCCAGCGTCGAGACCAGCCCGGCGTTCGCCGCCGGGAACGGGATCCCGAGCGACGCGAAGAACTCGGCCGTGCGGGAGAGGTTGTGGAGCTTCCCCCACCCCGTGTGCATGAACGTGAACCCCACAACGACGCGGGTCGCGAGCGCGGGCGCGAACGCCAGCCGGTCGAGCAGGCGCAGCGCCGCCTCGCGGGCCCCGGCGATCGTCGAGAGTGCCTTCCTGGGTGCCATCTCCGTCTCCCTCGCCGCCGCCCGGAGGCGGCGGCCATTTGATCCTGCGACCTGTTTGCCTTCCGCGCCCGGCGGGTTACGATTTGCCAGAACGGAACGCGGGTTTGCGGGTTGGCGGCCGGCCCTGCCGCGCGCCGGTGCCGTCCGCCTGTAACCGCGCGCGGGTCGGGGGAAAAGGAGGGATCGGGTTGGGCGACGATCGTGAGCGCGAGGAGGCGCTTGCCCTGCTGATGGTCGCCTACCAGAACGGGGATGCGATGGCGTTCGAGGCCCTGTACGGCGGCGTGGCCGGCCCGATCTTCGGCTACCTGCGGGCGCTGACGCGGGACGCGGCGAGAGCGGAGGACCTGCTGCAGGAGACGTTCCTGCAGGTCCACCGCGTCCGCCACACCTTCGAGCCCGGACGGCCCGTCAAGCCGTGGCTGTACGCGATCGCGCGCAACGTTTTCCTGATGGACCGCCGGGCGGCGGGCCGCCGCGGCCGCCACGAGGGGCTGGCGGACGACGAGCTCCCCGACGTGCCGGTGCCGCCCGAGGTGGAGTCGCTCGCCGACCGCGACGCGGTGCGGCGGGCGCTCGCGCAGCTCCCGCCCGACCGGCGCGAGGCGATCGTGCTCCACCACGTCGCGGGGCTCTCGTTCCAGGAGGTAGCGGCGGTGCTGGGGGTGACGGCGGGGGCCGCCAAGCTGCGGGCGCACCGCGGCGTCGTCGAGCTGCGGAGGCTGCTGGGCGGGGCACGGGAGGCGGGCGATGCGTGAGCCGGCGGCGCTCCCCGACCGGCTCCGCCGAGCCGTCGCCGCGGACCTCCGGCCGGTGCGGCCGCTGCGCTCGCCGGCGCTGCGCGCGGTCCTCGTCGCCGCGTGGGTGCCGGTCGCGCTCGCGCTCGTGCTCGCGCTCCTCGGCCTGCGGCGCGACCTCCCGTCGCTCGGCTGGCCGATGGCGCTGGCGGCGCTCGCCGTCGAGGTGGCGTTCGGCCTCGCGCTGGTCGCCCTCGCGCTCGCCGAGTCGGTCCCGGCGCGCGGGGCGGCGCGCATCCGGTCGCTGGCGGCGCTCGGGGCCGCCGCCGCGGCGCTGGTGGTCCAGGCCGCCGTCACGCGAGGCGCGAGCGAGGGCGTGGCGGTGCCGCGACCGCTCACCACGCACGGGCCCGCCTGCTTCGCGTTCCAGCTGGCCGTCGGCGTGCCCGCCCTCGCGCTCGTCGCGCTCCTGATTGCGCGCGCGGCGCCGCTCAGGGCCAGGTGGGCGGGTCTCCTCGGCGGCGCCGGCGCCGGGCTGGTCGCCGACGGCGTCTACCACCTCCACTGCCCGATCACCGACCTGCGCCACGTGCTGGTCTGGCACGGTGCGGCGTCGGCCGCGCTCGCGCTCGCTGGCCTCGTTGCGGGTCTCGCGTGGGAGCGGCGGCAGGCCCGCGCGATGCGCCGGCACGCAATGTCCCGCGCCGACGCGCCGCGGAGCCGGCCGACGGCGTAGCGTTCCGCCTACTGCGCGGGCGAGATCACGAAGAACGCGCCGCTCCCCTGGCGGACGATGCGCAGCAGCACCTCGCCCTTTACGCCGGCCGCCAGGCGTTCGAAGTCCGCCGCGTTCCGCACGGGGTGGCGGTCGATCTCCTGGATCACGTCGCCGGTCTGCAGCCCTCCCTGCGCGGCCGCGCACGAGGGGTCGAGCTGGCTGATCACGACCCCCTGCGCCGCGTCGTCGAGGCCGAGCTGCTGGCGCAGCTTCGGGGTCAGGTTCTGCACGGTGACGCCCTGGAGCGTGCTCGACTGAGGGGCCGCGGCGCGACCGCTGACGACTCCCATGCTGGCCGGCCTGGTCCCGAGCGTGACGGCGACCGTCTCCTCCCGGCCGTTGCGGATGAGGCCGAGGCGGATCGTGGTCCCGGGGTCGGTGGACGCGACGCGCGACGTGAGCTGGTCCTTGGAGGTCACCTTCTCGCCGTCGACGGCGCGGACCACGTCGCCGGCTTTCACTCCGGCCTTGTCGGCGGGGGATCCCGCCGTGACGTCCTCCACGACCGCGCCCGCGATGTCGGGCGCGCCGAACTGCTTGGCGAGCTTCTCGGTGAGGTCGCCGACGCTCACCCCGAGGTAGCCGCGCTCGACCTTGCCCGTCTTGATGAGGCTCTCCATCGCGTGGCGGACGATGTTGGCCGGGATCGCGAGGCCGATCCCGTTCGAGCCTCCCTCTCCGCTCATCCCGCTGCCTCCGGTCACGATCGCGGTGCTGATGCCGACGAGGCGCGCGCGCACGTCGACCAGGGCGCCGCCGGAGTTCCCGGGGTTGATCGCGGCATCGGTCTGGATGAAGTCCTCGAAGCTCTCGATCCCCAGCCCCGCGCGCCCGACCGCGCTGACGATCCCCCGCGTCACGGTGAAGTTCAGCCCGAACGGGTTCCCGAACGCCATCACGAGGTCGCCGACGCGCAGCGTCGAGGAGTCACCCCACGTGACGGTCGGCAGCCCGGTGGCGTCGATCTTGATCACCGCGACGTCGGTGTCCGGGTCGGTGCCGACGACCCTCGCCTTGAACACGCGCTTGTCCGAGAGCATCACCTGGATCTCGGTCGCCTTCGCGACCACGTGGTTGTTGGTGACGATCGTCCCGTCCGGCGTCACGATCACGCCGCTGCCGAGCGCGTGCTCGCGCTGCTCGCGCGGGACGTTGTACGGGCCGAACATCTCGCCGAAGAACTGGTGGAAGAACGGGTCCTGGCTGAACGGCGACTGCTGGACCTTGATGACCTGCGTGGTCTGGATGTTGACGATGGCCGGCGTCACCGCCGCGGCGATGTGCTCGAAGGCTCGGTTCTGCGCCTCGAGCGCACTCACCTCGTCGCTGCTCAGCGCCGGATCCTGGGCGCTGGCCACACCGAGACCCGGCGAACGTCCGACCGCGAGCAGCGTGAGAAGCCCGATGACGGCCGTCAACCCGATCGCGCCTGCGGCCCGCGCCGCGGTGGCGCGCCCTGCGCCGTGGAATCGCATGTCGCCCTCCCGGGGGTTCGCTCGGGGGGGAGGCTCGTCTCTTTTCGAAACGGATCCGCCGATCGCGGGATTTCACCGCGCGACCGCTCCGGGGCCGCCGAGCGAGGTCCCGCGGGTTGCGGGTCGGAGCGCCGGGACGTAGATTGGATGTGGAGCCGCGCCTCCCGCGCTTGGCGCACGGGGAGGCCGGCCAAAGGGTCCGTCGGCGTCGTGCCGCCGGAGGATGGCTTCGGATGGTCGGGCCGCCATCCGGGAGGAACCGGGCCGCGCACCTGGCGCGCCCGCGAACAGCCGGCATCGACTCTGCGCGAGGGCGCGGGGCCGGTGCGCAGGCGACTCACCGGAGGCAGACATGTTCGAACCCCTGGGCAAGAGCGAGTCCGAGCGCAGCGGCAGCAGCCGCAAGAGGATGACGATCGTGTGGTCGGTCGTCGGCGTGCTCGTGATCGTGCTGGTCGTCATCGCCTTCGCGTAGCAGCCCGGGGCAACGCCCCGCTCCAGCCCGCGGAAAGCCTCTACCGCGCCCTCGCACTCAGCACGGGTCGCGTCGGGTCCAGGATCCGGTACGCGAACAGCTTCACCCGGTCGTTGACCAGGAACCACGCGAGAGCATAGGCCCACACCGCGAGCGCCCACCCCCACCCGATCGGCGGCATCAGGAAGCCGTACACCGCGACGACCGTCGCGACGAGCTGCGTGCCGAGCACCGCGAGCGCGAGGATCGGGGCGGGCCGCGTGGACCAGAGCGCCCCGCGTGTGCGGGTGAGGAAGATCGTCAGGTGGCCCGCGACGGACAGCTTGAGGTACATGACGGTCTGGATGAACGCGCGGCCGAGGTGGAACACCCTCTCCGCGAGGTAGAACAGGCCGAACGAGGCGATCACGCCGGTGACACCGAGCACCGTGGCCACTCCCAGGACCACGCGCATGTTCCACGCGGCCGGCTCACGCGACTCGTGCGCCCTGTCGTACGCGATGGAGAGGATCGCCCCGTCGTTGAGGAGGGCCAGCAGGACGATCATCACGGCCGTGACCGGGTAGAAGTTGAACACGAGGATCGAGAGCGTCATGAACAGCAGCACCCGGATCGTCTCCGAGATGCGGTAGATCGCGTAGCTGTTCATCCGCGTGAAGATCTTCCGGCTCTCCCGGATCGCGTCGATGATCACCGACAGGCCCGGCGTCAGGAGCACGATGTCGGCGGCCGCCCGCGCCGCGTCCGTTGCGCCCGAGACCGCGATCCCGGCGTCCGCCTTCTTCAGCGCCGGGGCGTCGTTGACGCCGTCCCCGGTCATCCCGGTGATGTGCCCGCGGCGCTGAAGCACGTCCACGATGTGGAACTTGTGCTCGGGAAAGACCTGTGCGAACCCGTCCGCCTCCTCGATGGCCTGGGCCGCCCGCGCCGCCTCGAGATCGCTGGCGTCCGCGAGGGCGCCCGCGTCGAGGATCCGCGTCCCGAGGCCGAGCCGCGCGGCGATCTCGCGGGCGATCGCGAGCTGGTCGCCGGTCACCATCTTCACGCGCACGCCCATCTCGCGCGCCGTCGCGATCACGGCCTTGGAGTCGTCGCGGGGCGGGTCCGAGAGCGGGAGCACGCCTAGGAACCGCCATCGGCCCCGCTCGTCGGTCCGCGCGACGCCGAGGCAGCGAAAACCGCGGGCAGCGAGCTCGTTGACGACGCCCTCGACCCTCGTCCTCACCTCGTCGCGGTCGGACGCGAGCTCCAGGATCACCTGCGGCGCTCCCTTCGCGACCTCGAACGCCTTCCCGCCCGGACCCTCGACGTCGGCCTCGGTGCGCTTCCGGACCGGGTCGAACGGCCGGAAGCGGGTGACGCGGTATCCCCTCAACTCACGCTCGTCGGCCACCCCGGCGAGCACCGCGAGGTCGATCGGGTCGCGGTCCTCCGCCCGCGAGGCCAGGGCGGCGCTGAGGACGAGCTGCTGGGCCGTGGCGTCCCCAACGGGCACCGCGTCGCCGAGCGCCAGCTTGTTCTGGGTCAGCGTGCCGGTCTTGTCCGAGCAGAGGACGTCGATCCCCGCGAGCTCCTCGATCGCGGCGAGCCGGCTCACGATCGCCTGGCGCGCCGCCAGCACCCGCGAGCCGACCGCCATGGTCACCGACAGGACGGTCGGCATCGCGACCGGGATCGCCGCGACGGTGAGGACGAGCGCGAACTGGAGTGTCGTGGTCATCCTGTCGCCGCGGAAGAGCGCCACCGCGAGGATCAGCGCGACCAAGCCCACCGCGATCAGGATGAGGTAGTCGCCGATCTTCAGGACGGCCCGCTGGAAGTGGCTGACGGTGTGGGCCTCCTGGACGAGCTGCGCGGTCCTGCCGAAGTAGGTGTTGCCTCCGGTGCCGTAGACGAGCGCGTCGGCCTCGCCCAGGCGCACGATCGAACCCGAGTACAGCGCCTCCCCCGTCTTCCGCGAGACCGGCAGCGACTCGCCCGTCAGCGCGGACTGGTCGACCTCGACCGGGTCGCCCTCGAGCAGGCGGGCATCCGCGGGGACGATGTCGCCGAGACGGATCCGGATCGTGTCGCCGGGCACGAGCTCCCGCGCCGGGACCGTGGTCCAGGCCCCGTCGCGCCGCACGCGCGCCTGGAGCGCCAGCGTCTTCTTGAGCGCCGCGACGGCGTTGCCCGCCTGGTACTCCTCCCACGACCCGACGCACGCGTTGGTCACCAGCAGGACCATGATGATGGCGAAGTCCGGCCAGTGGCGCACGGCCGCCGAGAGGATCGCGGCCGCCTCGATCATCCAGGGGATCGGGCCCCAGAAGTAGGCCAGGACCCGCGCGATGGGGTTCACCGACTTCTCGGCGATCTCGTTGGTGCCGAACCGCGCGAGGCGGCGTCGCGCCTCGTCCGTGGAGAGCCCCGCCGGCGTCGCGCCGAGCGCCGACACCAGATCGGCGAGAGGCATCTCCGCGAGATCGTTGGCACCCATTCGCTGGCTCCCGGCTGCGAATTCGGTCGCGGTACGGCTCCGGGCTCCGCATGGCGCGGGGCCGCGCGGGGCGTGCCGTCCGTCCAATGCAACGCAAACCGGGTTCGCGCTCTTTCCGCCGCCCGGGGCGAGCCGTCCGGCTGTCGGTCAGACCGCCGCCCGGCTCAGGCGTCCGCGGACGTGTCGGAGCCCCCCGCGCTCGGCGGCCGGCGACGGCGCAGCGCGCGCCGGATGCGCGCGGCCCACCTCGCGCCGGTGGGCCGGACCTCCGTCGCGACGCGCTCGATCTCGTGACCGAGCTCGCTGTGCAGCGAGGACGACTTGGCGACCGCGAGCACCTGCGACGGGTACACCGAGCGGTGCCCGGTCATCAGGAAGCTGATGACGCACGCGACCGCCGCGTAGGGGCCGAGAGCGGGACCGAACATCTCGAGCGCCATGATCGCGGCGGCGATCGGCGTGTTGGCGGCCCCCGCGAGCACGGCGACAAGGCCGATCGCCGCGAACGTCGCCGGGTCGAGCCCGGTCAGGTGCGCGTACAGCGAGCCGGACGCCGCACCCACGAAGAACACGGGCGTCACGATCCCGCCGCTCCCGCCGAAGTTGAGCGTGATCGAGGTGAAGAGGGACTTGACGGCGAACGCGTACCACGGCACCGGCGACCCCTTGAGCGCGGCCTCGATCGTGTCGAGGCCGAGCCCGAGGAAGCGCCGGGAGAACACGAACGAGAGCGCGACGAGCGCCGCGCCGCCGACCAACCCCTTCAGTGCGGCCGCGACCCGCACCCGGTCGGCGAGCGCCTTGCCCGTCTTCATCGTCTCGATCATCACGAACGCGCACAGGCCCATGAACACGCCGCCGAGCGCGACCTCCACGAAGAACGTCTCGGTGAACACCGGCACGACGCCGACGGCGTGGCTGAAGTACCGGATCCCGAGGGCGGAGGAGATCTCGTAGGCGGTGACCCCGGCGATGAACGAGGGGAGCAGCACCTCGTAGAGGATGCTCCCGACGAACAGCACCTCGACACCGAAGATCGCGCCCGCCACCGGCGTCCCGAACACCGACGCGAACCCGGCCGAGATCCCGCAGATCACGATCTTGCGGCGATCGTGCTCGGAGAGCCGGAGCAGGTCGGCGAAGAGCGATGCGAGGCCGGCGCCGATCTGCGCGCACGGACCCTCCTTCCCGGCGGAGCCTCCGCACCCGAGCGTCACCAGCGTCGCGGCCAGCTTCACGGGGACGACTGCGGCCTTGATCCTCCCCGACCGGACGTGGATCGCCTCGATCACCTTCTCGGTGCCGTGGCCCTCGGCGTCCGGCGCGAGCTTCCCTATCAGCAGCACGCTCACCACGAAGGCGACCGGGAGCAGGAGGGAGTAGTAGCGGTAGCCGTCGGCGAACGAGACGCACCAGGCGAGGGCCTTCAGAAAGATCGCGGTCGACACTCCGACGATCGCCCCCGTGACGGTGGCGAGGATGAACCACTTCAGGACGCTCGCGAAGAGCACGGACTCCTCGTTCAGCCTGCGCAGCATGAGGGGAGTGTAGTCCACGCCGCCCTCACCGCCGTACGGCGTCGGGAGCACGGCGGGCGGACCGCCGCCGACGGTGCGATAATGCCGTCACGATCGGTGGGTGTCCGGGCGGCGGAGCCGTCCGTGCGCTCGACCGGGGGAGGTCGCGATGAACCGTCGGCACCGGTGGGTCGTGGGCCCGTTCGTCGCGGTGGCCGCCGTCTTCGGCGCGCCCTGCCTTCTCGGTCAGCCGCAGCCGGCGCCGCGCCCGGCCGCCGCCGTCCCGACGCCGGCGCTCTCCGATGCCGTCCTGGAGATCACGCCTCCGGTCCTCGACCGGCTCGCCAAGGCGCTCGCGGCGGAGAACGAGGCCCGCAAGGCCGCCGCGACCCCCACCCCGGCCGCGGGCTCGGTGCCCCCGAAGACCAGGGAGGAGTACGCGGAGTGCCAGCAGGCGCTGACGAAGAGCCCCGAGTACCTGCAGCTCGTGCAGGCGTACGGCGGCACGACCTCCGGCAAGCCGAAGGACCCGGCCGCGCGGCAGGCGGCGGAGGAGCTGATGGCGAAGCTGGCGGCTCTCACCGAGAAGTCGTGCGGTCCCGACCCCGCGCGCACGCGTGAGCGACAGGAGCTCGCCGCCAAGCTGCGCGACGCGGAGGCGAGGGCCGCGACGGCGGGTGGGTTCACGGTACGGCAGTACGCCGTGCTCAAGGAGCGGGTGACGCCGCTGTGCCTGTCGGACCCGGAGCCCCCGACCGCCGCGGGGCGCAGGATCAAGGGCACAGGCGCGGCGTCGTTCGTGTACTCGGCGAAAGAGGCCGCCGCGCTCCAGCCCCGCTGCGACGCGTTCGTCAAGCTGCTCTACCCCGATCAGGACTGACCGGCGTGCGCACCGCCGCCCGCACGGCCGCAGCCGCCGCAGCGTGCGCCCTCGCGGCGGCATGGCCTCTGCGAGCCGGCGGCCTTCCGAGCTCGACGCTCGCGGTGCAGACGCACGGGCGGTGGGTGACGTGGTGGGATTCGGCGCGCGCCCCCGCCTCGTGGCCGGCGGCCGACCCCACCGTCGCGGCGTCGGTCGTCTGGCATCCGGCCGCGGCTGGGGTCGATTGGACGGAGCTCGCGATCGGCGGGAGCGGCGAGGCGTGGCGACTGCAGGTCGTCCTCGCCCGCTTCGACCCGGCCCGCCTCCGCATCGAGCTCGTCAGCGCGAGCCGCGACGGTGGAACCGTCGCCGACTGGTCGCTCGACCGGACGCCGCCCGGCGCGGTCCTGGCGTTCAACGCGGGCCAGTTCACCGGCGGGCTGCCGTGGGGGTGGCTCGTGAGGGACGGGGCGGTCGAGCAGCCGCCCGGGCCCGGGGCCCTCTCCGCGGCGTTCTGCGTCGCCGCCGACGGCCGCGCGTGGTTCGTCCCGGTCGCCGGGATCCCGGGCGCCGGGACGGGAGGCGCCGAGAGCGCGTTCCAGTCGTACCCGGTGCTCCTGCGGCGCGACGGGGAGGTCCCCCCCCAGCTCGCGGCGCCCGGAAGCGGCGTCGACCTCGAGCACCGGGACGCGCGCCTCGCGCTCGGCGAGCTCCGCGACGGCCGGTTCCTGGTCGCGCTCACGCGGTTCGACGCGGCCGGCGAGGCGCTCGGCTCGCTGCCGTTCGGTCCGACGGTGCCGGAGACGGCGGCGATCCTCGGGGCCGTCGGATGCCGGGTCGCCGTGATGCTCGACGGCGGGATCTCGGCCCAGCTCGCCGTGCGCGGCGCGGACGGGACGATGCGCGCGTGGCGCGGGTGGCGCAAGGTGCCCCTCGCGCTCGTCGCGTACCCGCGGTAGGCCTCTCACCGTAACCGGCGGCCGCGACCCGGCAAACAGGGCGTGGGGGGATGAAGCCGATGAACACCACGTCACGACCCGGGCCGGCCCGGAATGCCCGGCACCGAGCCCGCATTCTGCCGGGTATGAGAGGTACGGTCGCACTCGCGCTCGCACTCGCTGCGGTCGGCGCCGTCGCCGCCGCGACCCACGGCTCCAGCACAACGGAGAACGCCATGACGCCGAAGATCTCGCAGTCCGGATACGACATCACGCCGCTCCCGCGCGACGCCGTCGCCAAGCTGGCCGCGAAGCTGAGCCCGGAGGCGTACAAGATCACGCAGAACGCCGGCACCGAGCCCGCGTTCTGCGGCAACCTGCTCGACAACCACAAGGACGGCGTCTACGTCTGCGCCGTGTGCGGGCTGCCGCTGTTCTCGAGCCAGAACAAGTTCAACTCGGGGACGGGGTGGCCGAGCTTCTACCAGCCGTTCGACCCGGCCCACATCGTGAAGAAGGTCGACACGAGCTACGGCATGGTCCGCACGGAGATCCTGTGCGCGCGCTGCGGGGCGCACCTCGGGCACGTCTTCGACGACGGTCCGCGCCCGACCGGCGAGCGGTACTGCCTGAACTCGGCCGCGCTCAAGTTCTACGAGAACGGCGCCCAGCTCCCGCCCGAGAGCATGCCGGTCAACGGCGGCGGAGGCACCGCGAAGACGGCAACGACTGCGGTCGCGTACTTCGCCGGCGGGTGCTTCTGGGGGATCGAGCACTACTTCCACCGCGGGCCCGGCGTCATCGACGCGATCAGCGGCTACATGCAGGGGCACGTGGACCACCCCACGTACCGCCAGGTCTGCACCGACACGACCGGCCACGCCGAGACCGTCAAGGTGATCTACGATCCGACCAAGATCACCTACCACCGGCTGCTCGAGGCGTTCTTCACGATGCACGACCCGACGCAGCTCAACCGGCAGGGGCCCGACTTCGGCGAGCAGTACCGCTCCGGGATCTGGTACGTCAACGACGAGCAGAAGCGCGAGGCGGAGGAGTACATCAGGGAGCTCGCCGCCTCGGGCCGCTACGGCAACAGGAAGATCGTGACCGAGGTCGAGCCCGCCAAGACGTTCTGGCCGGCCGAGGAGTACCACCAGGAGTACATCGCGAAGAACGGCGCCTCCTGCCACGTCAGGAACCCGTGGTGACGCGCGCTCCGGGCGACGGGCCGGACACAACCGCGCCCGGCCGGGGATGACAGCGGTCCGGCCGGGCGCGGGGATCTCCGGTGGGCTTGCCGCCCGATCAACCGTGGCTCACTTCACCGCCTTGCCGCTCTGCAGGTCCTCGAGCATCTTCTGAAGCGCCTTCCTGTTCAGCTCGTCGGGCGCCTGCGGGATCGCCAGCTTCGTGTACTTGATCGCGTCCTGCGTCCGCCCCACCGCCGCGTACCCGCGCGCGAGGCCCACGTTCACCGGCCAGACGTTCGGGTGCTTCTTCGCGTTGGCCTCGAACACCTTGAGCGCCCTCTCCTTCTCGCCGCGGGCCAGGAGCTCGCGGCCGTACCTGTGGAGGTCGAGCGGCGTCGCGCCCGGGTAGTCCAGCGCCCTCTGCATCGTGGCGTCCGCCTCGGCGGTCATCCCGTTCGCCTCCTGCGCCCCGGCCAGGGTCTGCAGGGTGGAGAAGTTCTCCTGTCCGACGTACTGGAGGCTCACGGCGTTCTGCGCCCACGCGAGCGCCTCCTTGAGGTTGGTCTTGTTGTCGAGGCAGTACTTCGCCGCCTCCTGCCACCCCTCCCAGTTGAACCCCTTCGTGTTGCGAAGCTCCTCGCGGAGGTTCGCGACGTACAGGCCGATCGGGTCGTCCACGGTGATCGTCCACGGCACCTGGAGGTACTCCCACTTCAGCGCGACCGTGGCCCGGTCGAGCTTGCGCTCGGTGAACTCGTACGTGAGCCAGTGGTTGTACTCGCACTTCGCGGGCTTGACCTTGACGCGCAAGGCGTCCTCGGCGGCGTTGTAGAAGAAGCTCCCCCACGACGTGTAGTTCTTCGAGAACACCACCGTCCACTCGTCGGGGCCGGGGATCATGAACAGGCCGTACGACCCCGCCGGGAGCGGCTGCCCCTCGATCTTGACCGCGTGCGAGACGCGGAACACCGTGTTCTCGTTGGCGCCCGCTCGCCACGGGCACTGGTCGCCGCAGGTGCCGAACCCCAGCGTCGCCATCCCGTACGGGACGAGCTGCCCCCAGATCTTCCCGGTCCGGTCGGTGCCGTCCGGCGCGGTCACCTTCGGGGCGTTGTACGTGATGTCGACCTCGACGAGGCCGAGCCACTGAGAAACCGACGCCTTCTGGTTGGCGCCGTCGGGAGGCAGCGTCACGACCTGCGCCCGCGTGGTCCGCGGGACCGCGACGGCCACGCCGGCGGCGAGCACGGCAAGGCACAACGTGTTCAACTTCATGGCAAGCTCCTTTCTGGGCTCTTGCTTGTACGATGGAGCCGGTCGCAGGTTTCGGGCGGCGGGGCGCCGGGAGCGGCCGGCCGCCGGGGGGGAGGTCCGTAGCGATGTCGTCGCATGGCCCTGGGGAGACGGGCACCGCGCCGGCCGCCGCCGGCGGACGGCCGATCGACGCCGCTGCCGCGGTGCGGGCGTGGAGCCGGATCGGCGACGCCGCGATCAGGCACGACGTGGTCGGGGCGCTCGAGGCCCTCCTCGCCGGGAACAGGCGCTTCGTGGCCGGCACGCCGGCCCCGCGCGACCTGCACGGCGAGCGGGCCGCCCTGGTTTCCGGACAGAAGCCGGCCGCGGCCGTGCTCGCCTGCTCCGACTCCCGGATCGCGGTCGAGGACGCGTTCGACGCGCCGCTCGGCACCGTGTTCGGCGTCCGGACCGCGGGCGGTGCGCTCGACGCCGCGGTGCTCGGAAGCATCGAGTTCGCGGCTGCGAGCCTCGGCGTCCGTCTGATCGTCGTCCTCGGCCACGAGGCGTGCGGGGCCGTGAGCGCGGCGCTCGGCGACGAGACGCCGGCGGGGGCGCTCGGCGCCCTCATCGCGCAGCTGCGCGAACACACCGCGGGGGCCCACGGGCACGAGGCTGCCGTCCGCGCGTGCGCGGTCGCGACCGCCAGGCACATCGTGGCCGGGAGCCCCCTGCTGCGCGCGGCGTTCGAAGGGGGGAGGTTGGCGATCGTGCCCGCGTTCTACTGGCTCGCGGACGGCCGCGTCGAGCTCATCGCCTGAGCGGCCGGAGGCGGGGAGCCCGCGGCGCTGCGGCGGTGGCACAATGCCCGCGTGCGACCGACCGTGACCGTGGACGCGATCCGTGAGGCGCTCGCCCGGAGCCCCGCACGACCGGTGCGCGACCTCGCGCACGACCAGACCGCCGCGGTGGCGGCGGTCCTCCGCGCGGCGCCCGGCGGCGCCGACATCCTCTTCATCCGCCGCGCCGAGCACCCCGACGATCCGTGGTCGGGGGACATGGGGTGGCCGGGCGGGCACCTCGACGCGCGCGACCAGACCCCGCTGGCCGCCGCCGTCCGGGAGACCCGCGAGGAGCTCGCCCTCGACCTCGACGCCGACGCCTCGCTCATCGGTCGCCTCCCCGCGGTGAGGACCCACCTGCAGCGCGGCGAGGGCCCGCTCTGGGTCGCGCCGTTCGTCTTCGCCCTGCGGGGAGCGCCGCCGCTCGTCCCGAACCACGAGGTGCAGGAGGCGGTCTGGGTGCCGCTCGGCTTCCTCCTCGAGCGGAGCAACCGCGGCACCTTCGTCTGGAGCGGCCGGGGAGTTCCGCTCACGATGCCGTGCTACCGCTACGAGGGGCGCCTGATCTGGGGGCTCACGCTCCGCATGCTCGACGACCTCCTGAGCCTGGTCTGATCCAGAATCGGGCCCGCGCCGCGACCCGCGGCTCCGCGCGGCGGGAACCTCCCGCCTCGCGACCGACGGGAACAACACGACGGGCGAGGCCAGGGATCAGCGCTCGGCCCTCAGCACGATCGCCCTCCCGTCGTGGTCGCCGGTCGTGAGCTCCGGGTCGGAGAGGAGGACGTTGGCGAGGTCGACCCGGCCCGAGATCTTGAACCCGCTCCTCTCATCGAGCTTCCGCGCGAAGTCGTCGCGCGCCTGGTTGAACGAGACGAACACGTGTTCGGTCCTCGTCCGCGGGTCGAACTTCTCCCGCGAGAGAGCACCGATGAACAGCCAGCCGCCCTTCAGCGGGAACGGTCCGAACACGCGGCCGTGGTTGTTGTGCAGCTCGAAAGGCTCGTTCGAAAACGCGTGCCCCGCAGCGGCGGGCAGCTGGTGGAACAGCACGCCGCCGAGGTAACCGCGGTACCCGGCCGAGTGCCCCTCGCGCGCCTTGTACCCGGCCACCCGACATGCGTTCACGAGCCGCTCCACCGCCTCCGCCGCCGATCCGGCCGCGGCGTCCACCAGGATCACGTTGATCGGCTCGCGCAGGACCTTCCCCTGCAGGTGGGCGCCGAGCCACGCCGCGGGCCGCAGGTGCCGGTCGATCATCCACTTCCCGATCGCCGGCCACTCCCCCACCGTGACCAGGTCCGCCGGTGCCGGCAGGTACGCCGCCGCCGGCGCGGCGACCGCACTCTGGTGGACGGCGGCGGCCGGAACGATCAGGAGAGCTGCGATCGGCAGGAGCATCGCCTCTGGTCCTCGCTTGCCGGGGTCCGGTACGGTGAGTCTACCCCGGGCGAGCTGGGGTCGCGCGGGTCATGGCGCTCGCTCGGACCCGCCGGCCGGGTGGATTCCCTCCGAGCCCCCGCAGGCGTCACGGCGCGGTCCCGCCCGGGACCAGCTTCAGCGGCGTGCCCAGCAGCTGGCCCAGCGGGTCGGGAGGGATCGCCATCGCGCGGCCGCGAGCCAGCGCCGCGTCGAGGTCGAGGCCGCCGTTCCGGACGAGGTACGCCGTCCACAGGTAGCTCGCCCGGACCCCCGTCCGGCAATGCAGGAGCACGGGGCCGGGGATCCGCGCCAACGCGTGCGCCAGATTCTCGACCACCGCGGGCGCGTACGGGTAGTCGGTACCGTTGACCGGGATCGCTACGTACTCCATGCCGAGGCGCGCCGCCTCGGCAGCCTCGTCGAACGGAACCTGGGCCTTGTCGGCCATCTCGTGCGGAGTCCTGAGGTTGACCACGGCGACGACGCCGAGCTTCGCCAGCTCCTGGAGCGATTCCTTGGCAGGCTGGCCCCCGACGAAAACGCGGCCGTCGCGGAAGAGGCCCTTCTCCATCCCCTCGACGCCCGTCACGGTCTGCGGGAGCGACCCGCGGTTCACCTCTGCTGCCGAGCTTCCTCCCTGCGGGCGCGGTCCGGCCGTCGCGCACCCCCAGGAAAGCATGCACGCGGCAAGCGCAGTGGCACCGGATCTCATCATCGGTAGCCTCACCTCCTCGGCGCAGTCTACGCCCCGGTCCGGCCCAGCAGTAAGCTCAGAGTTCAGGCCAACGAGTCACGTTCGTACGAAATTGCGGCAATTCGAGCACTGAGGAGGAGGAGACACACATGCGACCCCGGGTTCTTTTCATACGTGTGCTGTTCCTGGCCTGCGTGGCGGCTGCCGCCCAGGCCCAGCAGGTCCTGATCTACGACGACAACAGCAACGACCACGTGGCGCAGGAGGCGTGCGCGGCGCTCGGCTACTCCTGCACCACGGGTAACTCGTCGAACTTCGTCACGCTCCTCACCGGGCAGCAGTGGAACCTCGTGGTGATGGACCTGCCCAGCACCGAGCCGACCGGGGATTGGCAGACGCCGCTCGCGGCCCACATCGCGGCCGGGGGAAGCGCGATCCAGACCGGGTGGGACGCGTCCGATTTCACGACGCTCGCCGCGTCGTTCGAGGTGACGCTCGGGGCGACGCACAACCCGCTCACGCTGTACCGGTGGAACGGCAGCACGCTGTTCATCACCCCGAGGCCTGTGCCCAACCCCCTCGCGTGGATCGACGACAGCTGGGGCGACAACGGGTTCTACCTCACGGCGACCGGCTCGGCGGTCGAGGCCGCCGGGTTCGTCGCGTCGCCGACGCCCGGGCAGGCCGCGATCGTGATCGGGAACGGGGGGCGCACGATCTTCAACGGGTTCCTGTTCGACGACTACTACCCAGGCGACGCCAACTCGGACGGGATCGCGGACGCAGTTGAGCTGGTGGAGAACGAGATGGCGTCGGCGCTCGGCGCCGGCATCCAGCCGATCCCGACGCTGGACGCCGCCGGCCTCGCGGTCCTGGCGCTGCTGCTCGCCGGGATCGGCATCGCGCTCTTGATCACCCGCCGCGTCGTCGGCTGATCCGGCGACCGACCGCTTCGACCACGCCGTGCCCGCGGCAGCGCGCGGGCACGGCGTTGGCTTATGAGGCGTCGCGCGCGACCGACTGCGGCCCCGGCCGGAGCCCTCACGTCGAGCCGTGCTCGGTGCGGGCGATGATCTCGTCCTGGAGCGACTCGCCGAGGTCGCAGAAGTAGTCGGAGTACCCGGCGACCCGAACGATCAGGCCCCGGTGGGCCTCGGGGTCGACCTTCGCCTTCCGGAGCGTCTCGGCCGACACCACGTTGAACTGCACGTGGTGACCTCCCGCTCCGAAGTACCCGCGCACGAGGTGCGCGAGCCGGCGGATCCCCTCCTCGCTCGCCAGGATCTCGGGCGTGAACTTCATGTTCAGCAGCGTGCCGCCCGTCCTGACGTGGTCCATCTTGGCGGCCGACGCGAACACCGCCGTCGGGCCGCGCCTGTCCGCCCCCTGGACCGGCGAGATCCCCTCCGAGAGCGGCATCCCCGCGCGGCGCCCGTCGGGGGTGGCGCCGCACACCGAGCCGAAGTAGACGTGGCACGTCGTCGGCAGCATCTCGATACGGTAGGTGCCGCCGTTCGCCGTCGGGCGGCCGTCGATGCACGCGAACGCGGCCTCGAACACTCGGACCATGAGCTCGTCCGCCAGATCGTCGTCGTTGCCGTACTTGGGCATCCGGTTCACGAGGCGGGAGCGCAGCGGCTGGTCATCCGCAAAATCGGAGTCGAGGGAACTCACCAGCTCCGGCAGGGCGAGCCCCTTGTCCTCGTACACGAGCCGGCGGACCGCGGCGAGCGAGTCGGTGATCGTTCCGATCCCGATCGCCTGGATGAACGTGTTGTTGTAGCGGGCGCCGCCGGCGTTGTAGTCGCGGCCCTTGGCGATGCAGTCGTCGATCAGCACCGAGAGGAACGGTGCGGGCATCTCCTCCGCGTACAGCCGCTCGATCAGGCGGTTCCCGGCGATCTTCACGTCCACGAGGTGCCGCAGCTGCCTCTCGAACGCGGCGAAGAGCGCGTCAAACGTCGCGAGCGTCGCCGGCGCGCCGGTCGCCGGCCCGAGCCGCGCCCCGGTCCGCGGGTCAACGCCGTCGTGCAGCGCCAGCTCGAGCACCTTCGGGAGGTTGAAGTACCCGGTGAGTATGTACGCCTCCTTCCCGAACGCCCCCACCTCCACGCACCCCGAGCACCCTCCGGCGCGCGCGTCCTCGACGCTCTTTCCCTGGCGGAGCTGCTCCTTCACGACCACGTCGGCGTTGAACAGCGACGGGAACCCGTACCCCTCGCGGACGACGCGCAGGGCGTGGGCGAGGACGTCGTCGGGCGTCGCGCGCGAGAGCTGAAGGTTCGACGACGGCTGCAGGAGGTGCATCTCGTCCACGATGTCGAGCAGCAGGTGCGTGACCTCGTTGGAGCCGTCGCCGCCGTCACCGAGCAGCCCCCCGAGGTTGATGTTGGCGAAGTCGGTGTAGGTGCCGCTCTCCGCGGCGGTGACGCCGACTTTGGGAGGCGCGGGATGGTTGTTGAACTTGACGAAGAAGCACTCGAGCAGCTCGCGGGCGGAGGCCTCCGTCAGCGTCCCGTCGGCCAGGCCGCGCCGGTAGAACAGGAGCAGGTGCTGGTCGAGGTGTCCGGGGTTGAACGCGTCCCACCCGTTCAGCTCGGTGATGACGCCGAGGTGGCAGAACCAGTACGCCTGCAGCGCCTCGTGGAAGTCGCGGGGGGCGTGCGCCGGCACGCGGCGGCACACCTCGGCGACGCGCGCGAGCTCGCGCCGGCGGGCGTCGCCGGGCGCCTCCTCCGCCATTCGCTCCGCAAGCGCGGCGTAGCGCTCGGCGAGCACGATCGCCGCGTCGCACGCGATCCGCATCGCGATCAGCTCCTCGCGCTTCGCGTACGCGTCCGGGTCGCGGACGAAATCGAGCGCCGCGAGCGAGCGCGCGATCTCCTCCTTGAAGGCCAGCATCCCCTTCGAGTAGATCTTGTCGTCGAGGACGGTGTGGCCGGGGGCGCGCTGCTCCATGAACTCCGTGAACACGCCGGCGTCGTAGGCGGCGCGCCACGCCGGGGGCATCGCGGCGAAGATGCGGTCCCGCAGCGAGCGGCCGCGCCAGAACGGTATGACGGTCTTCTCGTACAGCTCGACGCACTCCGGCGGGATGCGGTACGAGGTCTTCGGGCGCGAGTCCAGGATCCCGAGGTCGTCCACGGAGTGGCACGTCAGCTCGGGGAACGTCGGGACCGCCTTCGGAGCCGGGCCGCGCTCTCCGACGATGAGCTCGCCGTCGCCGATCCACACCGTTTTCCTCTCGCACAGATCGAGGAACGCCCGCGCCCGCAGCACGGGCGCCGACCACCGGCCGAGGTTCTCGCGGTAGAACTCCGTCATCAGAGCGGCGCGCTCGCCCGAGACCGTCGGGATCGCGTCGAGGCTCGCCTGCCGCAGGCGCGCCGTGCGCTCGTTCATGTCGTCATCCTCCGATCGTTGCCCCGACTCCCGCGGACTCAAACACGCCGGCCAGAGCGCGCATGCGTTCGGGCGACGGCGGCTCGACGCCGGGAAGCGCCCCGGGGCGCCCGAGGCGCGAGCGCTTCGCGTCCGCGGTGCGGTGGTACGGCAGCAGGCTCACGCGCTCGACCGACGGCGTGGACGCGGCGAGACGCGCGACCGCGGCCAGCGACTCACCGTCGTCGTTGACGCCCGGGATCACCGGAACCCGGAGCCAGAGCTGCGTGCCGGCCTCGGCGACCGCCGCGAGGTTCGCCATGATCGGCTCGAGCGGGGCGCCGGTGAGATCGCGGTGGCGGGCCGGGTCGAGCGTCTTGACGTCCCACAGTACGAGGTCCGCTCCGCGCGCCGCCGCGAGCGCCGTCTCCCGGGCCGCGAACCCGCACGTGTCCACCGCGGTCCTCAGGCCGGCGTCCCGGCAGGCGTCGAGGCACGCGAGCAGGAACGGCGCCTGGGCCAGCGGCTCGCCCCCCGAGAACGTCACGCCGCCGCCCGACTCCTCGTAGAACCCGCGGTCGCGCTCGGCCTCGGCGACGATCTCCGCGACCGTCCACGAGCGCCCGGCAATCTCGCGCGCGCCCGCCGGACACGCGTCCGCGCACGCGCGGCAGGCGGTGCACCCGTCGGAGCCGAGCGCGCGGCCGGGCGGGAGCGGACCCCCGGGTCGCCGGCACGCCTCGCGGCACGAGCCGCACCCCAGGCAGCGAGCGGCGTTGACCGTCACCTCGGGCTCGAACGCGATCCCTTCCGGGTTGTGGCACCATGGGCAGCGCAGGGGGCACCCTTTGAGGAACACGGTGGTCCGGATCCCAGGCCCGTCGTGGAACGAGGAGCGCTGGACGTTGAACACCGTCCCCGTCACGCGGCCCTCGTCCGTCCGCCACGCCACGCCGTCGACCCCTCCCGATGGAACGGTACGGCCCACGGTCCCGCTTGTCTTGTACGATGTGGCAGGGAGAGCTTGGCTTTTCGCACAATGCGCCCCGTGGCCGAGACGATGACTGCTCACACCGAGCTCGAAGCTGCTCTCGCGTCCGCCGGGTTCGCGGTGGACCTCCTCGACCGCCTCCCGGACGTCGTGTTCTTCGCCAAGGACACCGCGGGCGTCTACGTCGCCGCCAACCGCACGCTGGTGCAACGCCTCGGGATGACGGAGAAGGCGGCGCTCCTCGGGCGCACCGCGCGCGACGTCTTCCCCGCCCCGCTCGGCGAGCGCTACCTCGCCCAGGACCTCGCGGTGTGCCGGACCGGACGCGAGATCGCCGACCTGCTCGAGCTCCACCTCTACCCCAACCGCCTGGAGGGGTGGTGCGTGACGTCCAAGGTCCCGATCCGCGGCGCCTCCGGCGCCGTGATCGGCCTCGCCGGCACCTCGCGCGACGTCCACGCGCCCGCGGCCGAAAGCTCCATGGAGGAGCTCGCCGAGGCGGTCCGCCACATCCGCGACCACTTCGACCGCCCGCTCCGCGTCGCCGACGTGGCCGCCCTCGCCCACCTCTCGGAGTACCGGTTCGCGCGGCGGATACGGGCCGTGTTCGGGCTCACGCCGGCCCAGCTCGTCATCAAGACCCGGATCGACGCGGCGCGCCGAATGCTCCAGGACACCGAGGAGACGATCGGCGCGATCGCGCAGGCGTGCGGGTACTGCGACCAGAGCGCGCTGACCCGCCAGTTCAAGGTAGCCGTGGGGCTCACGCCCGCGCAGTACCGGGAACGTGCGACGCGCAGGCGGTAGAGACCGGGGTTCGGGGCTCGGGGCCACGGGTCAGGGGTCAGGGGTCAGGGGTCAGGGGTCAGGGGTCAGGGGTCAGGGGTCAGCAAAGAGCCAACAAGCAGGACCACGGCGTATTGCATGGTGCCGCGCCGCCGCCGTTGGGCCCATGGCAAGGCGCACGAGGCGGGAGGAGCGGAGCGTAGCCGGAGGCTACGTGAGCATCCGATCCGCCGAGTGCAACGCGGCCAGAGGTCCGACGCCGGCGGCGCAGTGTTCGGCGGCGCGGTACGATGCCGTCATGCCGATTGCCATCACCCGCAAGGTCAGTCCCGCGATCACCCGCTGCGAGCTGACCCACCTGGAGCGCGAGCCCATCGACGTCGAGGTTGCGGCCGCCCAGCACGAGGAGTACGAGCGCGCGCTCGCGGCGCTCGGGTGCTTCGTGGTGAGCTTGCCGGCCGAGCCCGACCTCCCCGACTCCGTCTTCGTGGAGGACACCGCCGTGGTCGTGGACGAGATCGCGGTGATGACGCGCCCCGGGGCGCCGTCGCGGCGGCGCGAGACCGCATCGGTCGCGGCGGTGCTCGCCAAGTACCGCCAGGTCGTCTCGATCGAGGCGCCGGGAAGGCTCGACGGCGGCGACGTCCTGCGGCTCGGGTGGAGGGTGTTCGTCGGGATGACCGGCCGCACCAGCCGGGAAGGGATCGAGCAGCTCGGCGCGCTGCTCGCGCCTCACGGCTACGCCGTCGAGGGCGTGCCGGTCACCGGGTGTCTCCACCTCAAGTCCGCGGTCACCCAGGTCGCCTCCGACACGGTGCTCGTCAACCCCGCGTGGGTGGACCCCGGAGCGTTCTCCGGCCTCGCGAGGATGGAGATCGACCCAGGCGAGCCGTTCGCTGCCAACGCCCTCATGGTCGGCGGAGCGGTCGTCTACCCCGAGGCGTTCCCCGCGACCGCGGCCCGTCTCGACCGGGCCGGCCTCAGGGTCGTACCCGTGGACGTCTCCGAGCTCGCGAAGGCCGAGGGCGCCGTCACCTGCTGCAGCCTGATCCTGGCCGATTGACGCCGTCGCGCCCGCTACGGGGCGGAGAACCGCGTCCACGGCCGCGAGGGGAGATCCCGGAGGAGCGGCTTCTGCCAGGCGTACTCGGGGTGCCGCTCGAGGAACGGCGCCGCGCGGAAGTCGGTTCCGCACGGGTGCCCCATCGCCGCGTCGATCTCCATCCGCGCCACCATGGCCGCGTCCGCGGCCTTCGCCTGGACGGTGCCCGCCGGCCCGAACTCATCCTGCCACGGCTTCATCCCGCGCGGCGAGAGCTCGACGTGGCCGCACAGCGTCCGCTCGCTCGGAGCATCGGCCTTCCCCTCGAACGCGTCCACGTGATCCGCGAGGAAACGCTCCGCCGCACGCAGGTCGATCCGCCCCTTGAACTCGGCCATGAGCTCGTCCCAGCGGGTGCGGCGCGCGCACGCGCTCACGCCGGGGTTGTCGGCGGGGAAGTCGGTTTCCTGGGCGATCAGCTTCGGGTTGATCGGGAAGTTCGCGCCAACGAACACGCCGTCGCTCGTGCGGTCGAGCGTCACGTTTACGAGTCCGAGCTCGAGCCTGGCGATCTCGTTGCGGCGGGTGTCGGCCACCAGCCACGTGTTCGCGTACCCGCCGTTGTTCCCCTCCCGCATGATGCGGACGAAGTCGTCGATGCTCCCGGCGTACTGCATCGCCTTGCGGGCCCGGACGAACTCCGGCACGCCGGCGGGGTCGAACCCGCGGAACTGCGAGATCGTCGTCTCCGTGATCGCGATCCCCGCGTCGTTCACACCGAAGTCGTCGGCGCTGTGGATGAGCCCCGGCATCCCGTCCATCAGGATCCGATGGCCGGCCTCGGGCCGGATGTCGAAGATCACGTTCCAGCGCGCACCCTCCATGTAGCCGGACCAGTTGTTGTGGGCGATCACGGGGCGGCCGTCGCGCGTCCAGCTCCCCGTCGCCACGATCGCGCTGCACTTCTCGGGCGCCGCCGGCGTCTTCGACTTGTCGAGGAACTTGGTGTAGTAGGACAGCTCGAGGTTCGCGTTCAGGACCACGATGTCCCAGAGGTCCGCCTTGACCCCCCGCGCGGCCATCCCGTCCACGATCCCCTGGAGCTCCTGCCGGTACTCGCCGGGGACGCGCGGCCACAGCACCCTCTCCGCCGCCGACCGCAGGAACCCCCAGTCGCGCTTGGTGTCGTGCGGCAGCAGCAGCTCCTGCACAGCCAGGGCGTCCTCGATCTCGGGGGCGAGGAGGTAGCCGTGCTGGAAGCCGATTCGGGCCGGGCCGCCCTGCAGCCGCACCGGGATCCACCCGTTGCGCTCCGCCCCGCGCGCGGAGCCCGCGAGACGGCGGTCCGCCCCGCCCAAGCACGACGCGACCGCGAGCGGCAGCCCGCTCAACGCCACCACCGCCAGCACCATCAGGGATCTCATGCGACGAGGATACGCCCGGTGTCCCTCCGGGCGCCCGGACGAGTACAATGATCGCTCGCCCAGCACCGTAGAATCACGTGGGCTCTTGAACCGATGTACGAACAGTTCTACGGCCTTACGGCCCCGCCGTTCTCGATCACGCCGGACCCGCGGTACCTCTTCTTCTCGCGTCGGCACCTCGAGGCGTTCGAGCACATGCTGTACGGCATCACGCAGCGCAAGGGGTTCATCCAGGTCACGGGCGAGGTGGGCGCCGGCAAGAGCACGCTGTGCCGCGCGATCCTCGAGGAGCTCGGTGAGGGATATGCGACGGCGCTGATCCTCAACCCGGTCCTCTCG
>Ga0335070_10002169_pt1 | contig 22899 bp, 21 predicted proteins | sample Lox_Sample_13_FD_206722 | JGI IMG/M metagenome (GOLD analysis project Ga0335070, IMG submission 206722) | Soil microbial communities from Loxahatchee National Wildlife Refuge, Florida, United States - Lox_Sample_1.3 | ecosystem: Environmental > Terrestrial > Soil > Wetlands | place: USA...
ATCCACGACGAGATCGGCGTACCGTTCCGACAACCAGTCGAACCGTTCATCGGAAAGGGGTTCCTTCAGGATCTCGCGATAGATATACCGGAATTTGTCGAAACGGGACACTCCGGTATTTCTCCGGTGGTACTCCACGATCTCGTCGACGTGTTCAGGGCTGAAGGAGAAGAGCTCCCGGAAGGCATCAGTCTTTACGCGGACCGATTCCAGGACGACCCCGTCGAAGTCGAGGATGATGGCCGTAATGGTGCATGCCCTGCTCAACGCGAACACCCGGGTTCCCCGGATTTGCCCTGGTACAGCTTTCATTCCCTCGTTGCAAATTGATATCGTTACTCTGAAGTGCACCACGGGCCTATACCCATATGGGCTGGCCATGGTGAACTGGACCGGGAGGGGTGATGGCAGGGTGTCCCGGGGTGAGGGAGGAGCATGATCCGGCCGCCAGGGAGGATAAGATCTCTCCATGCCGGGGATAATCCCCCTCCCCCACCCGGCGAGCGTGCGGTGCTCGCGGCAGAATATCTCCGGCTCGTCGCGGACCTGAACCGGCTCAACTCGGGGATCCTGTGGTGGGCAGGCCCTCTCGCCTCCAAGAACCCCTTCGATTCCTCGCTCTTCGAGGACCTGGTCGGGGATATTTTCAGAGATTTGCCGGAATCCCGGAAAACGGGGGGTGCACATCCTGTCGCGGTCGCGGGCAACCTGCCCGTCGATGAGGGGGTTCACCAGGGACCGGCGGGGGATCTGGTGGGGTTCAGGGATGCCCTGCGGGAGCAGGGCTTCCGGCTCGCCTTCCTCGCGAAGGGGATAGTCTGCTCAGGTTATTTTTTTCTTATCAGCTGCTACAAGATGTGCATCGCTCGGGCCTTCCTGGGGAGGCGCATAAGACGGGCAATCCGGGAACCCGGGCCCGTGGACGTCCTCCGGAGCTGGATCGATCACCGGTCCTTCGATCCAGAGGGGCGTTACACCGACGTGTATCTCGGGGAATTACCGACGTATCTCGCGGAATCCCGAAAAGTCGCCATCGTGGCCGAGATAGTCTGGACATCGAGCTACCTCGGGGTCGTCCGGCTCATCAGGCGAAAGGATCGGGAAGTGCCCATCATACCGCAGGAGTACTTCCTGACCCTCGGGGACCTCGTACGGGCTGCGGTCCTCCCGTTCACGGGGGGGCCGGCGAGGACGGAAGGGGCCGTGTTCCGGGGCCGCAACGTGAGCCCGCTCGTGGAGAGGGCGGTCCGGTCTGACCGTGCGTCGCCCCAGATCAGGAACAACCTCGCCATCCATTACCTCACCAGGCGGCTCGTTCGGAAGATGGCGGTCGCCCGGTTCACCTACAGCTTTGAGAACCATGCGTACGAGAAGATGATGATCCTCGCGCTCAGGGAGGGAACGCCGGAGGCCTGGATCACGGGGTACCAGCACGGAGGCCTTTCCCGGATGCTTTTCAATTACTTCCTCGCCGAGGGCGAGGCGGACTTCGTTCCCCTTCCTGACCGGATTATCACGACCGGGGAGGAGTCGCGCCGGATTCTCGTTGAGGAAGGTCATTTTCCAGTGGTATGCGTGGAGGCCGGGTGCGCCCTCCGCTACCGGTACCTGGAGGGCCTCCCGGTCCGTGAACAGAGGAGGAACGGGGTTCTTTTCGTCCCCCTCCCGGTGGACATGGAGGCGGCGAGGGCCGTCCTCTCCATGCTCGTTGAAGCCGTGGGTGGCAGCCCGGCATATACCGCGAAGGTCACGAGCCACCCCCTTGTCGCCTGGGAGGATGTCACCGGAAGGGGTGGGGGGCGGGACCTGCCCCCGAATATCCTCCGGGTCGAGGGGGAGACCACGCGGGATCTCCTCCTCTCGAGCGACATCGTCCTCTATACCCAGACGACCACCTGCATCGAGGCATTGAGGCTCGGTATCCCGGTCGTGTACCTGGACGTCTTCACCATATACGATGCCGATTACATCATGAAGGACATCGCATTCCGGTGGGTTGCCGATGGGCCGGAGTCCCTCCGCCGAGTTCTCTCCGAAATTCATGGACTCGGTGATGCGGATTTCGCGGCACGGCAGGATGAGGGAGTCGCGTATGCGCGGAGCTTCTTCGCCCCCGTGGACGAGGACTCGCTCAGGAAATTCGCATCGTAGACGGGGATCGTGCCGGAGTCCCTACCTGAACACCCGCCAGGCATCGAACCGGTGGTCCAGCTGCTCCGTTTTCTCCATGGCGAGGCTCGCCATCGTTGCGCGGTCAGAGCGGAAGTAGGACCAGAAGATGTCGGACTGGTAAGTCTTCTTGTACGAATCGTCGATGTACTCGACCCTCGGGAAACGCTCCTTCAGGTACTCGCCCACCTCCACCCAGAACGGCCTCCCTGTGTTGGCCGCGCTCTCGGGGATGGGGGGGAGGCCCTGTTTCCGCCTTACGACGTTCACGTACGCCGTGTTCTCATGGAGGTAGGCATAGTTCCCGTCGTCTATCGCGACGATGCCCCCGTCCCCGATCACGTCGGAGGCACCCTTCAGCTCTCGCATCAGGGTATCGAGGGTGTGCTCGCTGTCGAAGAAGCAGAGGGAGACCTCCTTCCCCAGTTCGGAGAGGATCGGGATCCCCGCGTGATCGGAGGTGCTCGAGAACGCGGTGTACCTCCAGTGGGAGAAGAGGTTCCTCTCGGTGAAGTGCCGCATGAGGGTGTCATTCATTACCGATCTCAGGAACGCGAGCTTGGCCCCGTCGATGTCCCAGCTGAAGAGCTCCCCGCCGGTCGAGAGCGCCCAGTAGGCGAGGACGATGCTGCTCGCGCCGCTCCCCGTCTCCAGGAAGACGGGCCTCCCGGGGAGGTCGGATGAGGAGAGGAGGTCGTGGAGGGCGAGGTACTCCGAGTCCGGGATGGAGTTGCACCACCTGGGGAGCATCCTCTTGATCGTGATGAGGTAGAGGGCCGGGTCCCGTTCGATCTCCTCCTTTGTTCCGAAATAGAAATCAAACATCCTCTCCCCTCCTAAAGGAAGTCCCCGCCCGAGACCGGGATCACCTGGCCGGTGATGTACCCCGCGCCCTCCGAGAGGAGGAAGAGGATGGTCGCGGCGACTTCACCGGGGGTCCCGGCCCTCTTCATCGGGATCAGTCTCTCCCGGGCTGCCAGCTCCTCGGGCGATCGGCCCATCCGACCGGTGTGGAACTTCGTGAGGATGAAACCGGGCGCGATGGCATTCACGAGGATGGCCTTCCCGGCGCAGTCCCGGGCAAGGCGCTTCACGATGCACTCGATCCCCGCCTTTCCGGCACCATAGGCAAGGGAGGTCGATCCCCCCCCGTGGGATGCCGAGGCGGTGCTCGTGAGCACAATCCTCCCCCCTCCCTTCATGTGGTGGATACTCCTCGCCGCAAGGTAGAAGGGCATGACCATGTTCGCCCAGAGATCGAACCGCCAGTCCTCCTCCGTGAGCTCAGCCCAGGTGACCGCGCGATGGATATTCCCGGTGAGCTGGACAAGCGCATCGATCCCGCCGCCTGCCCAGTCCACATAATCATCCACGAGTTCCGCACAGGCGCGGGCTGAGGAGAGATCCTTCCGGAAGAGCCTCAGCTCCGGACCCCCGTGGAGGGCCCTGAGGGGGGCGTCATTCGTGTTGTAGTGGAGGCCAAGGGTCGGTCCGGACGAGGCGAGCGCCTGGACAAGGTCCCGCGCCAGGTCGCTGCTCGCCCCCGCGACCAGGATCCTCTTCCCCTTGAGATCATGTGTGTTATCCGTGTGACACCGCCCCCGATTTTTTACCGGTAAATCCGGAATCAGGGATTGCTCCGTTCCCTGGTACAGAGCTCGATCTTACCCAATATAAAATCTCTTGGCGAGGGCGAGGCTGCGGGCTATCACCTGCCGGTGATTGGGGAAGGTCTTCATCTCGATCGAGACGTGTCCCCCGTAACCTGAACGCCTGAGCGCCCCCCCCAGTTCCTCATGGTAAGTAGCGACCGACCCCAGGGGAGCAAGGTCGGGGTCATTGATGTGGAAGTGCCGGAAGAACGGAAGCGCCCGCCGGAGCAGTCCCAGTTTATCCCCGGGCTCCTCGGCAACCGACTTGGCATCCAGGTGGAGGGCGAACCCCCGGCTCCCCACCGCCTTCAGGAGTTCGATCCCCTCGTCGGCGGTATTGACAAAGTCCGCCTCCCCCCGGGTCAGGGGCTCGATGAGGATGGTCATCCCGGCCTCGGCAACGGCATCCCCGGCCGGGCCGAAGACCTTCGCTGCTCCTTTGCATGCCTCCCCGAATCCAAGGTCACCCCTCCGGCGGTTCCCCGGGGACCCGAAAACCATCCAGCGTGCTCCCAGGTCGGCACCGAGTTCGGCAAGCTGCCGGAGGTAAAGGATGGTCCTCCGGTCCGTCTCCTCTCCACGGAAAAGGCCGAGATCGGGCCGGGTGTAGAGGAGGGAATGGAGGGAGATCACCCGGATGCCGTACTCACCGAGGGACCTCGCCAAGGACCTCCTCTCTTCCTGCGGGACATCCACCGGTTCTCTCCAGATACGGCTCGGGGCGACCTCGATCCACTCCACCCCTTCCCTCCTCAGGAGGTCGAGAACGCCGGGCGTATCCTCCTGCGGCCAGGCGATGTTGGAGATGGCGAGCTTCATGGCAAGGCTCTCCCCGGCGAGCGGGGTGGCGGGGGCATCTCACCGGTCCTTCGGATCCCCCATTCCGTGGCTCTTCAGCCAGAACTCGGCTTGGGGAATCTGCCATTCATAGTCGATGTCCAAGCCGCCCCATTGTCTGAGCGGGTAGATCCTCCTTCCCATCCACCTCTGGGGGAGGAGCCCCTTCCCGATCTCCTCGAGGTTGCGGGGGCGGATGATCGAGACGCCCATATCGGCGAACCAGACGTCCCCCTGGGAGTCCCGGTCGCAGTTCAGGGTCTCCGGGTCCCCGAATGCCTCGAAGGGGATGAAGGGGTGGAGCAGGCCGTCGTCACCGATTCTCCTCGCCCGGAGGGGGCTCCACATGTTGTACCGGGAGACGCTCACCGCGGAGTCGTACCCCGGGTTCTCCCTGAGCACCCCGATGCCCTCGTCGATGAGCTGCGAGCTGATGGTGGGCGCATTGCACATGAGGAGTACGAGGAGCTCCACCTGTCCGCCGGGCGGGAGCCCCTCCCTGATGGCCCGGAAGCCGTGGACAAAGACATCCTCCCCGAGTGCGGCGGGGGTGCAGAGCTCCGGCGGCCTGTCTATGATCCCCGCCCCATAGGGCCGGCTTATCTCCTTTATCCGTGGCGAATCGGTAGATACGTAGATGGCATCGATAAGGGCCGAGCCCTTTGCCGCGAGGAGGGGATACTCCATCAGGGGTCTCCCGAGGACCGGGTACACGTTCTTCCCCGGGAAACCCAAGCTCCCTTCCCTCCCGATGAGGAGTGCGGCGATCATGAGCCGCCCCCCGGGCCCCGCAGCTTCCGGATCTCGTTCTCGCGGAGCGGGCACCGGTCGCAGGAACGGATGAGATGGGCGTTCCCAGCCCGGTGGAGCTCGCGGTACTCCCTCTCGTTCGCGCTCTGCCATGCCTCCCCGATGCTCACGTCCCTGATGTTCCCGAAGGACATCCATTCATAGATGTCATGGACGCACGGGAGAATGGTCCCCTCCCAGGTGACGGTCATCCGCTGGAAGAGCTGGGGGCAGGCCCAGGGATCGATGATCCCGCAATGGTCGGGGTTCCCCTCCTCGTCCTTCATGTCCAGATATGCCACTTCGTCGACACGGGGCGACCAGAACGCCGCATATTCCTGCTCCTTCCCCCGCAGCTCGGGCACGAGCACGGTCTGCAGGCGCACGAGCGGCTTCTCCACGCCGAGCTCCTCCTTTATCTCTCTGAGCCGGGCGATGTTTGCGACGACCCTCCCGAATTCGGCGCCGACCCGGTACCTCTCGTACAGCTCCCTGTCATAGCCCTCGAAGGAGATGGAGATTCGGTCGAGGCCGGCGTCGATCAAATCCCGGATGACGGGATCGGAGAGAAGCACCCCGTTCGTGTTGAAGTACACGTCGAGGATCCCGGCATCCTTCGCGTACCTCACCATGCGGGGGAGATCCCGGTGGAGGAGGGGCTCTCCCCGGTATGTGAACTTCAGGGAGGAGAGCCTGTTCCGGCCACCCTCGTCGAGAACCCTCTTCCAGGTCTCCTCGCTCATGAACCCCTTGCGGTACCTGTTGTGCGTGGTCGCGCAGAACGGGCACCTGAGGTTGCAGGCATTGGTCGGCTCGACATCGAGGTGAAGGGGGAAGTCGCCCACCGAAAACGTCTCGGGCCACTCCTTCCACTTCTTCCTGTACTCGCGGTACCGCTGGTCGTCCCTCTCAACGACGCTCCGGCCGGCGATCCTGTGGAAGTTGGTGTCGACCCGGATGGTCCCTCACCCCTTCTTCCCGGGCTTCCGCTTCTTCCCGTCGAGCTCGCGCCTCACGTCCCGGAGGCAATCGAGGATTCCCTCGTTGATGTCGATATAGCTCGAGAGGTTGACCCGTACCGGCACCTCCATCTCAAAGGAGTAGGGGGTCATGATGTAGTGCCGGGTCTTCTCCTTGGGGGTGTAGGTGATCTTCACCTTGTACCCGAGGATCTCCTGCACCATGTCGAAGAACTCCTTCACGGTCATCCTCTGGTGGCCGGTGATGAGGACCGCCTTGTTGGCGAGTCGGGGATCGGTTGCGATCCGCACCGTCTCGCGTGCGGCATCGTTGATGTGGATGTATTCCCGGACGGCCGTCGCCGGGCTCGCGTAGTGGAACTCCCTCTTCGTGAGGAGGGCCTTGCACACAGAGTAGATGAAGTTCCAGTGGTTCGGCTCCCTGCCATAGAGGCTCCCGTACCGGAGGATGGTGTACGGGAGCCCGAACTCGTCCGAGTACGTCCGGCAGAGGGACTCGCCCGCCTGCTTGGACACCCGGTAGAAGGAGCCGTGGTGCCCGCTCGTGTACACGGTGCTCGCAAAGAGGAACCGCCCGACCCCGCATGTCCTCGCCGCCTCCAGACACTTCGCGGTCCCCATCACGTTGACCTCCATTGTATCGAGGGGCCTCGTGCGCGTCGCGTCCAGGTCGGCGAGAGCGGCGGTATGGAAGACCACGTCGCATCCCTTCATCGCCCGGCCGAGGGCCGGAAGATCTAGGATGTCTCCCTGGACGATCCTGAGCAACCGCGAATTGAAATCCCCGTTCTCCAGATACGGTGATCGCACCCTGTCGTAGAGCACCGTCCTGTGATCGTCCTTCAGGAGTTCCCTTGCTATGTGCCGCCCGAGAAACCCGGATCCACCCGTGACAAAGGCCTTCATGAACGAACCTCCGACAGCCCTTCGATGAGATTCCTTACTGCCTCCCTCTCCATCTCCCTCCTTGACTCCACGGTGAAGGAGGCGACATGGGGCGTCGCCACAACCTGGGGGAACGCAAGGAGGGGGCCGCGGTACGGCTCGGCCGGAAAGACGTCCAGCCCCGCTCCGGCGATGATGCCCTCCCGGAGTCCCCTCTCCAGGCCCTTCTCGCTGATGAGGGAACCCCTGGCGGTGTTGATGAAAATGGAGCCACTCTTGCATGAGGCGATGCCCCTTTCGTCGATCAATTCGGCACCCCCCTCCTGGGCAGGGACATGGAGGGTAACAATATCTGCCCGGGCGAGGAGTTCGGCAAGGCTTCCCGCCTCCTGCCATCCGTCCCTGGGGGGGATGCGGGGGGCCGGATCGAAGAAGATGATGCGGCAGCCGAGGACATCCAGGATCCCGGCCACCCGGTTCCCGATCCGGCCGAGCCCGATAACACCGGCGGTCTTCCCGGAGAGGAGGGACCCGGGTTCGATCGAGTCGTTCCCGCTCCTCATCGAGAGGGCATACACCCCGATCCGCTTCATCACCGCGAGGATCAGGGCGAGGGTGTGCTCGGCGACCGCCTGGGTCGCGGCGTCCGGGGTCGTGAGGACGATGATCCCCTTTCCCCGGGCGGCCACAAGGTCGATGGAGTCGGTCCCGACGCCCACCCGCGAGATGACCCTCAGGTCACCCGACGAACCGATGACACGCCCCGAGAACTTCTCAGTGCCCGCAATGACCCCTTCCGCTCCCCGAACGGCCCTGATGAGGTCCCCCTCCGTGAGACGCTTACCGGTTTTATTCTGGTAGGTGATCTCGCAGGAACGAAGCAGATCTGCCATCCCCGGCCCCGTATCGTCAAAGGAACGGATCGTGATGGCGACTCGGTATCTGTCCATGTCCACCCGGGCTTTTATAAATTTTGTCGGGGCGGGTAATAAACTTCTGTGGCAGAATCGGCGCAGGGAGAGGTCAGAGGCCCGTCCCCCCGGGGTATCAGCAGCAGGTCATGGTTCAGGCATCCAGAAAAAACCGGAGGTTCTCGAGATCCTCGTCGAGCCGGCGGCGGGAACGGGGGGTTTCAAAGGTGACCCGGGGGTTCGGCGAGCGGGTAATACAGTCCCTGAGGAACCCGATGTCATATTCGCCGGTGCCGAGAGGGAGGTGCTCGTCCTTCCCGTTGCCGAGCGTCCCGTCGGCGATGTGGAAGAGGGCGGGCCCGAACGGGAGAAGGTCACGGATGAAGGTGCGATAGTTCAGCGAGAGTCCGACCGCGGCCTTGATAGCATGGTTCAGGTCGAGGCAGAACCCGATCCCGGGGCGAATCAGCGAGGAAAGGCCCTCCGGATCGAACCCGACCATGGGTTCCCCGCCGAGGCCCGCCATCGGCATATTCTCGATGAGGATCCCGCGGTTCTCCAGGTCCTCGAGAAAACGGGAGGCGGTGTCGGTGGATCCAAAACCAGGATGGAGAATGACGGAATCTGCCCTAAGCCGGGCTGCCCAGTCGAAAGCGAGGTCAATCAGCTCCCGGCTCTGCGTCCAGCTGCGCCGGTCGGCGATGTTCACCCCGAACTGCTCCGTCGGGGCATGGATGACGCAGGGGATGTCCCGGCCGAGGTACGGGCGGATGTCGGTCCCAGGAACCGGGGAAAGTTCCAGGTAGTGGAAGGTGCCCTTCGCGATGAGATCCGCTGCGGAATCCAAGAGGTCCGTGTCCCGGGACCAGATCTTGAGGCCGAACCGGACAGGGGGATCGGTACTCCTGCGAACCACGGTGTCCCCTACCATCGTCATCCCCCCTGCCCGGGATCCCTCTCCGTTTCCTGTCCCGCGGGACCTTCCCGGGATTCCAACACCAGCACGAGCTCGCCTGCCTCCTCTCCGTTGATCCGCACCCGTCCCCTGTACCCGAACCCCGCCTTCATGAAAGTCCGGAGCGAAGCCCCGTTGCCTGCCCTGACGAAGGCGATGAAACGGCGGGTGCCCTTCTCGCGACTCGCCTTGAGTGTGGCCAGCCGGAGTGCCCGGCTTCCAAACCCCAGCCCCCGGTATTCACGTGCGATGGTAAGGGAAACGATGGCCCCGTCGGGGGTATTTCCGCCTTGGAAACGGACGACACCGACGGGAGTCCCGGCCGCATCCATAACGATGTACATCGTGGTCAGCGGGTCCCGGAGGCGCCTCTGGTACCACTCCAGGTGTTCCTCCCAGGGGATGCGGGCATGGCTGAACGAGGCTTCGCGTGCATCCGGGTCGTTTGCCCAGAGCCAGATCTGCCGTGCGTCACCTTCGGTGACTAGGCGGAGCGAGATCTCCTTCATGTATGCCTCCCGGTTAAAACGGATATCAAACCCCGTGCCCGGGGTGTGACGGTTACCGTCTCCATCACAGCCTCACGGCGATGCCATGCTCCCCGAGGAAGCGTTTCGCCCCGAGGGGTGTCTGCTCCGTGAAATGGAAGATGCTCGCGGCTGCGACGGCGGAAGCGCCCCCCTCCCCGAGGACCCGGAGCATGTGGGCATAACTGCCGGCCCCCCCCGATGCGATGACCGGAATCGTCACCGCGGAGGAGACGAGGCGGGTGACCCCGGTGTCGTACCCCTCCATGGTCCCGTCGCGATCGATGGAGGTGAGCAGGATCTCACCTGCCCCCCTGGCCTCCATTTCCCGTGCGTGATCCACCGGGTCGATTCCCGTCGCCCGGGTACCCGAATGCGTAAAGACCTCGTACCGGCCATCCGCATGTTTCCGGACGTCGATGGAGGCCACAATGCACTGGGACCCGAACCTGTCCGCGATATCCCGGATGAGACCCGGCTCCTCGACCCCGGCCGAGTTGATCGCCACCTTGTCTGCGCCGACCTGGAGGAGGCGCCGGACATCCTCCCCGTTCCGTATGCCTCCCCCCACCGTGAGGGGCATGAAGCACTCGTCCGCGATGTCATCGACCAGGGCAAAGTCCGGCTCCCTGCCATCCGGGGTTGCCGTGATATCGAGGAAAACAAGCTCGTCCACCTCCCGCATGTTGTAGACCTTGATGGCCTGCATGACGCTTCCCACCCTCCGCCAGCTGTCGAACCGTATTCCCTTTACCAGGGTAAGGTCCCGGTAGAGGAGGGTGGGCATGACCCGGACCTTAAGCATGGGACCTTTCCATGGCGAGGAAGTTCCGGATCAGCCGGAAGCCGGCATGCTGGCTCTTCTCGGGGTGGAACTGGACCCCGAGGATGTTCCCCTTCTGGACGGCTGAGGCAAAGGAGCCGCAGTACGGGGTCGTCGCGATGATATCTCCCCTGTCGCGGCAGGCGAGGTGATAGCTGTGGACAAAGTAGAAGTCCTTTCCCGGTGGTATCCCCGAGAAGAGGGGCGGCGATCCCTCGGGGAGGACATTGTTCCACCCGATGTGGGGGATCCGCTCGGCGGGGGAGTAGGGGATGAGCCGGACAACCTCCCCCCTCACCCAGCCCAGACCCCGGGTCTCACCGCCCTCCCAGCCCTTCGTTGCGAGGACCTGCATCCCCAGGCATATGCCAAGGAAGGGCACCCCCCGGTTCATCACCAGTTCCTCAAGTTTCGGCAGAAACCCCCGGGCGGTAATATTCACCATGCCCTCCGCGAAGGCCCCTACACCGGGGAGGATGATGTGGCCGGCTCCCTCCAGGTCGCCGGGCCCTTCCGCGACCACCGGGCGGCCCCCGCACTCCTCCACCGCTCGGACCACGGAATCGATATTCCCCATCCCGTACTTCAGGACAGCTACCCTCGTCATCGTACCGGGACCTGCGGGCTGTACTGCCTTCCGGATGAAAAAATGCGTTTAATCGATGTTATCATAGTTTATCTTCTCCGGCCGGCCTGTCCTGTCCTTGACCAGGTTTCCCTCTTTATCCGTCCTGAAGATCTTCTTGTTGGTGAACCGGTCGCAGATCCGGACGAACTCCTCGACGGTCATGTCCATCTCGCCCAGGACCTTCTCGAGCGGGTACCCGAGGTATGTCCAGGGGAACATACCGTCATGAGTGCGGACAAGGTTCATGCCCTCCTCCCGACTGAGCCTGCCCCGGCGGATGTGAAGGCAGGCATGGTCCGTTGCCCGGCCGAAGCCGAACTTCAGGTACTTGAAGTACTCGTGGATGGCAACCTGGTAGTTGTCCAGGTTTTCGTAGTTGACGATGGAACCCTCGGTCACGTGGGGATAGGTCTCAAAGCCGTGCGCCTGGGAGAAGAGGGCATTGTGGTACCCGTCCCAGGGGAGGTAGTAGCCAAGGAAGAGCCCCGTGACCCCGACCCGCCGGAGAGCCTCATCCGGGGGATACGTGAACTGGATCAGGTCCTGGGCCCGGATCCCGTCCCGGCCGACAAGATCAGAGACCCTCAGCCCGAGGAGGCCCCCGAACTCCTCGAGCCACCGGCGGTCCAGCACATTGTTCGCCGCTGAACCCGTGGGCCCGCCGTACTCGTTCTGGGAATTCTCTCCCCAGATGAGGAGGGGGATCTCCAGCTGCACGGCGAGGCGGACCGGTATGGTGAAGATGGAGACATGCTCCGGCCAGGAGATGTCCCCGATCTGGGTGAGGGCAAGCCGGTTTATTTTCCTGCGGATCACTGGATTCGTGGTCGCCTCGATGTAATCGACACCAAGCCACTTGATGTTCTCGATGTTGCGGCGCCCGATCTCGGTGAGCATGCAGGTGGTTGCCGTGACGCAGAGGGGTGTTACCCCCATCTCGAGGAGCTTGACGACCATGAAGGTGCTGTCCTTGCCGCCTGAGACCGGGATGATGCAGTCATAGTTGCTCCCGTCGCGGGACCGGTACCTGTCCAGCAGCCGCTGGAGTTCCTCCTTCCGTTTTCCCCAGTCGATGGTTCCGCGGTTCTCGAAATACCGGCAGGCGCTGCAGATCCCCTTCTCGTCAATGAAAAGGTCTGGTTTCGTGTCCGGCATCACACACCGGCGGCAGTACCGGATGGATCGCTGTTCCACCTTCATCGGTGTTCTCCCATCTGATATCAGGTTCCAGCGTGATAAGCGTTTCACCGGGATTTCCCCGTTTTTTGAAAAGGGGGACCTTCCGGCCCGACGGAAAAAAGATAAATTCCGGTTTCGCCGCCTCGGGACGGTAGTGTGAACGGGACAGGAACCCGCGGCCCCGGAATACCTTGGGGCATCCGCACCGGCCCCTGCCTTTTCGCCTATCCAGTGGAGCCCTCTTTGTTCCTGGGCTGGGTCTTCAGGAGCTGGTCATCACCGAGTCCAGCCCCGAGTGCCTTGTTTGCCCGTCTGAGTTCCCGGTGGAGCACGGAGGTAAATTCCTCGTCGGTCATACCCGTGATGTTTATCCTGAGGTCCTGCCGGTCCCCGAGTTTCAGGAGGTATTCCTCCTCATCCCCGATGAAGCCATGGTCAAGAACCCACTGGTACATGGGGGATCCCGGGAGGGGGAGAAGGAACCCGGGGGACGGATAGACGCCGTTTTCGATACAGCAGTCGATGGTCTTCCTGATGGTCTCCGGGGTCTCCCCGGGGAACCCGAACACCAGGCTCGTCCCGATGGAGAGGCCAGCCTCCTTGAAGAGCCGGGACTGATAGGAAAACTGTTCAGGGGTGATCCGCTTGCCCATAGACCTGAGGATCCCGGGGTCCGCGGACTCGAGGGAGTACAGCATCCGGATACAGCCCGCATCCCGGGCAGTCCTGAGAATCCCGACGTCCTCCGGCCGGGTGAAGAGATCCCCCCTGCAGTCCGCCTCCCAGAAGAACTCGAGGCCGGATTTCCGGATGGCCTCGATGAATTCCAGGACCGACCTCCGGGTATTGAAGGTCAGGTCATCGAAAAAGGCGAAATAATTGATCCGGTACCGTTCCATCAGGAACCGGATCTCGTCGAGCACCCGGTCCCACGGCCGGTGACGGTAAGGAGAACCCCGGAAGACATGGTAACAGAAGGTACATTTATGGACGCACCCCCTCGCCGTATTGATGCACATCCCGCGTACCTCATCCTGAGGGATGGTCGGAGGAAGGAGTTTCCAGGGTATAATCGGCCTGAAACCCTCGATATAGATGTCCATGTCCCAGAGGGAATAATCGATCGCCGGGATGGAGGAGAGATCCCGGATCACCGGGCGGGGTTCCGTGCGGACGAGCCCTTCGGGAGTCCGGAATGCAATTCCCTTCACCGTTTCCAGGGATCTCCCTTCCCGAAGGACCTCCAGGAGGTCCACGATGGTCCGGTCACCCTCTCCGATGACGGCGATGTCGGCCTCGGTTCTCGAAAGAAGGATGTGGGGAACGGAGTCGGCGACGGTATTGCCGACGATGATGGTCGCCCGGGGTGATGCCTCCCGGATCATGGCCGCGTATTTCCTGATCAGCCGGTATCCGGTCACGATGCATCCCATGCAGACGACATCGAACCGTCCATCGGACAGGTACTGCCTGACATAGGCATCATCATGCCCATGGGCATCGAGATCGAGGATCTCAAAAGAGAACCCGGCATTCCTGATCGCGGTGGCGATGTAGGCAAGGCCGATGGGAAGGAGTTTTTCCCTGAGATACGGCCGTAATGAGACGTTTATGATGAGAATTCTCATTATCTGTCCTGTAAAAAACGTGAGATGGCATGTTATTTAAGAGTCACTGACTCCCCTTCCGGGCATTCCCCGCTCGCTGGTGAAAAGAGGGACATCACCCGTGCCGGACCGGGTGGGCCGGGGGAGGAATATCACCCGTATCTCCACCGGAACAATTAATGCAGCCCATGCCCAATGATCCTTTCATCACATGAAGGGAGAGAATCAGGAGAACAGCCCGAATTGTGTCATTTTTGAATACCTGACCTTCAGCAACCTGCTCATCGCCTGGTCTCACCTCCTCATGGGGCGGGAAATCTGGGTCTTGGAGGTGAACCCGTGGATCAGGGAATGGACCATCTTTTCCCGTTATCTCATGGAGGGGAGGATCAAACGTTTTTCATGGGAAATGGAACACCATGACCTGTTTTTTGAGATAGACAGCCGGATTTTCGACCGCATCGATGCCATCTACCGGGAAATATGCGGCAGGTCCCCGCTCCCGGGGAGAATGGAACGATTCCTCGGGTCTCCCGAGGTCCACCTTGCCTTCAAGAAGCGATATGCCCAGGCGATCTACCAGCACCTGTTGTTCCGCCGGGTTGTCTCCCTTATCCGGGGGGAATCCCCGGGGAAGGTGGAGGCGTTTCCCGCAGAACCGGTTCGATTCCTGGAACGATTCCCGTCGGTGCAGACCGCATTCCCCGGCCTTAGTGAGGATATTCCCTGCTCCGGCAGGGTCCTCCTCGAGGGCAGATACCTGTGCGAAAAGCTCCTGTACCTGTTCATCCTGGTGCTCCTGCCCTTCTATGTCCTCCTGAAAATCCGGATTCCTTCCCTGCACCCTCCGGAAAGGGAGCATATACAGGCTGCCATCCGGATCTACAGCCAGGACTTTGGATTCCACCAGAAGCACCGTTCCATAGACTTCCTCGTCGGGGGAGAATGCCCTGACAGGGGAAATACCCTGTTCTGTATCGAAACGGACATTCCGGAGGAATATCATGCCCAGTTCGCGAAACGGGGATACAGGAACCAGAGTATCTGGAATGCCCTTCGCCATGCCGACCTCCCCTTTATCTCCTCCGGTATCCTCGGGCCCTGGATCCGGGCATGGGCCGGGTCGGTGGTCCGGTCCTTCTCCGGGTCTTCCATTTGCCTCCGGATGACGGTGGAGATCCTGATCACCTGGCTCCAGTGGAAGAGTATCCTGAACCGGTACGCCATCCGCAATTACATCACCTACAACGACTTCCTCCCGAAAAGTACCGTGAGAAATATCGTCCTGAGGAAGGGCGGCTGCAGGTCCTGGCTGTATCTCCATTCCTCCAATCACCTGAATTATTATGTCACCCTGGATCAAATCGCGGAGGGCCGGGAAAAATTCAGGGCCCTGTATTTTGCCTATACAAACTTCGATACCATAGTCAGCTGGAATGACAAGCTCACCCGGTATTACCGGGCTCACCCGTCGGCCGTGCGCTCCTATGAGAACCTCGGCTGCATCTGGTCGGAGTCGGTCATGGAGATCAGGGCCCGGCCGGAACAGAACAGGACCCTTCGGGAGGCCAGGAACAAATTTCCCGGGGTGTCGAAGATTGCAGGGATCTTCGATACCTCCTTTGGTGGTATCAATCCCCTGGAGGCAAAGGACCTGGTGGGTTTCAACGAGGGCATTCTCCGGCTCCTCGGCGAGGAACCCCGGCTCGGCGCCATCGTCAAGATGAAATGGAGGTGGGAGACCTTCATGCAGTTCGATCCCTCGCTCCGGTCCTCATACGAGAGGCTTCGGGATCACCCGCGGTGCATCGTCTTTTCAGGCTACGAAGCGGAAACCTCAGAGGTCATCGCGGCCTCGGATATCGTCATCTCGGCGTGCTTCACCTCCCCGTCCATCGAGGCCCTGGGCGCCCGGGTACGGGCCATGTTCTACGACGCCGCCGGGAGATTCAGGGGGTATTACCCGGATGGTTTCCCCGGGCTTGTTGCCCACGGATACCCGGATCTGGTCCGTCTCGTCCGTTTCTGGCTCTACGGGCAGTCGGACCTGGATTTTCACGAGTACCTGGAGACGCATATCAGGGGCGAAGTCGACGGGTTCATCGATGGAAAAGCGGTGAGCCGGTTCCGCAGGAAACTCTGCGGCAACGAATCCTCCCCGCCGGGAAGTCCGCCCCGGTGACGGGGCCCCGGGGAAGGCAGGGTGACCTTCACACCATATCCCAACCGATCCACTCGTCAGCGCGGATGGCCCGCCGGGCCTTCCGGCCGACGACGAGGTCGAGGAACTTCGGCGGGATCCCGTACCCGGGCCTCTTCACGACGAGCATGTCCCTCGTGATCAGGGCCCCCTGCGGAATCTCCCGGCGGGCATGGATCGATCTCCGCGCCTTTCCGTACATCTCCTCGCACTCGGCGGGAGAACCCTCCTTGATGCCGGTCCCCCGGGCCTTCTCGATATCCCTGATGAACCCGATCATCGTGTACAATTCCCCGGGTTCGAGGGAAAACCCGTGATCCGGCCCCTCCATGGCCCGGGACAGGGTGAAATGCTTCTCGATGGCCGCGGCGCCCATCGCCACCGCGGCGAGGGGGATGTGGATCCCGAGGGTATGGTCAGAGAAACCGACAGGGCACCCGAAGACCCTCTGTATCGTCACCATGGCTTTCAGGTTCACGATCTCCGCCGGGGCAGGGTACAGGGAGTTGCAGTGAAGGAGAACGATCTGATCGTTCCCCTCGGTCCGGATAACCCCCAGCGCATCCTCGATATCGCCAAGGTTCGCCATCCCCGTCGAGAGGAGGAGGGGTTTTCCCTTCCCGGCCGCATACCCGATCAGCTCCAGGTCCCCGATCTCAAAGGATGCGATCTTGTAAGCCGGGACAAAGGGCTCCAGGAGGTCGATGGCATCGCAGTCAAAAGGCGTTGCAAGGAAATCAATGGAGCGATCCCGGCAGTACCGGGCGAGCTCAGGGATCCATTCCCTCGGCATCTCGATCCCGCGGATCAGGGCATGGACATCCTTTCCCTTCAGGTAGCTGAACTCCGGGGTGTACCGGGAATAGAGGGCATCGGCCGAGAATACCTGGAACTTGGCCGCCGATGCCCCCGCGGAGGCGGCGGTATCGATGAGCTCCCTCGCCCGGTCAAGGCTCCCGTTGTGGTTGGACCCCACCTCAGCGATGATATAGGCCGGGAAGCCCTCCCCGATCCACCGGTTACCAACCAGAACGCTCTCCATCTGTCCTCCATGAAACGAGGTGCCGGACGAGTTCGAGATCCTCCTCGTCATCGATATCGATGGACTCGTGCCTTCCCATGATGAGGAGCCCGATCCTGCCCCCCAGGATCATCCCCTGCTCCATGATGAGGTTCCGCCTAGAAACGTACAGCGCCCCGTTCTCCCGGTAGAGAGGGGTGCTGAACTGCCGGTTCGCTATGGTGAGGGGATAGAACCGCTCGGGGCCGTCCTCCCCATTCCTCCAGAAATGGCCGCGATCCTCCACCGCAGAGGTGACCGAGTCGAGGTTCCCCTCTCCGATCATCCCGATGGCCCGGGAAATCCATGACGGGTGCAGGAGCGGGGAGGTCGCATAGAGGAGGACGATGATTCCGGGACGGTAGTTCTCCTCGGTCTCGAGGAACCGGATCGCGTGCTGGAGCACCGGAAGGGTAGGGGTGTCGTCCCCCGCAAGATCCGCCGGGCGCGTGAAGGGTACCTCGGCCCCCCACCGGCGCGCCTCCGCGGCGATCTCGGCATCCTCTGTGGAGACAAGGACCCGGTCCAGCTCCGGAGTGTCCAGAGCGGCCCCGATGGCATGTGCGATGAGGGGTTTTCCCCCGAGGTCTGCCAGGTTCTTCCTGGGTATGCCCTTCGAGCCCCCCCGAGCAGGGATGATCCCGAGGACCTTCATCGCGCCTCCGGTCCGGGGTGGTTGCTCGGGTTCATAGGGGGAGTGAGATCGCCTCGATCACCCTCTCCACCTCCCCGTCTGTCATCCGGGGATAGAGGGGGAGGGAGATGATCCTGGAGAAGACATCCTCTGTTCGGGGGAAATCCCGGGGGGAGAGGTTGAGGAGCGCCCGGTAGTAGCTGAACCGGTAGATGGGAATGTAGTGCACGTTCACGCCGATCCCCCTCCCCCTCATCTCCCGGAAGAAGGCATCCCGTTCAATCCCCTTCAGGAGCACGGTATAGAGGTGCCACGCGTGGGTGTTTCCGGCCCTGGTGGCAGGAAGTTCAAGAGAGGGGAGGCCTGAGAGGGCCTCAGAGTACCTGCGGGCGATTTCGGCCCGCCTTTCCAGAAACCGGTCGAGCTTCCGGAGCTGGGAGATGCCCATGGCCGCCTGGAAATCCGTCAGCCGGTAGTTCCTCCCCAGGTACTTCATGTCATAAGCATAACCGCTCCCCGGCCCCGACCGGGCGAAGGCACTCCGGTCGATGCCATGGTTCCTGAGCATCTCCAGCCGTTCAGTAAGACGCGGATCACCCGTGAGGACCGCGCCCCCTTCCCCGGTCGTAATGTGCTTCACGGGATGGAAGCTGAAGACGGTCATGTCCGCCCAGGTACCGATCATCCTTCCCCCGCAGGAAGCGCCGAGGGCATGGCAGGCATCCTCGATGAAGGCGAGAGAGTGTGCGTCGCAGATCTCTCTGATCTCGTCGTTACGGCAGGGATGGCCGGCGAAATCCACCGTGAGGACGGCCCGGGTCTTCTCCGTGATCTGCTCGCGGATCCGGTCGGGATCGATGTTCCGGGTTTCCCGATCGATATCGGCAAAGACGGGTTTCAGCCGGTTATAGAGGATGGCATTCGAGGTTGCCACGAAGGTGAAGGGGGTAGTGATGACCTCCGATCCCGGAGGGAGCTCCAGGGCCTGGACCGCGATATCAAGAGCGCTCGTCCCGGAGTTGACCGCGACCGCGTGGGAGCTCCCGGTCCGGGCACAGAGCGCCTCCTCGAATTCACCGATTTTGGGTCCCGTGGTGATCCAGTCACCCTGGAGGACATCCCTGACCGCCTCGAGGTCGTCGTCGAAGATCCACTGCCGGGCATAGGGGATCATCGCCCCTCCCCCTCCCCGGGCGGGGTACGGGCGGGGCGCGGGTGGTCCGTGATTGCGGGTCCCCGGTGCGCCCGCTTAGTGCGTGTCGGTGAGGGCATGGAGCTCTTCCCTCGTCAGCCAGCGGGTGTTCGTATCGCTTGTGTACCGAAAACCCTCGGGGAGTTTCCTGCCGCCATCGAATTCCCTTTTGCCCCAGAAGGGGTGCTCGGACTCGATGATGAAGAAGTCCTCGAACTCGAAGGCATGGGGGGATTCCTCCTCGGTGAGGAGGATCTCGTGGAGCTTCTCGCCCGGCCGGATCCCGATGATCTTCTTCCTCGCCTTCGGCGCGATGACCTCGGCGAGATCGGTCACCTTCATACTCGGGATCTTGGGAACGAAAATCTCGCCACCCTTCATCCGCATGAGGGATCTGATGACGAAGTCCACCCCCTGGTCGAGGGTCAGCCAGAACCTGGTCATCCGGGGGTCGGTGATGGTGATCTCCCCGGAGTCCCTCTGCTCCCGGAAGAGGGGTATCACGCTCCCTCTGCTGCCGACGACGTTCCCGTACCGGACGCAGCTGAACCGGGTCCGCCGGCCGCCGGTGAAAAGGTTGGCCTGGATAAACATCTTCTCAGCGACCATCTTTGTCGCTCCGTACAGGTTCACAGGATGGACCGCCTTATCAGTGCTGATGGCCACGACCTGCTCAACCCCGTTGTCCAGGGATGCATCGATGACATTGACCGCCCCCTGGATGTTGGTCCTCACCGCCTCGATAGGGTTATACTCGCAGGTGGGAACCTGCTTCAGGGCGGCCGCATGGACCACGATATCCACGGAGTTGAGGGCCCGGTAGACCCGGTTCCTGTCCCTGACATCCCCGATCAGGAACCGTAACCGGTCGTCCCTGAGCTGGTTCTTCATTTCGAACTGGAGGAGCTCGCCACGGGAGAAGATCCTGACGCTGTGGGGGTTGTGCTCCTTCAGGACGACCTCTGTGAACTTCCTCCCGAAGGACCCGGTCCCGCCGGTTAGGAGGATGGTTTTGTCGTCAAAGAACGACAATTGCGAATCACCCAATCTCGTGTAATATTTCTATGGCGTCCTATTTATCCCTCTCCCTTCTCAATAGGCCCCGCTAAGGCGGGCCCGTGTGGCCGGGGCCTCAACGTGCTCGCCGGGTTTCTCGGGTCCCGCGTCGAGCAGCCTCACGACCATCCCCCGGAACCGCTCGGTGACTCTCCCGTCGAAGCAGTGCCCGTGGGCCTCCCGGATCTGTTCAAGGGTTCCCGCGTCAAGCCAGGCGCCCTTCCCAAGGACATCCCCGAGGATTCCATACAGGCGCCCAGCCTAGGAGCTCCTTCCTGACCGCGATACCTGCCCGGGTATCCCCGGTGAACGCGACCTCGAGGCGCAGGAAGAGATCCTGAGAGACTGCCTCGAAAAATGCCTCGCCGCTGTGGAAATACAATTCCTCCTTTGCCTCCCGGAACGATCCCGGAAGATCCCATCATCCGATGGGGGCAGGGAGGAGCGGGGAAATAGGGGGCAATCCAGCGAGGAGGCGGAGGACGGCACCGGTGGCAGTGGAGGCATCCAAGAAGCGGGCCGGCCGGTAATCCGGCCGCCTCAGGATCAGCCAGGAGAGGGCGACCAGGTCCAGGGACTCGACGAAAATGACCTGGTTTTCACCCATCATTGATGAGAATCATTCCTGCCCGTGCTGCATGGCGTGATACCGGGCATAGGTACCCTCAGCCTGCAGGAGATCCTTGTGGGTCCCGGTCTCCACGATCCTGCCCTGTTCGAGAACGGCGATGATATCGGCATTCTCGATGGTCGAGAGCCGGTGGGCGATGGCGATAATGGTGTACCGCTCCTTGATGGCCTTGATGGAGTTCTGGATGATCTTCTCCGATTCGCTGTCCAGGGAGGACGTGGCCTCGTCCAGGATGAGGATCTCCGGGTTTTTGTAGATGGCCCGGGCAAGGGCGATCCGCTGCCTCTGTCCGCCGGAGAGCTTGGCCCCCCGCTCCCCCAGGAAGGTGTCGTACCCGTTCGGGAGCTGGGTGATGAAATCGTGGGCATTCGCCACCTTCGCGGCCTCGATGGCCCGGTCGAGGGAGATCTCGCCGGAACCGTAGCAGATGTTCGCGAGCACGGTGTCGTTGAAGATGTAGATCTCCTGGCTCACCACCCCGAGCTTCTGCCGGTACGACTGGAGGATGTACTCTCTGATGTCGACCCCGTCGATCTCGATGGATCCCCGGGCCGGATCGATGAGGCGGGTGACCAGATCGACGATGGTGGACTTCCCGACCCCCGAGGCACCGACGAGCGCGACCATCCGGTTCTTCGGGATGGCGAGGCTGATATCCGTGAGCACCGGCGTAGTCCTGTCGTACGAGAAGGAAACGTCCACGAACCGGATGTCCCTCGTGAAACCTGGGAAGATCCTCGTGCCATCCTTCACCTTCCGGTGCGAGGTGATCTCCCCAAGGACTTGGTTGATCTTGTTGAAGCTCGGGATCTCCCGCGCGAGCTCGTGCCTCCGGCTGTTGATATCCCGGAGGGGGCCCGTGATCCGGACGAGTACGAAGAGGAAGAGGAAGAGGAGGGCGAGCTGCAGGTTCAAGATGTCGATGGAGACGAAGAGGACCACCACCGCGATGATGAAGATGATGGACTGGAAGATGACCTCGATGTTTGTGCCCGCTATTCCATAGTCGGCATGGCTGTCCCTGAACTTCCCGCTGATCCGGTCGAAGAGATCCACCTCTTCGGGTTCGGTGGAGGAGGTCTTGATGAGCCGGAGGAGGCTGAACCTCTCGGTGAGAAACTCGTTCTGCTCGGTATTCAGCTCCACGAGCCGCTTCCCGTAGACCCCCGACTTTTTCAGCCACCGGTTCATGAAGTAGAAGGCGATCACCGAGATGGCGATGACGATGATGGTGATGACCACCGAGATGTAGAGGAGCATGAGGGCATAGATCGCGATGAAGAACGTATCGGTGACATACTCCATGATGGCAAAGAGCCCGTATCCCGCGTTCTCGATCTCGGTCACGAGGAGGTTCAGGAAGTTGCCGGCCTTCCGGGAGTGGTGGTACGAGATGTCGGCCGAGAGGATCTCACGAAAGGCCCTTACCTTCATGTCCCTGGTGAAGTTCACCCTGAGTTTTACCTGGATCTTCTTCTTCACGAAGAGGAGGCACTGCCCCATCAGGAACACGATGGTGAGGAGGGCGAGGAGCGTGGTGAAGTTCAGGGGGATCCCCACGGCGGAGAAGATGCTTTGCAAGATCCCCCAGAGGGTTCCCCCGGGCTCCTGCTGGCTCTCCATCATCTGGAGGAGGGGGACGAGGGCGCCCAGGCTCACCGCCTCGAAGAAGGCGCAGACGATGGCAAGCCCCACGAAGAGGAGGAGCTGGAGCCGGTAGGGCGGCCGCCAGAGGTACCCTCCCATGACCCGGTAGTCCGCGAGGTAACGGCTATCCCTGATCTTCGTCCGGAACAGCTCTCTCACGGGCATCATTTCCAGGTACTAGTGCATCCTGCATCCAGATAAAGGGGGCGAAGGAAGGATGCGTCGTGGAACAGGACATTACCCGCTTCCCGGCCGGCGCGGCCCCCTGCCAAGAACCAGGGGGAGGAAACCGGTCCCCTCGACGGTCCCGAATCCTCCCTTCGCCGCCTCCCTCTCGGTGAGGCGCGTGGTCCCATCCCGGATCAACCCACGGACTGCGAACGGCACCGGATCCGGCGTATGCGTCTTCACCCGGACCGGGGTCGGGTGGTCCGGGAGGACCGCGATGATTCCCCCGAAACGCTCCATAATGGTCCCGAGCATCCCGTCGACCCGCTCGATGGCCCTCACCTTCTCCCTGACCGAACCCATGTGGCC
>Ga0335070_10002172_pt1 | contig 22881 bp, 21 predicted proteins | sample Lox_Sample_13_FD_206722 | JGI IMG/M metagenome (GOLD analysis project Ga0335070, IMG submission 206722) | Soil microbial communities from Loxahatchee National Wildlife Refuge, Florida, United States - Lox_Sample_1.3 | ecosystem: Environmental > Terrestrial > Soil > Wetlands | place: USA...
CACGAGATGAGCGATTTAGCCATCACCCCGGTCGTACCCACATACTTGAGAGTTCCTACCGAAGCAAAAAGCATCATAAAGAAGCTCAGGGTCCACCAATCCACCCTCTTCTCGACCAACTCCCTGGCCCCGCCCCTATCAAGAAGAAGGCTGATCCCGGCAGACAGGAGAGCCGTCCCGATCAGGAGAGTATTCTTCTGCAGCTCTAATGCCTTTTCCAGAGATGCGTGAAGAACCAGTCCCGCTATCGTCCCGATAAAAAGAACCAAACAAATGATCCACTGGCGTTGTCTCTTTTTTGAAGGGACCTCTTTTCTTTCTAAATCTTTCCCCTTCATTTTCTGTTTCCAACTCTGAATTTCTTCCGAGTAATAAAGAAGGGAGAGTGGGATAGTCACTAAAAGCGCACACAATGAAATAGGAGAAGCCCAGCGCAAGAAGTCCTGGAAGGTGAAACCCGCTCTCATAGCGATCATGACGCCGATCGGATTGCCAACGACCGTGGCGCTCGACCCAATGTTGGTGGCGAAGACTTGCATGATCAAAAAGGGAATTGGGTTCACACCGAACCGTGATGTCAGGTGGATCATCGTCGCTGCCATAAAAAGAATCGACGTAACCTCGTCGACTAACGCCGCCGATACCGCGCCCGCCACCATCAGTATCACCAGCAGAAGCGTCGGCCTTGGCCCCACGGTCCGGATGAGGGCGTAGACAAGGGATTCGAAGAACCGGTTTTCCTCGAGATATCCCACAAAAATCATCATCCCGGCGAGAAATAGGATGACGTCGAGGCCGGCAAACTCGATGAGGTGGGGGATATCAAGAAGCCCAAAGACCAGAAGCAGGGAGATTCCGACTAATGCGAAAGGGAGACGGAACTGCCAGAAAAGAATCGTCCCGAAGATGACCATGAAGAACATGGAAAGGGAAAGAACCTGGGTCGACGAGAACCCGATCAGAGAAGAGAGGAGACTTGTTCCCGCAATGATTGCTACGTAGACAATTCCCCTCCAGATCATAAGTGTTATCCTTTCGGCAGAAAATTATTGGACCTTCGGTTCGGAGGTAATACAGATTTTACCTTCTTTCTCATTAACCCATATTTCCTGGCCGATTTCGATCAATAGCTTAACCACTTTGTACCATGGAAACAGATCTGGCTTTAAAACCCTGATTTCGAACCCACCGTATACCGGGTCCACTTCGCCCGTATGTCTTATCAGCCTCTTAAATCGTTCTTCCGGATCCATCCTACATCTCCTCCCACTGAAATAAGGACCATCGTCTTCAGCCAAGGGGTGTAAAACTTGTCCCCCCAGAATTTGCACTTTGATTCCCAATACGCTTCAGTTTGGTTGCTAATGCGTCCTGAGATTCCTATGCCGCATATCATCGTAGAACCAAATGTTTCGCCTAAATCGAAAGGATTAGGACATCTTCTATCCACTTTTGTGAGCCTCCGTTTTTCATATATAGAGTCCGGATGGGGAATGGAATTTCGATGCCTTCCGTCTGATAACGCTGATGAAGCTGTTTGATAAACTCATGCTTAATCAGGTATTGATCCACGTATTCTTTGACTCGCAGGATCACTGTAAAATTGATACTGGAGTCACTAAACGTATGGTAACGAATAAAGGGTTCGAAGTCTTTGGCTCCTCCCGGGACTCCCTGAAGCACTTTTTTGCCCACTTCGATGGTGACCCGCTCCACCTTCTCCAGGTCACTCTGGTAACTTACCCCCACCTCCACCAGAACCGCCATTTCCGTTTCAGGAAGGTAAAAGTTGATAATCTGGCTGCTTACCAGCTTGGTATTGGGAACAATCAGGATGTTATTCGGGAGCATCCGGACCCTTGTATTTCTCCATCCGATTTGGCTCACATAGCCCCCCTGCCCCGAATCCAGCTTGACGTAATCCCCGATCCGAATGGGCTTGTCAAACAAGATGTATATTCCAGAAAAAAAGTTGGCCAGGGTATCCTGCAGGGCAAGAGCCACCACTAAACCTCCGATGCCTAAAGAGGCAATAAAAGGGGTGATGGTGATCTTGAGGGGGTCAAGAACGATGAGAAAAATGAATACCAGAACGACGACGCGATATAAGGTTTTGATCACTCCTGCCGAAGAAGCAACGGAATCCACCTTCTTGCTGTAACGCCGGAGAACCTCCGTCATCAGCCGATCCAAAAAGAGATAGCTGGCGAGAACGAAGAGAATGATGAGAAGGGCGTCTCAGTATTTCACCCATTTCGTCGGAATAGGAGCCGCCTCAATGAAAAAGTTCAACCCTAACCCAAGGAAGAAGAAGATCAAGGGCATTCCCAAGACAGAAATGAGGATATCATCGAAGATGTGCTGGCTCTGCTCCGCCTTCCGCTTAAGGCGCCGCATGATGGGAGGTATTAGAGTGAAGATCAGTATCGTCCAGACTAAAAAAGCGATGGCGGGAATTCCCCATTCGTGAAGCGCCTTCATCTTTCTCCCTCAGACCGTCTCCAGCATAGCGACTGGAAAACGAGCAATGATTTCACCTGGCGACATGCCATGATTTGAACATGCATTTTTCAGATATGAGAAATATGGTTTGGTCCTTCGCCACCCTTCTCCTTTTTTTTATAAAGTCTCTCAAGAAAATCCTTGGCTAATTCTCTCCCTCCCCATCCAAAGGCTATTGCAAGAGCGAGAACAATCCCCCCAAAGATAACGGAGAAGGCTGCAGTGATCACCTTTTCTGCAATGCCTAATTGATTAAGAGCCATGGTCAGGGAAAAAATGATAAGGAACCATCGGACTAATCGGCTCAGGAGTTTGGCTGATTCCATTTGGGCGTTCACCGCTGCAATGAGGGTTGCCTGGCCCAGAAAGATAGCAATCAAATATCCGATAACAAGTATGATCACTGCAGCGAAAAGGTGGGGGAGATAGTTAAAGAATTGGGTGATCAAGTTTTGAGTGGCTGCAACTTCAAGGGCATTGATCCCCAAGATGAGCGTAACGAGAACGATCACCCAATAGAAGAAACGGCTCAAAAGGTTGGCAGGGGAATAAGTCACCCCTCCTTTGGACAAGACGTCGGCCAACCCCCATTGTCTGCTCACCCTGTCGAACTGAATTGCCTTCAGGAAACGAAAAAGGAGCCTTCTGAAGATCCAGGCGATGAAAAACCCGACGACGAGGATGGTGATCATCGCCAGTAGATTGGGTAAGAATACGATGACTTTCCCCAAAAATCTGTTCAAGGAATCTGTGATGGTCACTTTCCACACCTCTCCCATATCCTTCACCTCCTTTTCTTTTCAGGCCCATCGTTCAATGAGATAAGGCTTCATCGCTTCAAAGCCCTGACAAAGAGATTCGATCTTTTTTTCGACCTCCTCCGCAGAACTTTTCTGATTTTCTTTAACGAATGACGCCACCCGGCCTAAATAAAGCGGAATCATCGATTTCAGCAAATGTTCGCGGTGGACCGTTCGTTTGTAATAGGCTAGAGCGAAGTCATAGATTAAACGAACCCATAAATCTTGGGGAAAGGAGAATGCTCCATCTGATAGCCGTGCAATGGACTCGAGCCATGGGACTGTCTCAGGAAGCACCACCTTTTTCCAAATTTCAGCCAGATCCCGAACCCCTTGCCTGAAGTTTCCTATCATCCGTTCTACATTTACAGAAATCGGCTCCAATCCCACCTCGTAATGAAACCCAAAACTTGGAATCGGTTGCGATTCTTTAACCTCTTTCCAAAGCGTTTGGTATTCCTCCATCAAACGATAGACAGAAGAGACGACTTGAGTAAACATCGGTCCGAGATCGCTTCCAGGGTCTTTCGCATCATGGATTTTAGCACCGAGATAGGATTGACACGCCTTAAATCCTTCGGCAACAGCGAGTGTGGTCATCCAGATATCAATTCCGAACCGGGCGACATCGGTTTCCCAAACATCTCTGGTCAAATAGAATTCTGCCAGCTTTCCAGAAAAACCAAAATCCCCCCCGATCGGCTGACGAATTCTTTTCCCGTAGAGAGCCCGTGTCAAGGGATAAACGATACTGTTGGTGATGGTCCCATCGAATTTATGCCGGGCATAAAGAGGGGCGACGTAGTCAAACCCTTCCTCGTAAATAGGCCCGAGAAGAAGTTCCATCCATTCCGGGGCGATCGACCTCAAATCCGAATCGACCACTGCACAGGCCTTTGCCTTTAGAATCCTGGCGGCCTCAAAAATAGTCCGAAAGGCACTCCCCTTGCCTGGAATACCGTGATAGGGCGTGACGATTTTCGATACGGGATAGACGGGGTGGGAGGTAAGAATGGTCTTAAAATCTTCGATCTGAACCCTTCTGACCTCATCTTGAGTTCCATCGGTTGACCCACCGTCCGAGTTGACCATAACTGCCTTTGCATTTGGAAAGTATTTGGCAAGACCGGCCATCGCCGCCCGCACCACATGACCGATCGTTCGGGCGTTATTGTAACTCGGAATCCCGATTAGGATATCGGCTTTTTGAGTCTCTTCTAACTGAGTCCGAAACGACTCTTCCATCTACCCTCTCGGAATCTATACCCAACAACTCCTCAATATCTCCACCATCCAATTTCCTTGAACTTCCTTCATCACCTTTTCCCAATCTGCTCTAAAAATGGAATAGCTTAACCCGCCTCCCTCCTTCTTCTGAAAAAGGACACTCAGGTGGGTGAGACATTCCGTTGCCGTTTTCAATTCTCCTCTTCCCAGATAATTGAAAGTGAGAAAGAGAGAGGTGAGAATCGCTCTGGGGTAGAGGGTCCACTTCAAAAAATATCCAGGATAAGGGTTGAGATCAACGCACAGTCCTCCCTTCACCTTTTCTCGTTCATAGAGAAACCGTTCGATATCTCCCCGCAGCTCCTCCTGAAAGAAGGTTTCCGATCTTTCGGGGTGAAGATGCTTAATCTGGAGCTCTCGGTCAAACAAAAGAGATCGCCCAAACTGGCTGGCATTGATGAGATAGTCGGTATCCTCTCCTCTCGGGATATAGGGGTCAAAGGGGATGCTTCGGAAAAGGTCACAATGCAGGACTAGATTTCCGCCCAAAAGGATCGGCGAAAAGACGAGTCGGTCTTTAGACGATAGGATTCTCTCCCAAACCCGATTCATCCATTTCGTCTTATTCCAGAAAAAATCCCACCAAAGCCGTCTTGGAGGAAGAAGAATCGTCCCATCCGGGTTGACATAAAATCCCCCTTTCCCGGCCACCACCTTACCATCCCAGCTCTGGTCTAAATACTCACAGGCGACCTCCAAATAGCGCGGGGTTTCCAAGACTTCATCATAATCGATGAAGATAGCCACATCCATCGAGAGCGCTTGAGCAAGGAGGAGGCCCACGTTGCGAATCTTTGAAAATCCCTTCAAATCCGTGAGGGAAGAGAATTTTCTGAAATCTCTTTGATCTAAATTTCTCCTTAACATTTTCAGATGATGGGACGAGAAAAGGATGGTTTTCCCTTCCCACAGATGGCGAACGTCCTCCCGGACGAATCTGTCCATTTCCAGCAAGGAACCCTCCTCTTCCCCGCCCGCTAAGTCAAAACATACAAGAAGGATGAGGGTGAAATCCCGGTCCTCCAATATCTTCAAGCTCTCGATCGCCCTCATCACCAGCCTCAGCCCCTCTAAATGAGGTAATTCCTCCGGTCGATCGAATCGGAGATAGACAGGGATAATGATCGTTTTTTTCATGGCTCTCTGGGCTTGTACCTCTTCGGGGGCGGCAGGTCCGTATAAGACTTTTTCAAGGTTTTTTATCTGCATCTGTGACTTCTTCAATCGGATGGAAGCCTTGATCGCCCTCGGAATCCAGAAGATAAAGGCCATGAGAATCCCCGCTCCGATCGATCCCAAAAGGGTGTAGATCAGGGAGGCCTGAAATCTCCATATGAGAAATTTCACTGTCACGGCATGACCAGTTGAATTCTGGATGGCAAAGATGAAGATTGCAACGGCCATTAGAAAGATGAACCAATAAAAGAACCCCATGGACTTACCCTTCGAAGTAAAGCTCTCCGCCCTAAAGGGCGGCGCTTTCCGGCATGGCGTTTCCTTTATATTGTACCCCTTGACCACGCCCTGAAGGGCGGGGATTGCGGGGTACTCTCCGGTCAAATTTCTAACTCATTGACTACGTTCAGAATTACTTCGTTCCAAGCCTCGGAACCTCCCCCATTTATGACCCTGACATTATCGACCGTCGATAGGGTTTCAGGCAGGGAATCCTTCTCATTAAGAAAGATTGGATAATCGACTAATGCCAACATGGGCAGGTCGTTCAGGCTATCTCCAACCCCAACTGAAAAAATTGAGAAAAATTGAGTCCCGTAGAGTTCTTTCAAAATCCCAACGGCCTTTCCTTTATCATTCTTCCCCAAGATATGGTGAAACTTCCCTCCCCGGGTATAATTCATCCCCTTCTCCCTGATCTTTCCTTTTACAATCTCGATTTCTTTCTCTCCGCCGTCAACTAAGAAAGGCTCATCGTACTCTCTTTTTTTCGCCAATCCAGCCTCTCTAAGGCTCAAGCCAGAAAGGGAGCAGATTTCTTCTTCGGTAAGATCGGAGAAGCCTTTGATCGGAACTCCGGTCTCTTTTTTGACGGATTCCAAAACCTCGATAATCTGCCGATGCAAGTATCCTAGCTCCAGGACAACATATCCCTCCAATTCCCTATCGTACGGATGTGAGAAAGAAAAGTAACCCACAGGAATGAACACGGCCCCTCCGTTTTCTGCGATAAAAGGATGATCGTTGTCCAATTTTTCCCGATAGACCTCAATCTCAGCCCTGGTCTTGCTGCTCGAAAGAATAAGAGGAATACCTTTCTGTTGAATTAGATTAAGGGCAGGCAAGGCGGGCTCAAATGAATAGGTATTCCGATCGAGTAAAGTGCCATCCAGATCTGTAAAGATCACAAGTTTACGTGTTGTCCTCGTCGGTAGCATTCTTCAGCCTCCCCAAAAAGTCCGGGATCGCGGAGGTAACCCTGTTCCAAGCGGAGATCAGGGGAATGCGAAGAGGGTCTTCCACGAAGGCTTTACTTGCCAGTTCGATTCCCTTGGTAAAGGTTTCTACAGCCACCCCTTCCTCATGACGATCAAAATCGAGGCCATTAATGGCAGCATCATCGTGATATTTTGTAATGGTTTCTTGAGCCGTTCTTAAATAAGTGGCCTTCAATGTTTTCAGCAGGCTTTCGGAAAGATCAATTCCCTCACTGGCTAAGTTTCGGAAAAGATTTTTCGCAATATCGATGGACATTTTTAGAAGGCCTTTATTGGGATCTTCTGGAGAAAGCTCCTGGTGCTTATGCTCATAATTATCCATCAAATCAACCTGGCAGATCCTTCTCAAGGAGCAGTTACGAAAGACCTCTGATAGAACTCCAACCTCCAGTCCCCAATCCCAGGGAATACGGTTAATTCGGGCCAAATCGGTAATCATTGAAAATTCTCCTGCCAATGGGTATCGAAAACTGTCGAGATAAACCAAGAATGGGAGGTATCCTAAAAGTCGCTCCAGAGATCGGATCAGAGGGGTCACAAAGAGCCGGGTGACCCTCCCATGCATCTTGTTTGTAACTCGACTATAATATCCCTTACAGAACTCATAGCCCAGATTAGGATTGACCACCGGGTAGCATAATCGAGCTAAAAACTCCCTATCGTAACTTAGGATGTCGCAATCGTGAAGCACGATGACGTTGCTCTTTTCGTTTGCCAGGACATAACCAAAGGCCATCCAGGTGGAGCGTCCTTTTCCATCTTCTCCTGCTGAAATATCATTCTTGGTCAGGATATCGTAAAGGGAATGAATTCTTGGCCCATCATTCCAAATCACGATCGTTCGCTGTGGAAGTACAGAGAAAAATTCCTTGGCAGAGGAAAAATCTTTTTCATTTGCTCTCCCCAAGGTGACAATCACTTCATTGATGTATTTAACCTTTTGAATCTCTGAGACGATTGTCTTGAGAGCGTTCTCCTTTAACTCTGAATAGAGGGAGGGAAGTATCAGCGCAATCGGATTGTATCGTGAATAGAACTCCAGCTCCATTTCCATCCGTTCCAGATTAATCTTCTTTAATCGATGGAGTGTGGTGATGAGCCCGGGTTGATAGAAGTCGCTCATAGATTATTCTCCTTCGACGGCAAGGTGAGGCTTGCGCGGCCTTTACCGGTTAAGCAATTTAGCTGGCAGACCATGGTTTGACCCATCTTGAAGCAGCAAGGGCTGAGAGATTAGAGATGACACCCAGAAGACGCCGCTGATCAAGCAGAAGATTCTTAAAATCGAACTGGATCCCAATAACACCAATGGTCTCTTCAAGCGTTTTCATAGGGATAAAGAAGAGCTTAATACTCGGCAGCGTCTGCGTCCCATCTCCAGCTGGCTCACCGTGTGCATAGGTCCACTCGGCAACCGCCATCTCGTTCGGAGTGAGGTCAATATCCGGTTTGCTTCGAGCCCAGATCTGGAGTCTCTTGTCCGTCCCACTGAAAAGGACAAAGGAGGGTGCATCTATAATCCTCGACAGGTACTTGATCGCAATATGACTGATGTGATCAAGAACGGTCGTACGAAACAGGGTCAAAACATTTTCCCATTCTTTCGGATTCTGGACAATCCCCCCAACGAATTGCTCAACGGGAGGAAGCATCAAGAACTCCTTGCTTATTTCTTCAATGAGGGTCACCCGCCTGACGCGAAGCTGCAAAAGAACATTTTGTCTTTTTGTTATCTTGGCAAGCTGCCCAACGATGATTGAGGTAAGGAAAAAGACCAAGACATTAATGACGTCATGCGGATGGTACATGGTGAAGCTATATTTTGGTTCCGTGAAGAAGAAATCAAAAGTGAGTAGGCTGACGATCGACGAAAATATCGAAGGCCCGGTGCCAAAAAGGAGGGCGCTCGCTATCGTCACAATCAAGTAGAGGTAAACCAGAGCGATGCGATTGACGAATCCCTGAAGGAAAAAGTTCAATACGGTCACAGCAACGACCATAAGGGCGGTCAGGATATACTCTTTGGGATTGAACGTAAGCCGTTCGGGGGTTGGCTTTACCTCTATCTCTCTGCTTTCAACGGTTGGCGTGATGAGATGCAGTTCAAACTCGCTCGGAGTGTGCAGCAGGCGCGAGGCTGGTGAGCCCTTCCAGAATCCAAACAACATGGAGTGAAGAGGCTTTCCGATGACGATATGGTTAATATTATACTCACGGGCAAACCGCACGATTTCATTCGCGACATCCGTTCCGGAAAGGGTTGCAATTCTTGCCCCCAATTCCTCTGCGAGATTCAATGCCTCGGCGATGTAAGCCTTGTCCTTATCCGACATCTCCTTCAGGGCAGGTGTAGTAACATACACGGCATACCATTCGGCGTGCGCATCTTTTGCAATTTGATAACCCTTCCGGAGAAGCTGTTTAGCATACGGACTTGGTGCTACGCAGACCATCAATCTCTCCCCCGCAGGCCATGGGCCAGAAATGGCCTTTGCCCTCATATAATTCAGAAGCTCGGTATCCATTTTGTGGGCTGCGTGGGTAAGCATGAGTTCCCGCAAGGCAACAAGATTGCCCCGCTGAAAGAAATTCTGCATCGCCCGTTCGGCCTGCTTGGGAATGTATACCTTTCCTTCTTTCAGCCTCTCAAAGAGCTCTTCCAGAGGGATGTCAATCACTTGAACCTCGTCGGCTCGATCGAGAAAGGTATCGGGCAACGTCTCCTGCATGCGAATACCCGTAATCTTTTCCAAGACGTCGTTCAGGCTTTCGAAGTGTTGTACGTTCACCGTTGTGTAGACATCAATGCTGTTGTCGAGTAATTCTTCAATATCCTGGTATCGCTTCGGATGGCGGCTACCCGGGGCATTGCTGTGCGCAAGTTCATCTACTAAGACAACCGCCGGCCGCCGTGTGAGGATGGTGTCGAGATCCAATTCTTCAAGAATAATACTCTGGTATTCCACACGCCTTCTTGGAATCATTTCCAGGCCTTTGAGTAAGGCTTCTGTTTCGATGCGGCCGTGAGTCTCCACAATGCCAACCACCACGTCCTCGCCACGCCTCTTCAATACATGAGCTTCATTGAGCATGGTGTACGTTTTTCCTACGCCAGGGGCATAGCCAAGAAATATTTTTAATCTCCCCCTTTTTTCTTCCTCGCGCTGACACTCCTTCAGGAGGGCATCCGGATCCGGTCTTGCGGCATCTTTATCGTTTTTCTTTACTTCCATCTCTTAAGCCCGCTCCCTACTCTCGATGATCCAATTCTAGCGGAATCGCTCTTTACCTTAATGCACATGTTCCATATTGGCAGGTAGCCCCGCAGCAGCGAAGCCACTTATTATGTATTCTCAATCTTTTGTTCAATCTCACATCAGAGCTGATCGCAAGCACGTCATGACAAATAAGAATCCAAAAGAACCACCTAAATACGATCAGGACGATGTCGGGCATTTCAATTACCTATCAAGACCGTAGAATTGTCAAATATTATACCAGAAAGGCGTTATAACCTAAAGGATAAGATCGGAAAAGAGCCTAAGATTGGTCCTAAAGCGTGAAGAGGATGTCCGCGCTGAATGTCCACTGATTTTTGTCGCCACTGTTGAAGACCGAGTGGTCAGTGTGGTCGTAGCGAAATTCGGGTCTGAACAGCCACTTTGAAAGGATCTTGTCGCTTGGGAACGGCTTGATGGCTACGCCCACGGTGGCCTCGTAATAGTTGGCGCTGACAGGCGCACCGGTGGAGAAACCATTGGCAGCGTCCTTGTACCACTCCAGCCGGGTGTTGAGCGTCAAGTGCGGATCAAACGCATAGCTAACGTAGCCAGCCAGGCCTCCCCACTGCTTGGAACCGTCTGGTAAGACGGGAATGTGTGGCGCATAGACGTAATCAACACCCAAGCCGAGGCTCAACTTATCAGTGATCTTCTGGGTGGCAACCAGGTCCAACGCGGTCCACCAGTGGTGGTCGTCGCCTCGAGGTAGATTGTGTCCCACGCCCGTCGGGAACTCCGGGCCTTCCGTCATAACGAAAACGATCGAGGTCTTGTCACTGGGCGTAAAGGTGATGCGGCCCAAAAAGTCCAGGACACCGTTGGCGTCCTGGACGGACTGGTTCCATCCCCGCGTGAAGCCGGCGTCAACCGACCACTGGGGGTTCGGCACGTAGGTGACCAAAACGCCCGTCTGCGTGCTCGGCTCGGCGTAGAGAAACTGGTAGCTATAAGAATAGAGTGCCCTGGACGGATCGCCGAAGGCCCCGTAGAGGTTTGCGCTGAAATGCTCGAAGCCCGCCAGTTCGATCCATTTGCCTGCCCGGATTCGCACCGGCATGTCGGGGAGGGTCACGTCCACATAGGCTTGGAGAAGGTCCCCTTGATAGCGGCCCGTCTGCGAATCCCCCATCCCATTCGAGTGGATGAACGCGGCATCCGTACCATAAATACCCTCAACGTGGAACCCAAAGTCAAACTTCTTCTTGCTCGGATCGACCGTGCGCTCGACATTCAAACTAATCTTATCAAGGGTAGCCGCGTCCTTGAAGCTGTTAAACCCGATGAAGGTTGGACCATGGCCAGTACCCGGCGCGCTGAAGTCATGCATGTAACCGCCCTCGAGGTAGCCGTAGATGTTGATCCCGGCCTTGTCCAATGGTTGGGCCAGCCCCGCCTTGCCTAAAAGGTTCATCAGCAGCCCGGGTGACGGCGCCGGGGCCTCCGGCGGCTTTACCTCCTGGGTCTCTTTGTCTGAAGTCGATGAGGATGCCTCTTCGGCGTGCGCATTAATTGCAAATGTGAGGATTATTAAAACCGCCAGACTCAAGCCTAATGATCTCTTCTTCATTCTTCCCTCCAAATTAGTTTCGCCTCTTAAAGAGGATCTATACCTGCACACCGACGACGGTGTTCGCCCCTTCGGACCAAAGAGAACGCTAGCCCACCTATGGCAATGGGGCTCCGTACCGCTTGCGAAGTTCGAGATTGATCTCAAGCACGTTAACGAACTTCTCACCGGTCAGACCGAACCATGGCGCCGAGGCGTTCTTCTGCAATATCTCCTCAACCTCCTTTCGGACTACGTTCGGCTCGCGTTTCAAGTTGGCCGCCCATTTGGATGCGACCCGATCAAGCTGAAACTCGGCGTTCTGGAGCGTAATATGAGGATCGAGTCCGGAACCGGAAGTAGTGACGAGGTCGCCGGGAACGTCCTGGAGGTCAGCCTCAGGATGATCCTGCCGCCACATGTCATAGAAGATCGATTGAATATCGGACCCCTCTTTGACCAGTTCAATCGCTGTTTTGGTCTTGCCATCAGCTCCTGTGTGGCTGACAACAGAGGGGAATTTACCGGGGTTCTCCCTGGAGAACTCCTCAAAGAACACGATGGCGAAATCATCGGCTTTTGGCTGAGAGGTGCCGGGATTGTCCTTGATCCATTGGGCGACTATGGCTCGATGAGCTTTTGCCCAATCGTCCACGTATGCGCCATTCTTGGGGTCCGTCTTCACCCAGGCTTGGGCAAGTCCGTTGTGCAGATTCGCCCACTGGGCCACAATGTGAGGCTTGCCCTGGAACATATCTTTTTGAAACCAGCTTTCGACCTCCGCCGCTACCAGTTGTCCGGCTTTCGGTCCGCTTCGATATTTCACGATTGGACCGACCGTACGGGCGACCCGGTCGCGCAGCGCGTAGTTAGAGGCCGCCAGGGATGACGAAGCTGAAGCAGATGCATCATAGGAAGCTGCGGAGGGACGGGGCTGAAAGTATTCGTCCTTGGTAAAAGGCTGCGCAATCAGTCGCGATCCCACCGGTTTGCCGTCGGGACCTTTCAGCAGGCTGCCGTTCGCCTGGAAGGGAAAGGCGGCCTGGCCGATCACCCACAACACCAGCGGGTAAAGGACGCAGCAAATGACCACAGCAAATAACAGCAACAAAATGCTCTTCCAAAGGGTTCGTAACATGTTATGCCTCCTTGCCTGCACCGCTCCCGGTCTGGACCGGGGTGGGTCGCCAGGCTTGATTCACATGAAATCAAATGGTCAAATGAAAACCCACCATGATGAGATCAATCAGTTTGATGCCGATAAACGGTAGAATCACGCCTCCCAGTCCCCAGATCAGAAGGTTCCTGCGCAACAGAGCATCGGCGCCGAGAGGCCGGTATTTGACTCCCTTGAGCGCGACCGGGATGAGCGCAGGGATGATGAGCGCGTTGAAGATGATAGCCGACAGGATGGCCGAGGTCGGTGAATGCAGATGCATGATGTCAACCGACTTGAGCCACGGTAAAGTCCCTGCAAACAGCGCGGGGATGATTGCAAAGTATTTGGCCACATCATTGGCAATCGAGAAGGTTGTCAGGGCGCCTCGCGTTATTAAGAGCTGCTTTCCCACCTCTACAACCTCGATCAACTTGGTGGGGTCACTGTCCAGATCAACCATGTTGGCCGCTTCTTTAGCCGCCTGCGTGCCTGCGTTCATGGCCAGGGCAACGTCTGCCTGCGCCAACGCAGGCGCGTCGTTCGTGCCGTCTCCCATCATGGCCACGAGCTTCCCGCCATCCTGTTCCTTCCGGATGTAAGAAAGCTTGGTCTCCGGCGTGGCCTGTGCGAGAAAATCATCGACCCCCGCCCGTGCAGCAATGGTCGCAGCCGTTAGAGGATTATCTCCGGTGATCATGACGGTCCGAAGTCCCATCTTTCTCAGCCGCTCGAACCGCTCCCGCATATGAGGTTTCAGGATATCCTCAAGAACGACCAGACCCGCAATGTGGCCGTCATCAGCCACGACTAAGGGCGTTGCCCCTTTGGATGCGACGCTATCGACTAATGCATTGAGATCACCCGGCACGCTACCTTGCTTGCTCTCCACGAATTTCGTGATGGCGTCTGGCGCTCCTTTTCGTATTCGCCGGCCGTCAGGAAGATCGATTCCGCTCATGCGCGTTTGGGCTGTAAACGGCACAAACTGGGCGTCAGGCGGCACGCTGACCGCAGTTCGGCTTTGCTTCTCGAACAACCTGACGATGCTCTTTCCTTCGGGGGTCTCGTCAGCGGCGGACGCTATCGCAGCAAGCCGCCCAACGTCGGCAGCCGAATACTTTCCGATCGGCAAGAATGTCGTCGCGTTCCGGTTGCCTATCGTAATCGTGCCTGTCTTATCAAGCAGCACAACATCGATATCTCCAGCCATCTCCACTGCCTTGCCGCTCTTAGCGATAATGTTGGCCTGTAGAGCACGATCCATGCCCGCAATTCCGATGGCGGCAAGCAAAGCCCCAATTGTGGTAGGAATGAGGCAGACCAGGAGTGCAATGAGGGTCGGAACATCAGTGCCGAGACTCCTCAAGGGTTCTTGGAGCCCTAGGTATCCCATCATATACTGTTCGGCGTTCCAGGCCATGGGCCAAAGTGGAATCACCACGATCAAGAAAACCAGAGTAAAGGCAGACAGTAAGAGCGTGAGAGCAATCTCATTCGGAGATCGCTGACGGATAGCGCCCTCCACCAGCGCGATCATCCGGTCGAGGAACGAATCACCGGCACCGCTGGTGATCTGAACAACGATCCGATCCGAGAGTACGACGGTGCCTCCGGTCACGCCGGATCGGTCCCCCCCCGCGGCGCGAATGACCGGCGCCGACTCACCGGTAATCGCCGACTCATCGACGGAGGCAATGCCTTCAATGATCTCTCCGTCTCCAGGAATCGTCTGTCCTGCCTGCACGACTACCTGATCGCCAGGTTTTAAAACCGTCGAGGAAACCTCTTCGACGGTTCCGGCAGCACTCAAACGGTAGGCCACCGTGTCGTGACGGGCCCGCCTGAGCGAATCGGCCTGGGCTTTACCACGAGCCTCGGCAAGGGCTGTTGCAAAATTCGCAAACAAAACAGTCAGAAAAAGCCATGCAGCAAGCGCGATAAAATACGTAATCGGCACCTGGCTCGCCTGCCTGTCCCATGCCGCCTGCAAGATAAACAGAAGGGTCAGCAACGCACCCACCTCGACCACAAACATCACAGGATTTTTCCATTGGATGTCCGGCCGCAGCATTACGAACGCCTGCTTTAAGGCCGCTATTCCGGTTTCTTTTTCCATCAATCCTCTTGGCTTCACACGGCGCAGTGACCGAAGCTGCTCCGGAGGCAATGGAACCTCCCGTATCGTTTTTCTAATATTTGGTGCATTATTCATACAGCACTCCTTTACTTATTTCGGAATTTCTCGTTGACATCTTCAATGAGACAATCGTTAACACTTCTCGGTCACCCCCCAAAAGGAATGGGACCCAAGTGCTCTGCAAGCGGTCCCAGTGCTGCGACCGGCAGGAAAAGCAGCGCTCCGACGATGAGAATCGTCCCGATCAAGAGGAGACCAAAGGTAACGGTGTCCGTGCGTAAAGTCCCCAGACCAAACGGAGCTGATTTCTTCTCTCCGAGAAATGCCGCCATGGCAATCGGCGCCACAATCGGCAGATAGCGGCTGAAGAGCATCACAAGGCCCGCTGCAATATTCCATGGGATGGCGGTCGGCGCCGGATTCGGATTGCTCGCCAAACCGTAGGCAACTGATAATCCGTCGAAGGCCGAGCCATTATTGGCGGAGGCCGAAGAGAACTGGTACAGCATTTGTGAAAAACCATGCGCACCAGGATTGCTGATAGCTTTGAGTCCCCAGCTCGTCGCAGCAAAGAGCCCGGTGGGGAAAAGAATCATGAATGGATGGACCAGCAGGGCGATGATTGCGAGCTTTACCTCGCGAGCCTCGATCTTCTTACCCAGATACTCGGGCGTCCGGCCCACCATCATCCCAGCCACGAAGATCCCGATAATTAAGTAAAGTAACAAGTTGACCATTCCCACCCCCTTGCCGCCGTAGATGCAGTTCAGCCACATTCCAACCATGGGCGACAAACCGGCAATCGGGTTAAGACTGTCGGCCTCTGCGTTGACGGATCCACAGGTCACGTCCACCGTCACCGCTGCATACGTGGCCCCCGCCGAGGTTCCGAAGCGCATTTCTTTGCCCTCGAGATTGCCCAGGTGCTGGTCCACCGGTAGCCCTGGGACTGCTGGCAGAGCCACGACCCGTTTTCCACCCGGTGCTGTCGCGCTGGGAATTTCATATGTTCGTGCCACAGGATGGCCGGTCAATCCCGGATTTGGTCTCAGCGTGTCGAAATAGACCGACCAGATGATGGTGCCGATCATCAATGTCATCATGACCGAAAAAATTACGAGAGCATGCCGCATCCGGCCGAGCATCCTGCCGTACATCAGCACGAGCGAGAACGGGAAAATCATCATGGATAGAGTGTTCAGAAAGTTCGACAATCCGGTAGGATTCTCAAATGGATGTGCGGCGTTCATACCGTGAAATCCACCCCCGTTGGTCCCGATCATCTTGATGGATTCCCAGGCCGCCACCGGTCCAACCACGATGGTCTGCTGCTTCACCTCGCCCTTATCTGTTGTTCCCATACCTCCAGGTTCGAGTGTCGAGATGGAATGCGAGGATTGGAGGGTCATCGGGCTGCCTTGCCAGATAAATATGAGGCTTATGACAAGGCAGACGGGCACGAACATGTAAACCACCACCCGCCACATGTCTACGAAGAAGTTGCCAATCTTGGGCTCACCACGGAAGAGCCGGATGATCGCGGTCAGTGCGCATAAGCCGACTCCGGCGGACATAAATAGCATCGCGATGCCAAAGAAAATCTGGCTGAAGTTTGACAAAACCTGCTCGCCGGAATAGTGCTGGAGGTCCGTATTCGTCAAAAACGAGGTCACGGCTTGAAACATCGTCGTAGGAAACACCATCCCCTTGCCATCCGGGTTCAGTGGCATCCACGGCTGGAGTGACAGAACCACATAGCCGTAGATGAACATCAGCGTGTTGAAAAGGAGCAACGAGATGGTATACTGTTTCCAATTTTGGGGACCGCCGTCCAGGCGTCTTTCGAACCAGCCCAGGATTGGCAAAGGACGGTACTTTCCGTCCATGACCCACGCCATATACCGACTCAAAGGGAACGCGATAAGGGTCGCTGTTGCAAGAAGCGCAAAAGGAAGCAACCAGGTTTGAATAAACATCGTTTTTTCTCCTTTCAGTATCTCAGGATTCGCTACTGCTACTGCTCAGAACCATTCCGGCCGCACAAGGGCTACGACCAGGTAAACGAACAAAAACGCTGCTACAGCCGCTGTCAGATAGATCATCATTGGCATCACCTCATCTTTTTATATTTTCTCGCAAGCCTTCATGAAAAGGTACACTATTCCCATCGATACAATGCCCAAGAGAAACATCGCTGGCAGCCAAAATGCAAGGTTCATTTTAGGTTCCCTCCTAACGTGACAATTTATTGAAAATTGCAATGCACAATATTCTATTCCCATCCCTTTTTTACCACATACACTTCAATCCAGGGTTCTTTATTGTATGCACTGTTTACCATTCCATAAACTGTAATGAGATCATTTACCCCTAAGCGATAGACACCTTGTTCTTTCGCTTCCTTTTTGCTTATGAATAAATGATCAAATAGAGGTTCAGTTATTTCTTTTCCGCTCTGGGCGATAAGTCCAACGTAATAGGTGGAAAGGAATTTGGGACCATTCGTGTCATTCAGGAATTTATTTTCAAAACCTCCAAACCTGCAATGTAATTTTATTTGCTGCCCCACAAAATCATTTGGTGATGCTTTCAATTTCTTCGCCAGGAGAAGAAGCTCTTCCTTCATTTCTGGCTTTGAAGCCACTCCAGGCTTCCTTTGACTCTCAAGCGATGCTACCCTCTCCTTCAAGACCCTGTTTTCTTCCTGAAGCTTAGCAAGGTCTTTATTCTCTTTAGCACATCCGTATACAAGGCTTATAGCCAATACCAGGGCAATGGCTGTCCTAAGAAAGGTCACGGCTCGTGTACGAGCTGGAAAGTTGGTCAACGGTTTTTTAAGCTTAAACACATCAGCGCAATCTTGAAAGGCCGGATTCATTGGGCACCTCCAAACCTATCCCTTCACTCTTAAGCCGGTGGGCGAAGGATCCACCTACCGGCAAAAAAAATAAAACCTAAGGCAACAATCGTACCTGCAACGAGCAGAATATACATCTGTCTTCGAGCTGCGGCTGCGCTGTTTCGGGCCAGATCATTCGCATCGCTCATATTCTGTTGATTCATCCGGAGGATCTCGCCGGCCGTATCCTTAATCTGCAGGAACAACGGGAAAAGGTCAGAAAAATAGGCTTTGCGCCGGACAGCAACCGGTGTCTTCGAATCCTCTATTCTCTTAAGCACCGCTTTATATTGGCCGAAAAGACTCTTGAGATGATTTGCTTTTTCCCCTTCTCCCGGAAGCGTGATGTTATGCAACTCAACTTCAAGCGCCATTTCAAAAGCCAGCTCATTCTTGCGAATGAATTCGTTCCCTTTCTCTGTGTATCCCAGAAGTTCAAAAAGGATCCCACTATCCATGCGCTCCAGGGCTTCTTTCATTTGTTGACACGCAATGACGCTCCGGTAGTTTTCGCGGAGAATGACGTCGATGGATTCTCCCAGTTTGGTGAGTTGAATGATGCTTTGGATGCCTATGATGAGGATGATGAGTAATAGTCCACCAAACCCAAGGGACAATTTCTGTCGAAGCCCAATCATTCACCTTCCTCCTTTCTTTCAGTCAACCGGGCAATGCCGCCTGTTGACACCTCATTCGTTATATTTAGCCCCAAAAAAAAAGTAGAGGAAGATCCCCTACCTGGATTCTCTCCCTTAGTCGCCTGCGGAGTTAGCTGACGGGTTAGGATTAAGGGATATCCATTCTAGATATCTAGAATTCACCCCGAAAAACTGGTTCCCCCGCTTATTTCAATTCGGCCTTTTCTTATGTATTAAACAGTAATTCTTCCCTATTGTCAACAAAATCGCATATCTTTAATTTATTGATGGAGCAATCCTTATGCCAGTTGAAAGGGCAATAGAGATTATCCTCTTTCTTTAGGATAATTAAATGATTAGAGAAGATTTCTATTAGGAGCAATATTCGCTGAATGATCATTTTAGAGAAATACCTTGTTTGATTTTAGGCAGTCTGACAAAAAACAGCCAACGTTAAATGATTCTACAACTTTCTCTTCACAACATCTGCCGGAGTGCTTGTTCGCTTTCACGCTTGACCAGGGCGAGAACTCTGTCTTCCGGCTGAAATTCTGTTTCTCCATAAGGGATGATGACCTCCTCTCCACGAATCACGGCGATAAAGATGGAGCCCGTCGGAAGGGTTAAATCTTTGATCTTCTTTCTCACAATATGCGAAGACCGCGTCAGCTGAACTTCCACGATCTCAATATCCCCAGCTTTCAACGTGAGGAGCGGAATCATCATATCTCCCGCTCTCACCTGCTCATGGATAATGGCGTTGATCAGCTTGGTCCCACTCACCGAGGCATCGACACCCAGGCCGGTAAAGAGCTCTTCATTCCGGGGATTGTTCACCCGGGCGATAGTTCGGGGACGGAGAAACATTAATTTGGCGATCTGACAGGTGACCAGATTGTCCTCGTCATTGCCCGTCGTTGCCACGATGACGTCTGCGCGGTTCGCCCCCGCCTCTTTTAAGGCTTCCACTGTCGAACCGTCCCCCTCCATGATGGCATCGTGAAACTCCATTGAAAGAAGGCCCACCTTGGCTCGGTCTTTCTCAATGAGCATCACCTCATGGCCATGACCTTGCGTCATCAGCAGCCTTGCAAGGTGATACCCCACCTTCCCCGCACCCACAATGATGATATACATTTGGCCCCCCTCTCAACTTTCTTGGATCGTCTTTAAGATATCTTCAATCACCAGGTCGGTAGGGCAGACCGTCTCCACCCCGAGTTCTTTATAGAGCCCCGCTAAAATGGAGTCGTGAACCACCGCAATCACCCTTCCCAGTTTAAAATTCAGCTTCACCCTCTGGGCAATCATGAGATTGATATTGTCCTTATCCGTTATGGCAAAGAGGATATCGATCTTCTTTTCAAAGGTCGGGCGGACAAACTCTTCTACCAGGCCATTGCCCACGATCCGTTCCCCTGAAAATTTTTCCGAGAGCCTGCGGAAGGACTGCTGGTTCCTGTCGAGAACCACCACTTCATGGCCTCCCTCATCCAAACGGTTGGCCAGGACAGACCCTACTCTGCCACACCCGATAATCATCACTCTCATTCGGTTCCTCCCATTAGGTTTCCGCGGAGAGTTTGTCCACAATCACTTCGCAAGGGGCACGGCGCAGTACAAGGTCGGAGGTCCGTCCCAAGATCTCTTGCGCCATTCGAATCTCTGACCGAATCCCCATCACGATCAAATCCGCCTCACGGTCCCTTGCCATTCTTATAATCTCTTCCCCTGCGACCCTGCCTCTCTTGACTTCCGCTTTGACAGGAAGCCCTCGCAGGATCACGATCTCCTCTCCTCTCTTGATAACATCCCCGGCCTTGATCTCCGCCTCAAGCAAGGGCGCGTCCAAGGGCAGCGTCCTCGGAACTTCAATCACATTGACTAAATAGATCTCCGCCTTCTGTTCTTCACCCAGGCGGCAGGCCAATTCAATTCCCCTCTCGGAGTAGATGGTCCCCGATGTTGGAACCAAGATCCTCTTAATAGCGCCGACAGCTCTTCTGGCCTTGGCAGCCGCTAAGGGAATGGCTCTCGGAACATGGAACATCCACCAGAGTAAAATCCCCATGGAAGCTGTAAAGAAAAAAGCGAGTAAAGTCCCCAAAAAGGTGATCTGAATTTCAGATCCCATCTCTTCTGCCTCTCTTCTGAAAGTATGCCCGGATCATCCTGATTCGAAACAGCCCGAAGAGCAATAAAGCACCCCCGAAGATCAAGGAAGGAAAAGCCCACCTTACGAAAATGGTTTGCCATAAGATATAAAGGCCAAGGATGACCATGAGGCCTGTTGTGACAATTTGAAAATAATCACGCCACCCCGGCCGTTCAGGTAGCTCTGGTGTTTTTCTCAACTGCCTTCCTCTTGTCCTGCTTGTCTCTTTCCGCCAAGGAAATATTATACTGCTCGAGTAGATCGAATTCCTCCGCCGAGGTCAATATATTCTTTTGCTCTTCCTCCCAGTTGTGCTTGACACTTCCCAGCAGCGGGAACCCTTTCTTTTTTCGAAACCAGAAATAGTAGATCAAGCAGGCCAAGACCCATCCCGGGCCTGCAATCCGGCCTATCTCATGGGTCAGGATGACCTCAAACAGAATGAAACTAACGCCTATCATCCCGATGAATCCAAGCACCGGGAAGTCCAAGGTCTTGCCTTTGTGCCTCCATTTGATGTTGACAGGCATCTTATATGGTCTGGGCGAGTAAGGATCAGAGAAACGAAGCTTTATCATGGAGATGAAAACGAGAAGATACCCACTCGCTGCCCCGAAGGCATACATATTGCCGAGCGTATCCATGGCACTCGGTGTCAGAAATGCGAGAATGGCTTCAAGCATGCCGATGAGGGAGAAGAAGACGATGGTGCGAACCGGAGTACGATGTTTCGGGTGAACCTTATCAAACCAGGGGCTGAGTAAATGAAGCTGGCTCATCGAATAGGTAAGTCTCGATGCGCCCATCACCCCGGTGTTGGAAGAGATGAGTAGGATCGTTGCGCCCAGAATAGCGGCAAAGGGTCCAGCCATCACACCAAAAACGGGAATGGCATGGGCGAGTTTGGCCACAGGATCTCCCTGAGGAAACTCCTGCCAAGGGAGAACTCCAAGTCCCATCGTCGAAAACGCCAGAGCAAAGATGAACACCGTAAAAATCAGAGTGATGGAGGTTCGAGGAATAATGGTGGCTGGCCTTTTGGTCTCCTGAGCTGCCTGCGATATTGATTCTAACCCAACAAAAGAGATGATGGCCAAAGAAGAACCATACATGAATTCCTTCGTGCTTGGAAATTGGGTTTTCCATTGAAAGACAAAAAGCTCGGGTTTCCATGCCAGGAGAAAACCAAGAATAATGATGGAGGATTCAGTGATGATATCGATGGCACCGATGACCTCATTGAAGAGGGAAGATTCCCGCACGCCTCGGATGTTGAGCCAGATGAGGAAGGCGATCAGGATCAGTGTCTCAGCAGCCCACACAGGATTGACTTTCTTGAAAATCCAGATATCCACGGCGAAATATTCCGGCGGCACACCGATCACAAAGGGCATAAAAAAGTTCATATACCCAGCCGAAGCCGTGGCAAAAAGGGCGATATCGATGGTGTAGTCTAACAAAAGAGCGACTCCTGCGGCATATCCCCAGAAATCACCGAGCCCTCTTAGGGCATAGTAATGCCCTCCCCCGGCAACCGGGTAGGTAGACGCCATTTCCGTGTAAGAGAGTCCGATCATAATATAGATGAGCCCCGCCACAAAAAAGGCGAGGCTCGCCCCGCCATGAGCGGCCCCCATCACCAGACCCAGGGCCGCATAGATGTCTGCCCCCACATCAGCATACCCCCACATGTAGGAACCCCATACCGTCACTTCTCTGCGGAGTTCAAGTTTTTCAACTGGGCAAGACGGACCTCTTAACACTTCATTCGCCACATTCATCCCCCCAAAAAAAAAGTAGAGGAAGATCCCCTACCCTCGATTCTCTCCCTTAGACGCCTGCGGAGTTAGCTGGCGGGTTAGGATTAAGGGATATCCTTTCCAGCATGCTTGGAATTCACCCCAAAAAATCGGTTCCCCCGCTTATTCTAATTCGGCCAGTATATTATTAAAAAATATATATAACCTACCAATCCTTGTCAATCATTTTTGAATGGTGGAGCCTGCGGGCAGAGAACCTGGCTC
>Ga0335070_10002173_pt1 | contig 22878 bp, 20 predicted proteins | sample Lox_Sample_13_FD_206722 | JGI IMG/M metagenome (GOLD analysis project Ga0335070, IMG submission 206722) | Soil microbial communities from Loxahatchee National Wildlife Refuge, Florida, United States - Lox_Sample_1.3 | ecosystem: Environmental > Terrestrial > Soil > Wetlands | place: USA...
TCTCGAACAGTTTGGTCCAGTCGATGCCCGAGATCAGCCGCATGCTGGTGATGATGTTGCGGACGGTGACGTTGGAGGCGCCCTGCCGCTGGAGCACGCGCTGCACGACGTCGTCGATGGTCATGCCCTCGGTCGCGAGCCGCTCCTCCAGCCAGCCGAGCGCCGGCATGGCACGCGGATCCTGACCCCGCAGGCGCTTGGCGAGCTGCGCGGCAAACCGATCGGACAGGGGCTCGGCCGACCGCGTGGCGACCTGGTCATCGAGCGCAGAGCGCGCACCTCCCGAAGCCAGCAGGCGGTCGGCCAGCGCGTTGGCCTGCGCCCGCGCGTCGCCGCCGGCGGCGACCTGCTCGGCGAGGCGCCGCAGGTTTTCGATCAGCACGATGCGCAGCGTGATCGCCACCGCCCAAAGCTCACCGATCGTGAGCGGCTGGACACGTTGGTAGGCGGTGAGGAAGCGCCGCAATGTTTCGGGATCGAAATGGCTGTCGGTGTGCGCGACGAAGGCCCAGGCGAGGCCGAAGACCCGCGGGTATCCGGCGAACGGACCGACCGCCAACTTCGGAAGCTGGCGATAGTACCCCGGCGGCAGATCATCGAAGATCTCGCGGATCTGCTCTTCGACCAGATGGTAGTTGTCCAGAAGCCACTCTGCGGCCGGGACGACATCGATCCCGCGCTCGACTTCCATGGCGCTTCGGCGATAGGCCGCCAGCAGGACCGCGGCATTGTCGGTCAGCCTGGCACGGAGCGAGAGCACCTTCGGCGGCTGCGCCGTCACATGCTGGGCGGCGGCGAGGCTTTGGGCATGCTGCTCCAGGCGCTCGATGCCGAACAGTTCTTCGCGAATTGGCGCGGTGTCATCCCACGGCGGCGGAATGCGGCCGCCGGGCAGCAACAGCTTCCATGCTGCGAGGGATCGAAGCCCAAATCGGCCCGCGGTCGTGCTGCTGGACGGCGTGCGGTCGCTGCGGGATCCGAGCCCAACTTGCCGTGGCTGAACCGGAGGAACATCGGATCGCTGACGCGTATCCCGCCTCAGCATCGCGCCGGCCCGTCAGAGTATCGGCGGGGACTCAGGAGAACCGCGCGCTGATGTGAATGAGAGCGGACGAAACCCCTGCACAGGAGACTCCCTCGGTCGGATCGACCTGACGCGCGATGACCCTGGACCGATCGAAGATGCCTTGCCCGTCCGTAGGCGTGCGACGACGGACCGACTCCGGATGCTCGCGCCCTTCCACGATCACCCTGCCGCCAGGGGATGCAAGTCTCTTTCAAGCGCAGCTTCCAAGTCGGCGGCGTCTACGGGAAATTCCTGGCGCAGACCTCCAGCGCTCGAAACCGCGGGCGTGTGCAGAACCATGGTCACGCGCCGATAGGCAGGAAACGAAAGACCGGGGATTTCATCTTCTTCGAGCACCAGCCGATAAGTTCCCGCGGGTTGCGCAGCATCGAGTGATTCAAGCGAGAACGTACGCCGGAATGTGACCCTCGTTTCGGTGGTCCTGGTCAACATGCACCTTCTCTTTCCTTCGTCGGGATCGTCCGGACGGAATCCGATGCTGCGATCAGGCAATGCTCGCCTCGGCAGGCGAACTGCTTCACCCCGATGACACGATAACCTTACTCCGTCACGCGCACACGAACGACGCGTCTTTGGCGGCGTCGTTCGAAGCCAAGCTCTTGCTTGGGCGCTCAGCCCCTTCGCGGTTTCCGCGGCGGAGCCTCATTCTCTGCGTGATATCGTGCCGGTCACGAAGCCGGCTACAGATCTGCCGAAGATTTGGGTACCAGCGTGTGCAAGTGGCTTCCATGCCACCCAGGCAACTTGCCGCCAGCATTGTCATTACATGGTCCTATCCGACATGGATTTCAAGCAACATCTCGCGCGATCGGCCCTCGTCGCTGCAACGTCAAGTATTTAGAAACTGCTATTGTGGAAGCGGCGTTCATCTGCGATAGGTACATCACAGCGGGGGAGGAAGCCTGCCTAACCCATAGATCCGGTAGATTCGGTACCCGCGCACTTGCCTTAACACCTCTGGTCGCGGACGCTTCAGATCGGAGATGAACTCCGCCGCCACCGCTGCGCACACTCAAGCAGATGCCCGCCATCGACCGCGAGATTTCGCGGGTCTTCGGCCACCACGTCGCGACGGGCGTGGGCAGACTTCCTATCAGTCGCCGGCGGCTGCCTAAAGAAGGATCGGGGTGGGCGCTTGAATCGACCTGCCTTCGATTGCGCAATTGTGAGCCGGTCGATCCATCGCTTCGTTCCGGCCGGCTGATCGCGCCTGCCTTAGATGCAAGAAGCGGTTCGACAGCACATGGGCGGGCGAGCAGGTCTGCCGGCGTTGCAAAGCCAGCAAGGCCTGGCAGGTCGCGACCTCGACGAGCGCAACAACGTTCGGAAGGAACCGTCCAAGCTCCGGTCGCAAACGTGGTTCATAGCAAATGCGGAGCACCGGGACGGCGTGAACGCGAAACAGAGAAAGGTCGGCGATGTCCCTGAATTTCCCAAATCGATCCCGAAGTTACGATTCCAGAAAGCGCTGCGTGCGGTTCTGGGCGCACGATGCCTCGTTCGAGGTGCCCTTCTTCATAGAGGCGGACGCGCTCTGCCAGATTGATTCCAGAGCGGCGGTCGACGAACCGGGACTGTTGAATGTCTTCGACCTCAATCGGGATCGAATCTGTGCCGCTGCTGGACGTGCCTATGCACGCGATCGGCGTGGTTCGTATGTTCTGGTGGCGTCGGACATGCTGTGAGCGCGACCTGGCGCTGCCCCCTGCTGTCTGACGGCGCATCGGGTCTCCCAATATCAAGTGCACCCGATTGAGCGCATGATCGATGTCTCGAACGTCTGGCGATGCCTTAACCCAAGGAGAGAGTTAGCATGAAATCCTTCGCGTCGCTGAAGCCGGGGCTGACCGGCGCGGGCCTCGGTGCCGTCGCGACCATCATGATCGGCTTCGGCGTGGGCGGCTGGCATACGTCGAAATCCTCTGAACGCATGGCAGACGAACAATCCAGCCTCGCCGTGACCGACGCATTGCTACCGATTTGCATCGCGCAGTCGAAGCTCGACCCGGACAGCGCGGCCAAGATCGCCAAGATGACGACAATGATCACCGGCTATGAGCGGCGCGACTATGTCATGAAGGCGGGTTGGGCCACCACATCGACCGTCGATGGTCCCAACCGCGACGTCGCGGCGGCCTGTGCCGAGGCGTTGATCAAGCCGGGCCAAGGCTGACGGGAGAGGGATCATGGGAGACGACGACAACCGGCAGCAGGGTGGCTCGCACCCCGTCGTACTGGACGAGCACCGAGGCCTCGTTGCGCAAAGGGACATTGATGCGCGACGCCAGGAGACCGCCGTGCATGCGGATCACGAGGCACTGCGCGAGCGCCAGGCGTTGCTGGAGAAACACCTCTTCGCCAATTCGGCGGCGACCTGGATCGAAGCTGCTGAGAAGTGCGCCTATCTGCTGGACCTCTTCGCGCAAACCGGCGAAGGGCAGGATCCGCGCTACAGGCAAATGATTGCGGACGCACTTGAAGATCTCAAGCGTCTTGCCGGTCAGACGGCGAAGGCGCCTCGCTGAGGAATTCCCCATCGCCATCAGTCGATATCGGCATTGGGGTGGATGGCTGAGTCGGTCAAGGATATCCGCTGCAGAGCGACAACAGAGGATGCAAAGATGACATACAAGAGAGATGGCAAGGAAACGCTGCAAGACCGCTTGGCGGCGCTCGACCAGCGCATCGCTCGGATGCGGGCATTGAACGCAAGCAATGGAGATATGTTGGCGCTGCGGCTCGTCGAGTACGCCGAGATCGAGCGCAAGCAGGTTCTGGCGCTGATGCCGGACCGGAATGGTGAACGCTGAGGTGGTGTGGGCCGCCGTCCCGCGCCACGCCCGATGATATGGTCCCAACTGCGCGAAAGTCTGGCAGCGCCAGGCTTTTGGCGACGGGATGGTCGATCTACCGATGAATTGGGGGGACATTGCCGACTACCGCGGTCTTACTCTCGAGACGGTCTCCCGCGTTCTCGGCCTCGTGAAGTGCAGGCGTCTGATCAGCCTAGCCAACGCGCACGAGGTCAAGATCGAGGATAGTGCTGTGCTGGGCGCGATGGCGCGAGGGGAGAAGTGCGGTGCGCGAAGTCTCAAGGCGTGAGAGCCGGCCAGGCCATGGTATGTGCGTGGCGTCTATGCTTTAATACCTGGATCGCTGGCCAGTTTCCTGGGCGCCCGCGACTGAGAGACGGGTACCGTCGTCGGGGTGCCGCGCTCCCGCCCATAGCAGCGGGAGCGATCATGTCAGAATGCATCGATGATACCACTCACGTTATTCGGCGGCAGAGTATAAGGGGCAAATCGCTCGAGTCCGAGCGGTGCGGATCTTTCACCAATCGCGCGCGCGCCGAAGCCTTCATCCAGGAAGCCATCCAGCCGTTCTCCGAACGGGGCTCAAGCGCCGGCCGATGGTGGTGTCGACACGACACCTTTTCGACAACGGAATACTGGGTTCAGAGCGACGTCGGCTGGCAGGCGGAGGAACAGATGAAACCGACGCACCTGCCCGAATGGTAGCCTCGCGCGGGTGAACGCGGATGGCGCCCGCAAGACGGCGCAGGTTCGGCGTCGTTACGTCATCATGCCGGCAGCTTCGCCGCGACTTCCGCACGCTCAACCAGGGAATGATTGATCAGGGAACGATTGATCGGGCGCTTGACGAGCGCATCGGGCGTGCCTGATTGCCGCTCCCGCTCGCGTGTGATCCGGAGATCCAGCGACCTCAGTCGTGCGCGCAAGCTGTCCATGGGCGCTTGCTGCGGATCGACGATCGGTGGTGCGTTGTACATGGGAGCCCTCCTTCCGCTGTGGGTGGATTCATCTCGGCGTATCGTCGACACTGGTACGCCAGCGTGCGCTGTGCTTGCAGCGCTGGCAGATGCGTTCGCCCACCCATTCGCTGTCGAAGAGCGCAAGGCAGCAGAGACAGCGTCGCAGCAACCGAAGTCTGCGGCTGCTCGAGAATCCGCTCCCGTCACTGCACTTCGACTCCATCAACTTGGCCTGCGGCATTGCGTCAGGCCTGCCCGGCGGCCTTGCGGGTCTTCTTGAGCTTGGGCGCCGGGGTTGCCGCCGCCGCGGCTGCGCGCTCTTCCGCTTCGCGGGCTAAACGCAGGGCCCGCAAGCGATCGGTCTTCTCGGTTTGTGCAGCGAACGCCTTCTCGCGCTCCTTCACGACTTCCATCTCCTTCGCGCGATCCCGCGTGAAGGGCTCCCTGACTCCCTGCCTCATCCGCTCCGCCCGGTCAGCGATCATCTTCATTATGGTCGTCTCCTGTCGATCTCGCCTGCGGAGGGCTGGATCCCATCCACAAGCATCGCGTCGAAGCGGGATGCTTTGCAGCGCCGATGGTTGCGACACCGCAGCCCTTTTGGCGGTTGAACCGTTTCACCTTGTCGCGTGGCACCGGCCGCGCCTTATGCAAGGAACAAGCGATTGCTGCTATGATGCAGCGCCAACAGGGTCACGGATGAAAGGCGGCTATCCGGCACAATCTCAACGGACCGCCTCAAGAGGCTCTTCACGAGCCGGACTGAACCATCATGGGCGCTTTGGTGGATGAATACAAGCTGAACCGCTGGCCGAGACAAACCGGCGCAAACGGGATAAGCCCTGTCTATGCTGCGCTGTTGGAGCAGGGAGCTCGTCCGATCGGTCGATCGAGCTGGCCCGATCGGGTGAGGTTCTGTCGGCCGGTGTCGGTCGGGAACCAACCGCGCGGATATTCGCGCGAAGGCAGGCCAGTCATTCGCAAGCGCCCGACGCCTCGCCCTATGGCTGCTCGACAAGAGTCTGGATCGCTGTGGTGACGTGGCCGACAGAGTAGGGCTTTGCGAAAAGGCGGGCGCGCGCCGGAAGATCCGCATCCTGCAGCCCGCGTACGCCGGAGGTAATGATGATCTCGACCGGCGGCCAGCGGTCGCGGATCATCACGGCCAGCTTCAGTCCATCCATCGTTCCCGGCATGTCGATATCGGTGAACACCAGGCGTATGTCAGCGCGGTGCTCCAGAATCCCGCGAGCTTCATCGGCATTTTCGGCTTCGATCGCTTGGTAGCCGGAGGATTCGACGAGATCGACCGCGAACAGACGCAGGAGCACATCATCCTCGACGACGAGGACGACCGGCCCCAGCGACGAGGCAGAGCTGGGCATCGGAATTCACCATACGCCCTTGGGCGTCCTTCTTTCGGGTCGACCGACACAGAGGCGCTATGAAGCTGGCGACCATGCCTACGGGCAAACAGTCGATCTCGACATGGTGGACGGGTCAGCCCGACCTTCAGGATTTTCGAACGAAGGCCCGGGGCATGATGGCCGCGAAATCCCGGCCGATCTTGTCTGGGCCGCGTTGAATTTCGCCATAGGCGCTCGTCGACCAAGCCGGCGCGACGCGGGCGGTTCCATGGAAGAGCAAGGCGGCGGTAAGACGTTCACGCAGAAACGGCGCCAAGCTGGGGCCAGGTCCGCGGGCCGCGCCGACGTCAATAAAGACACCGGGCGACGCGCGCCGTTCCGGGTCGGGCCTTAAGACGCGGGTTGTACGAGCCTCGATAGTGGTCTATATACATGACGTCGATAGACGGCCAGAAGACATGGCCTTGCGCGACACGAATTGCGCCAAGCTGAGTTTCTCTCTCCTGAAAATGCAAGTTCGACGGCCCGCAACGAGCGGGCTCGCATCACTTTGTTTGTAGAAAGGTTTCCCCACATGACAACGGGAACCGTGAAATGGTTTAACCAGCAGAAGGGCTTCGGCTTCATCCAGCCGGCCGACGGCAGCAAGGACGCGTTCGTCCATATCAGCGCGCTGGAGCGCGCCGGCATCAGCGATCTGCGCGAGGGCCAGAAGCTCCGCTTCGAGCTGGTCGCCGACAGCAAGACCGGCAAGCAGGCTGCGGAAAATCTGAGCATCGTCGACTAGCCTTTCGCCTGCTGCGCGATCGATCCGACCGCGGATGTACCGGCGGTCGATCGTGCAGCGGGGTTCTGCCTGGCTAGGGCGCGGGCGTCAAAAACCCGCGTCAAATCGAAATTGCCCCTAGGCCAATCGCCGCTCACGATCGGCGATTGGATGGCGGTACCCCTTGACGGGAATCTGAGTGCCTAGCGGTCCCCGGGACCCAACTACTCCGAGATCCGCGGGATAAGTCTTGCCGACAGACGCAAGAATCGCTGGTTGCAGGCTCCCGCAACCAACCTCGCCGCACGCAAGCACTGCCTTCTAATGCAAAACGCCCGGCCGTTCAGGCCGGGCGTTTGCTTTCTACCGAGCTCGGGACTCAGAAGTCGATCTGGGTCTTCTCGGCGACGGCCGAATGGGCGAAGGCCAGCCGCTTGCTCCCGCACCGCTGCAGTACCGGCGACCCCGCCAGCCCGAAGAGCAGCTTCGAGGCGAAGGTGACCGGGTAGGGCAGCAGGGCCAGGAAGGCCGGGCTGAGGCTCGGCAGGAGCACGAGGAAGTTGAAGCTCCACACCACGATCAACGCCGCGGTCATGAAGAGGTAGGCCTGGAGCGCCTTCGGCCGCGGGCTCCGCATGTCGACCCAGACGGCTGCGAGGCCGATGCCGAGGGCCAGCGAAAGCGCCATATGGACCGCGATGCCGAGCGGCGCCAACGGGGCCAGATGGACGGCCGCCGCCACCGCGCGGGCGACCGCCGCCGGCTCCCGGCCGGATCCGGTCATATAGGCCCAGATGAACACCACCTCGGCCAGCCCGCCGGCCAAGCCCATCAGCAGGCCCTTTGACAGGACCTCACGGAGCCGATTGTCTCGGCGATCTGCATAGAACGACATATGTCTCTCCATCCTGATGTGATCGTGAAGGCCGTTCAGCCTACGCCGCCGAGGCCGGAGCCGTGAAGACGGTCACGGCCGGTGCCTCGCCCTTGAACTTCTCGACGTCGCCGATCGCGGTATGCCCGCAATTGCCCTGGCCGAGCTTCGAGGTGCCGCCGCCATAGCTGAGGTTGTTGACGTCGCCGTACTTGCAGAGGCTGCCGGGCTTCGCGGCATCCTCGGGATCGAACCAGCCGCCTTCGCTGACGCGGACCGCACCTTCGCTGATGTCGTCCGTCACGACCGCGCCGGCGAGGATCTGGCCGCGATCGTTGAAGACCCGGACCACATCGCCGTTCTTGATGCCCCGCGCCGCCGCATCCTTGGAGTTGATCAGGCAGGGTTCTCGTCCGGCGACGGCATAGCTCTCGCGCAGCTTGGTGCCGCAGAGCTGGGAATGCAGCCGCGAGAGAGGATGCTTGCTGACGATGTGGAGCGGGAACTTCGCACCCGGACCGCCCAGCCGCTCGACCGGCTCCATCCAGGTCGGATGCGCCGGACAGTCGTCATAGCCCATCTTCTCGATGTTCTTGGAATAGATCTCGATCAGGCCCGACGGCGTGCCCAGCGCGTTCAGCGTCGGGTCGTCGCGGAACTTCGCATAGCGGACGAACTTCTTCGCGTCGTCGCTGATCTCGAACGCCACGTAGCCGTCGCCGTTCCAGAAGGTGTCGAAATCCGGCATCGGGATGTTGCGGCCCTTCGCCTCCGCGAGCGCCGTCTCGTAGAAGCTGCGGATCCAATCCATCTCGGACCGGTTCTCGGTGAACTCCTTCTTCTTGCCGAGGCGATCGGCGAGGGCGGCGAAGATGTCGTAGTCGCTGCGCGCCTCGAACACCGGATCGACGAGCTTCTTCATGGCCAGGATGTGGCTGACCGAGTAGTCGCCGACATGCTCGATATCGTTGCGCTCGTAAGACGTCGTCGCCGGCAGGACGATGTCGGCATGCCGTGCCGTCGCGGTCCACTGGAAGTCATGCACGATGAAGGTCTCCAGCTTCTGCCAGGCCTTCAGCATGCGGTTGCGGTCCTGATGGTGCGCGAACGGGTTGCCGCCCACCCAATAGGCGAGCTTGACGTCCGGATACTTGTCCTTGGTGCCGTTGAAGTCGAACGCACCGCCCGGATTCTCCAGCATTTCGACGACGCGCGAGCAGGGGATCGAGGCGGCGCCGCTGCTGGTGAGCCAGGCCGGCCCCTTCACCGCATCGCCGCCGTCGGTGATCGCGCCGAGCGTCGGGGTCGTGGCGGACGGTGCGCCGCCGCTGGCGTAGTGATAGCTAAAGCCGAACCCGCCTCCGGGGAGGCCGATCTGGCCCAGCATGGCGGCGAGCGTCACCATCATCCAGTGCGTCTGCTCGCCGTGGTGCTGGCGTTGAATCGACCAGCCGCCGGCCAACATTGTACGGTTCTTGGAGAAGCGGTGCGCGAGATCCTTGATGACGTCCGCCGGAACGCCGCAGATGGCCGAGGCCCATTCCGCGGTCTTCGGCGTCTTGTCGCTGTCGCCGGTGAGGTAGGGGAGGAATTTGTCGAAGCCGGTCGTGTACTGCGCGAGGAACTTCTCGTCGTGCAGTTTCTCGGTGTAGAGGGTGTGGGCGATCCCGAGCATCAGTGCCACGTCGGTCTGCGGCCGCAAGGTGATCCACTCGGCATTGAGCTCCTTGCAGGTCTCGGTCTTCAGGGGATCGATGCAGATCACCTTCTTGCCGGCCTTCTTCAAGGCGGCGACACCGGGGAAGGCACCATGATCGGCGATCGTCCAGGCGATCTGGCTGTTGTTCAGCGGGTCGGCGCCCCAGAACACCATGAGGTCGGTGGATTCGGCGATCACCGGCCAGACGGTCTGCTGCTCGTAGACTTCGATCGAGCCGACCACGTGCGGCATGATGATCTGCGCGGCGCCGGTCGAGTAGTCGCCCGACGCATTCACGAAGCCGCCCTTCAGCTTCATCAGGCGGCGCAACAGGGTCTGGCAGTTGTTGAGCCGGCCAGGGCTCATCCAGCCGTAGGAGCCGGCGAAGGTCCCGGCGGGACCATAGGTCTTCTCGACGCGAACCAGTTCCTTGGCCACGAGGTCGAGGGCCTGGTCCCAGCTGACGCGCACGAAGTCGCCGTTGCCGCGGGTCTCGTTCGCCGTGCCGGGGCCTTTCTCCAGGAAGGCGCGCCGCACCATCGGATATTTGATGCGGCTCGGGGAATAGACCGAGTCGATCACGCCGGCGAGCTGCTTGGTCGGCGCCGGGTCCTGTTCCCAGGGCTTGTAGCCGACGATCCGTCCGTCCTTGACCTGGCCGTGGAATGCGCCCCAATGCGAGCCCGTGAGAAACTCGCCGTCGGGTGCCGCCGCGCGAGCGCCCTTGCTCAAGATCGATGTCGCCGCGAGCCCCAGGGCGCCTGCGGCGGCCGAGGTCTTCAGGAAATCACGGCGGCCCAGGGGCGACCAGAGTTGCGAGTTCTGTGTATTGGACATGTGCCTCTCCTCAGGTTTTGCACAGCGTGGGGTCGATGATTCGAATGGGGGCATGGTCCGCCGGCTCGTCGGCGAGCAGCGCGTCAAGCAACAGAGCCGCGCCCGCGTAGAAGCCCGTGCGGTCGAGATCGGCACACCGCCGGGAGAACGCCGGTGTCCAGGCGAGAAGATGGACGCGCAGTCGTGACGCATCCGCCTCGCCCCTCGGTCCCATGCGCCGAAGGTGCGCCAGCATGGCCAATTCGATCGACAGATGATCCGCCGGCTCCCGCAGCGCGTCGCCGACCGCCAGGTCGTGGCGTCGCAACAGCGCATCCATTTCGCCGGTCGCTTCCTGGAACAGCGAGCCACGCTCGCTGAGATAGGCGCTGGCGTAGGGTGGTACGGTATTCGGTCCGCCGGCACCCGCGAACAGCAGCGTGAATTCGGTCGCAAGGCGCCGCTCCAGGTCGGCATGCGCACCGCCCGAGGCGAGTGCCGCCCGCATCGAGGCGACACCGGGCCGGAATGCGTCGTCGCCGTCGAGCAGATCGAGCATCGCCGCGTCGGCGCCGGTATCGAGCGATCCGATGAACTCCATCGACAGCGGGCGTAGGAACACGGCGGCCAGCCAATCGGCAATCACGGCACGCCGCTCGACATCCGAGTGGCCGGCATCTTCATGCGGAACGGCGGCGACCTGCGGCATCACTGAGTCACCTCCGGGTCGGATTGGCTGACGTCCTTGGCGTGGAACTGGAGGTACTTCTCGAGGAAGCGAACCTGCTCGTCGTCCAACGACGTGAAGCGGCGCATTGCCCCGACCGTCCCGGGCCATTGGTTGGCGAGGTAGTCGGTGCTCGCCTTGGCGGCGTGACAGGTGCCGCAGGTCCGGCCGTAGAGATCGGAGCCGTAGACCCAGAGGTTCTGCACGTTCGGCAGCATGCCCTTGTTCTCGACCCAGGCGGTCAATTCGACCTGATGCCAGGTGAGCCCGGTATCCGGATCCTCGAAGGTGCTCTTCTGCTGCAGCTTGCTGGCGGTGTCGGGGGTGATCGCCGCGGTGATGATCCGCTTGCCCTGGAGTGCAAAGATCGCACGTTCGGCGCCGGCCTGTTGCCAACCCTCGATGGTGACGTGCAGCCAGTTGCCGTCCCGCGCGATCACCTTGAGGGCGGTCGCCGGCAGGACCTTCCCGGCGCCCGGACCGGCATTTGCGCTATCGGCGGGGCGGTCCAGGTAGAGACTGATCGTCGTCGTCGTGAACAGCAGTTCGGACGTGGCGGCCTCCGCGCTGCCGTCCTGGACCAGTGCGGCGAGAACCCGGCTCGATGCGCTGACCTTCGCGCCCGTCTTCGCCTGCGCGACCGAGGCACCGGGGGCGTTCTTGATGGGGGCGAGGCTCTTCACGTAAGTCGCGATCGCGTCGCGATCGGCCTGCGTCAGCCGCGCGGCATTGCGGACCACCGGGCCCATCGAGCCGCCGGCGGTGGTGCCGTGCGGGCTCTTGCCGGTCAGCAGATATTGGGAGAGATCGGCCTCGGTCCAGGACGCAAGGCCGGTGCCGTCATTCGTGAGATTGGGGAGCCAGCCGCCCGAGCCTTCAGGGTCGGGTCCGCCGGCGAAGCGCATGCCGCTCGGGATCACGCCTGCGGCATTGCGCGGGGAGTGGCACTCGGCGCAATGCATCGGGCCTTCCACCAGGTATCGCCCGCGATTCCAGGCATCGCCCTTGCTCGGATCCGGGGTGAGCGGTTGGCCGTCCAGGAAGACGAGCTTCCACATGCCGATGCCGCGTCGCATCGAGAACGGGAAGGGCAGGTCGTTGTCGCGCACCTTGCCTTTGACCGGCGGTAGCGTCCTCAGATAGGCGAACAGATCCTTGAGGTCGTCCCCGGTCATCCGCTGATAGGACGTATAGGGATAGGCGGGATAAGCGTGCCGGCCGTCGGGCAGCACGCCTTCGCGCATCGCGGTGATGAATTGCTGCTCGCTCCAGCGCCCGATTCCGTCGTCGGGATCGGGCGAGACGTTGGGCATGAAGAAGATGCCGAAATCGGAAGGCAGCGCGCCGCCGCCGCCGAGCTTCGTCTCGTCGCTCTGTCCGGGCGTGGCGTGACACGTGGCGCAACCGGCGGCGAGGAACATTGCTCGGCCATTGTCGAGGTTGGCCGCCTTGTCGCTCGGAGAGTCGCGCCGGGCGTGCAGGATTTCCCAGGTGAGGGGAGCGGTGAGGATCCAGAACCCGGCCAAGCCGGCAAGGCCGAGCAGTACCAGGCCGATCAGAATCTTGCGCACGCGGCTCACGGGCGATTCAGCGAAGTCGACGGTTTTGCGTAGGGGTTGGCGCTGGAACCGCGACCGGGCAGTGTGAGGAACGACCCCCGGTCCGCCGGGCGGCATGGATCTGGCCGCCGGCTGAGCGCTCTAGAATGCATCGACATCCGCTTTCCATGACGCCCCTGGCCCTGTCCAGGGTCCCCACATGCTACGAAGGGCCTATTAATTAGAGATTAATGTCCTATTTCCTGTCTAACACAGGGCCAGAAATAGGACTTTGATCTGAATCAACTCTCGACTTCATAGACGCGCTCGCGGTGGAAACGGCAGGACACGACCCGTCCCCGGCAGGCTCGACAGCGCTCTTGCGAAAGATGCCGCTTCAATCTCGATCTCGAATTCCCCGGACGGGATTCGAAGTCCGTGTTTCAGAATGCGATCGATCTGGACGCGATCGAGCCGCAGATCCACGGACGGGATTCCGTGGAGAACGATCGCACCGTCGGCCATCCGGCGCAGCTCTCCCACGTGCAGGATCGTGGCTCTGAGCTCGCGCAGCCCGCGATTCCAGTCCTCCCGTCCCGGGCCGAACAGGCTGCAGCGGATCGGGAGCGCCCCAGCCCCAGCCGACGCCCGCGATCTCCGCCGGCCGCCATCCATCATCGAAACCACTGACATGATGCCTCGCGAGAAGACCCGGAATTCGCGCCGGTCGATCAACAAGCTGGCCGGTCCCGCATAAACATTCGACGGCGAATGTCCGGCGCGCTCATATGCGCCGCGTAAAGACGTTGCCGGCGCCCGGAAAAACGAACGGCATTCCTTATGCCGTCCTTATGAGCCGCAGCGCCGTTCGCGATTGAATCCATACGCGCCGCCATCCCAGATTTCCGGTCATGCATCGTGCCCGCGCCGCTTCGGCGTCGGGCGCTGTGGATACGGGAGTCGCTACCATGCAGCCCTACGAAGTCTTCAAGGAGAGGCTGGTCCTCTACCGGATGGAGCCGGACATCACCGCGCTGGAACGTCCGACGCCGGATCGGCCGCGGCCGAGGCTCGTGAAGTCCATCGCGAAGATTCGTCTCGTCGTGGCGAGTTGCGCTGTCCTCGCCATGACCGTCGTGTTCGCGGCGGCATTGGCGACGCACTGACGCTAAGGCACGTCGTCGACAATCAAAGGAGCGTTCGTTGTGGAATTCGAAACCGCGCGGCGGAAGAAGCCGCGTCTCCGGGCGCGAACGGCACTATGCCTTGCCGGATGCGCCCTTCTATCAGCCTGCGCCGGGACCGGCGCTCTCGGGATACTGGATCGCTCGCCCGGCCAGCTGCAGGACGACGAGCAGGGTCTGGCGCTATGTGCGGACGGGTCCGGTTCGTCTCTAGCCGTCGCCGGCCCCAACCTCGCCTGTCCGGCCGCCTGACAGCTGTCGGCACCGTTGGGTTCGGCCCTCCCGATCGGTGGCGCGGCGCTCGGCCACTCCTTGCTGCATACACAGCCGGATAAGCGGCTCGTCGAAGAATCGCGCGAAGTCAATCCTTTGTGCAATTTGCCTCTCGATGGACGAGACAGCGCCGTTCGGTGATCGCGATCACTGTTTGCGCAGGTCGAACTTCCACGGTTCTGTCATAAACTGGTAAGGTTCGTTTCGGTCCATCGAGCGCGGGGGCGCTCGGCAAATTCGGGGGGACCGAGAGATGATCCGTGCTGACGGGTTCCGGGTGGGGGCCCCTGTCTTGTCATGGCTGAATCCGGGCTTCGCGCCCGTTGCTTGCGGTGCATCCCTCGCGGTGCATGCGCCGCCGGATGCGGCGATCGCCGCCGCACCGCCTGAACCTCGGCGAGCGCTGCCACGACGGAATCGTGGCTGACAGCTGCGCTCAGCAAAGCAACGGACCCGTCCCAATCATGTCTAGCGAACCCTTCCTGCGCCTGGAATCCGAAGTCCGGGTCTATTCCCGGCAATATCCGACCGTGTTCCGCCGCGCCAGCGGCAGCCATCTCTATGACGAGAACGGCGGCCGCTATCTCGACTTCCTCGCCTGCGCCGGCGCCCTCAACTACGGGCACAACAACCCGAAGCTCAGCGACGCGCTCATGGCCTATATCGCCGAGGAGGGAGTCGTCACCTCGCTCGATCTCTGGACCACGGCGAAGCGCGGCTTCATCGAGGCGTTCGAGAGCCACGTGCTGAAGCCGCGGCGCCTGGACTACAAGCTGCAGTTCGTCGGCCCGACCGGCACCAATGCGGTCGAAGCCGCCATGAAGCTGGCGCGCAAGGCGACCGGGCGCACCACCATCGCCGCCTTCACCAACGCGTTCCACGGCGTCTCCCTGGGCGCGCTGGCGGCGACCGCGAACGGCTCCAAGCGCACCGGCGCGCATACGCCGCTGCAGGACGTGATCCGGCTGCCCTATGACGGCTATTTCGGCGACGGCGTCGATACCATGCGCCAGATCCGGCAATGGCTGACCGATCCCAGCGGCGGCCTTGACGCGCCGGCGGCCTTCATCGTGGAGGCCGTGCAGGGCGAGGGCGGTCTCAATGCGCTCTCGGCCCGGTGGTACCAGCAACTCCTGGCCTTCGCGCGCGAGATCGGCGCACTGGTTATCGTCGATGACATCCAGGCCGGCTGCGGGCGCACCGGGAGCTTCTTCAGCTTCGAGCCCTTGGGGGCGGCGCCCGACATCGTCTGTCTGTCGAAGTCGCTGAGCGGCTTCGGCCTGCCGATGTCATTGGTGCTGCTGAAGCCGGAGCTCGACGTCTGGGCGCCGGGCGAGCACAACGGCACGTTCCGCGGCAACAACCTTGCCTTCGTGACGGCGGCGGCGGCGCTCACGGCCTATTGGGCCGACGACCGCTTCCAATCGGAAATCCGCGCCAAGGAAACCGCGATCCGCACGGCGCTGGAGAAGATCGCCGGCCTGGTGCCGGGCACGCGGGTCAAGGGGCGGGGCATGATGCAAGGTCTCGCCTTCGACGATCCGAGGCTCGCCGACGCGACGATGCGGGTCGCCTTCGCGCATGGACTCGTCATCGAGACCTGTGGCCCGAGCGACGAGGTCGTGAAGCTGCTGCCGCCGCTCACCATCTCGGATGAGGACTTGTCCCAGGGGCTGGGCATCCTGCGCGACGCGGTATCGGCCGCGGCCTGTATGGCCGAACCGAAGCATCCGCATCTGAGGGCGGTCTGACGAGTCTCCATCATGATCGCTCCCCGCCGGTTGATCCGCTGGTTCGATGCCAGCGTCGCGCGATATCCGGATCGCGTCGCCCTCGAAGTCGCCACCGAGACCTGGACCTATGCCGAGCTCGACCATGCAGCAAACGGCATCGCCGCCGCGCTGCATGACGCCGGGCTGGGGCCGGGCCGGCGCGTCGGCCTTGCCCTCCCGCGCGGCGCGGCACTCTACCTGGCGCTGCTCGGCATCCAGAAGTCGGGCGCGAGCTACGTGCCGATCGACAACCTCATGCCGGATGCGCGACGCCGTTGGCTGGCGGAAGATGCCGCCCTCGACCTGCTGATCGGCGAACGCCCGGAGGATTGGGGCGGCGCCTGCTGGAGCGAGGACGACATAGATCGCGCCGCCCGGCGCGCCGGCACGGCGCCCCACCTGGGAGACAATCCGAGCGACGAATGCTACGTGCTCTACACCTCGGGCAGCACCGGCCTTCCGAAGGGCGTTCCGATCACCGAGGGCAATATTTGCGCCTTCATCGAGGCGGCGCTGCCGATCTATGCGGTCGAGGCGCGCGATCGGGTCTATCAGGGCGTCAGCCTCAGCTTCGACTTCGCCATCGAGGAGCTGTGGCCGGCCTGGGCGGCCGGCGCGACGCTGGTCGCCAGCGAGCGCACGCCGCAGCCGGTCGGCGAGGAGCTGAACCAGTTCCTGGCCGAGAACCGGATCTCGGTTCTCTGCGCGGTGCCGACGGTGCTCTCCACCCTGCATGCGCCCTGGCCGGAGCTGCGCCAGCTGGTGGTCAGCGGCGAGGCCTGCCCGGCGGAACTGGTGATGCGCTGGGCCAAGCCCGGCATCCGCATGCTGAATGCCTACGGCCCCACCGAGATCACCGTCACCGCGACCATCGGCGAGTTGAAGCCTGATGAGCCGGTGACCTTGGGCCACGCTCTGCCGCATCTCCGGCTCTCGGTCAGGAATGCCGAGCTTCAGGAGCTTCCCGATGGCGAGATCGGCGAACTCTGCGTCGCCGGCAGCGGTGTCGCGGCGCGCGGCTATCTCAATCGCCCTGAACAGACCGCCGCGCGTTTTTTGCCCGACCCCGACGGCGGCGGCCGGATGTATCGGACGGGCGACCTGGTCAGCCGGATGGCCGATGGCCGCTTCCTCTATTTCGGCCGTGCCGATGACCAGATCAAACTGCGCGGCCGGCGCATCGAGCCGGGCGAGATCGAATCCGTGCTGCTGAGCGATCCGGCGATCGCCCAGGCCGCCGTCGTCGCCTGGGCGCCGCCGAAGCGCCTGCCGGAGCTTGCGGCCTATGTCCGGCTGCGGTCCGGACATGCCGATACGGCGGAATGGCGGCAGCGGGTCGCCGAGCGCTTGGCCGACCGTCTCCATCCGGCCCTGCGGCCGAGCCTGTTCGACGTGGTCGAGAGCTGGCCGGAGTTGCCCAACGGCAAGACCGATCGACGGCGGCTGCCGACCCCGACCGGGACCCGGTTGCGGGCGGCCGGCTCCCAGCTAGCGGACATGCCGCTCGGCGCGCTCGGCGAGCAGATCCGCGCGATCTGGCAGCAGGTGCTGGAGAATGACGTCGTTCCGGCGGAGGCGCACTTCTTCAACGACCTCGGTGGGCATTCGATGACCGCCGCGGTCACCGTCTCGAACGTGCGCCAGAAGCTCGGCATCGGCCACGTCTCGGTCGCCGATCTCTATCGCCATCCGCGGCTTCGCGACTTCGCCGCTCATTGCCGCGCACAGCAGAAGGAAGTGCCGCTGCAGCTCCTGCGCGCGGAGCCGCCGGCGGCGCCACGGCTGTGGCGTTGGCCCTGCGGTCTGGCACAGCTCGGCTTCATGTTGCTGGTCGTCGCCTTCGCCACGCTGCCGGGGTGGTGGATGGTGCGGGCGCTGAGCCCCTATTCGCCGTTGGTCTCGTTCGTGGCGGCGGCGGCCTTCATGCCGATCTGGCTGCTGATCGACGGGCTCATGCTGCCGGTGGCCGCGAGTTTCCTGATCGGGCCGTTGCGGCCGGGCCGCTATCCGCTCTGGGGCGGGACCTATCTGAAATTCTGGATCAAGCGTCGCCTGCTGCAGATGGCGCCCGCCCGCCTGCTCGCCGGCCATCGCTGGTGGAGCGCGTATCTTCGCCTGCTCGGCGCTCGGATCGGACCCGACGGCGTGATCGCCAGTGCGATCGTGGCGGTGCCGGAGCTGATCGAGATCGGCGCGCGCGTGCATATCGATGCCGACGGCGCGTTGCTGCCCTACCGGGTTCGCGATGGTTGGCTGACCCTGGCTCCCGTGGTGGTCGGGTATGACGCCACGATCGGCTGCGGTGCAGTCATGCAGGCCGGTGCCAAGTTGGCGGCCTGGGCCGAGCTCGCGCCGCAATCCGCCTTGATGGACGGGGATGAGACCCGCATGGGCTGGCGGCATGTCGGCAATCCGGCGCGGCCCGATGCCGCGCGCCAGCGCTCCCATCCGACGACCGGGCGTACTCCGAGCCCTGGCGTGAAGCCGCTGCTCCTGCTGCTGTTCTTGCCGACGATCGCCTTCCTGCCCGTGGCGGCGTTAGCCTTCATCTTCAATCCGGCCGGAGCGAGCCTCTACTGGCTGGCGCCGGTGAACGGGGTGGTCTCGACGATCAGCCTGGCCCTGGTGACGATCCTGCTGGTCAGGCTCTGCCTGCGCCGACCGCTGCCGCGGGCGATTCCGCTGGACGGCGCGGACTATTGCCGGAAGTGGCTGGCCGATCGCGCGATCTCCCTGCATCAGATGGGTTCGCACGCGGTCTACGACACGGTATTCACGCCCTCGCTGCTGCGCGGTTTCGGCGTGTCGGTGGGGAAGGGCGCCGAGCTCTCGACGGTGAGCCACTTCGACCCGACCTCGCTCCGCGTGGGCGAATTCTGCTTCGTTGCCGATCTTGCCGCGGTGGGCGTGCCGCACCATGCCGATGGCCACATGCACATTGCGCCGACCACGATCGGCAACCGTGCCTTCGTCGGAAATCGTGCGGTCCTGCCGGCCGGTTCGAGCATCGCCGACGGTGCCTTGCTCGGGGCCCATTCCTATCCGGAGCAGGCGCTGGTGATGAGCGATTGCCTCGGCGTTCCGGCCTTCGACCTGCCGAAGCGCGAGCGGGACGGCAGCACCGGCGAAGACCTGACCTTCGCGCCGCCGCTGTGGCGGAAGGCCGGACGTACCGCCTGTGATCTCATGCGCGCCTGGGGACCGCCGACGTTGCTGATGCTGAGCTATACCGCATGGTTCCAGTTCGTCGAATCCTGGCAAGGCGATTCCGGAACGGGGTTCACCCTCAGCCTGATCCTGACGGTGCTGCTGCAGCTTGCGCTGGTTGGGGTCTGCATGGCGGCGAAATGGGCCGTGGTCGGGCGCTACCGGCCTCGGGTCGCGCCGCTCTGGACCGACTTTGTCTGGCGCACCCAGTGGATCACCGGCTGGTACGAGGCGATCGCGGTGCCGGTGCTGCTCGGCTGGCTCACGGGAACTCCGTGGCTCGCGCCGTTGCTGCGTGGTTTCGGCTGCCGGATCGGGCGCAACGTCTTCCTCGACACCAGTTTTGTCACGGAATTCGACCTGGTATGCCTCGAGGATGACTGCGAGACGGGGGAAGCCACGGCGCTGCAGACGCATCTGTTCGAGGACCGGGTCATGAAGTGCGGAATCGTGCGTCTGGAGCCTGGCGCTTCCGTCGGTGCGCGTTGCGTCGTCCTCTATGGCGGTACGATCGGCAACGGCGCCCGGTTGGAGAGTCTTTCGCTGGCGATGAAGGCCGAGCGTCTGACCGAGGGAACGCAGTTTCGCGGCGTGCCGGCGGAGCCTGCGGTCGGCGAACGCGAGATGCCTGAGCCGATGGACACTCCCGAGCCTTCGCCGATGCGGCGCCCGGAGCGATCTCGGGAGCGATCTCGGGCCCACCATCGTGGCGGCCTGCTCGTCGCGCAGCGATAGAGCGCATCATGGGGCGGCCGGCGCCTGTCTTCCTGCTGCTCGTGCACCTGCCTGGTTCGGTGTCGGACGCCACCATGGAGCGCGCCGAAGCCCACCTCGAATCCAGCGAGCGCCTTGAACTTGCGAAGATCGGCGACCTCCTGACCCGGACCCGGCGGACGCTCGGCCGCGCATTGCTGCGGCGGACGCTCGGCCATGCGCTCGGCTGCGCGCCCTGGTCGCTGCCGCTGGTCCGCAGTCCGACCGGAAAGCCCGAGTTGCCCGGCCGGCTCGCCTTCAGCCAGGCCAGGACCGGCGACAGCCTCGCCATTGCCTGGTCGCTTCAGGGGCCGCTCGGCATTGACATCGAGTTGCCGGAGGCGCGGTTCAGGGACGAGGTGAACCGGCTGGTTGCCCAAGCCATGGACGCTCCGCTGCGTGCCAGTTTCGGCGGTGGCGAGGCCGCTCCGTTCCAGGCCTGGACCGCCGTCGAGGCGATCCGCAAGGCAAGCGGCGACGGGCTCGATGGGCTCGGCTTCGATGAGCCGTCTGATCCGGTACGAACCGGTGCGCCTGGCGCATTTCGCCTGATCGACCTTCCGGACACGCCGGGCGTGATCGGGGAGCAGGGGCCGGGCGGCCTCCGTTCCTGGTGGCTGCACCCGTTCCAGACCCGCACGGCGGCCGTACCCGGTCCGTCCGGCGATCGTGGCATTGCCGTCCCCGGTTGCATCGCCTGGCCTGCGCCGTCGGTGCCGGCCGAGCGGGAAGTCGTCGTCACCACGCTCGCGGCGGCGCGCGTTTCGGGCTATCTCGGCTGACGCTCGATTGGATGCGCGGAGGCTAGTGCCCCACCAGCGGCAGCGACTTTCCGTCGATCCGCCGGATCTCCAGGGTGAAGGGGTCGAGGCCCTCGACGCAGCCGAGATTGACGCGATAGCCGTCCTTGGCATTCTCGCCGTCGCCGATATAGACGAAGATCCCGCAGCTCTTGCAGAAGGTGTTGGAGAGCACCCGTTCGTTCCAGAGATAGACGCCGAGATCGTCCGGGTTGTCGTGCGGCGTGAAGTCGGCGGCGGGGATGTAGGTGGAGGAGAGCACCGCGCCTCTGCGGACGCAGAGCGAGCAATCGCACCGCGCCGCCGTCGTGATCTCCGGGCAGCGGAACGAGAAGCGGACGCGGCCGCAATGGCAGTGGGCCTGGTAATTCATCCTGGGCTCCATAGTCTCGCCTCGACGGCGAAACTATGGAGCTCCGAAATGTCGCGTCAAGCGGCGGGGCAGGGACGCGTTATTGGCAGGCGGCGATGGTCTTCAGGCCGTCGATCGCGGCCTTGCGCTTCGCTTCGTCCTTCAGCTGGAACGCCATGGCGTTCTTCAGCGGCTGGCCGGCGATGCCGTCCAGGAAGCCCTTGGGGTCGGCGATATAGGCCATCAGGTTGTCGTCGGTCCAGACCAGACCCTTCGCCTGCGCCGCCTTCATGGCCTCGGAATAGCCCTTGAAGTCGGCCGAATGCATCGCCGGCTGTCCGACGACGCCGACCAGGTTCGGTCCGGTGACACGGGACGGCTTGCCGGGCTCCAGCGCATGGCAGGCCTTGCAGGCGCTCAGGGCCTGCGGCGTCGGGCAATCCGCCGACGCAGTCATCGCACCGGCGACGGCGATCGTACCGACGGTCGCAAGCAGAATCGAAAATTTCATCTTTTCCTCCGATTTCCCCTTCGAGAGCAGCCTCAACGTAGTCCACTTCGCATGGCGGATGGTTACCAATTTCTTAAAACCCGCGCCGAACATCCTGTTGCAGCGGCAAAGTACCACCCAGCCATAAAGTATCGTGTAGCGATAAATGAGCAGAAGCTTTGACGTGAATCAACGCTCCTGACGCCTTGGCGTCCTAGGGTCCGCCCACTCATCCGGAGCATCCGCATGAGGGTACGGGGTGCCATGCCGATTCCCGAAGTCATGCGATTCCAACGATCTGTCGGACGCGCCATCGCGCGGGTCGTCCTGATCCTGGCGCTGGCCTTCGCCGCCGCGCTCCAGGCCGTGCCGGCCGAGGCGAAGGGCTTCGGCGCCTATCTCGTCGATGTGAAGCCGGAGGAGGTGTTCCCCGGCGCCGATCATTTCGGCCCGAAGCAGGGCACGCCGCCGGCGATGGCCGCCTACAAGGGCGACACGGTGCTGGGCTATGTGTTCGAGACCAGCGATACGGGCTATTCCGGCAAGCCGGTGCGGCTGCTGGTCGGCATGGACTCGTCCGGCAAGATCGTCGGCGCCAAGGTCATCGAGCACCATGAGCCGATCCTGCTCGCCGGCATTCCGCCGGAGCACCTGACCGCCTTCGTCGATTCCTTCATCGGCCGCAACATCATCGAGGCGGCGCAGAAAAAGTCCCAGCAGCAGGTTGATGCCATCGCCGGGGCGACGGTGACGGCGATCGTCATCAACGACAGCGTCAGCCGCGCCGCGCTCAAGGTCGCGCATGCCTATGGCCTCGCCGGCTTCACCAGCGCCGGAAACGCTGCGGCCGCGGCCGTGAAGACGGTCGCCGCGGTCCCGTTCCAGCAGAGCGACTGGAAGACCCTGCTCGGTGATGGCTCGGTCCGCCGCCTGCATCTGCTGAACAGCGAGGTCGACGACGCCTTCAAGAAGATCGGCGTCGGCAGCCCCGAGCCCTACGCCAAGGCCGGCGTGCCCACCGAGGACTTCATCGATCTCTACGTCGCGCCCGCCAATATCGAATCGATCGGTCGCAACCTGCTGGGCGACGATGAATATGCCCGCCTCGGTTCCTGGCTCGCCGCGGGCGAGTCGGCGATCCTGGTGATGTCGAACGGCGACTACTCGTTCCGCGGTTCCGGCTTCGTGCGCGGTGGCATCTTCGACCGCTTCCAGGTGACCCAGGGCCAGACCACCATCCTATTCAAGGACCACGATTACCGGCGCATCGGCGGACTCGCCGCAAGCGTGCCGGCGTTCAAGGAGATCGGTCTCTTCCGCATTCCGGCCGGCACCGAGTTCAATCCGGCGGAGGAATGGCGGCTCGAGCTGCTGGCGCAGCGGCCGACCGGGCCCACGGAG
>Ga0335070_10002174_pt1 | contig 22865 bp, 22 predicted proteins | sample Lox_Sample_13_FD_206722 | JGI IMG/M metagenome (GOLD analysis project Ga0335070, IMG submission 206722) | Soil microbial communities from Loxahatchee National Wildlife Refuge, Florida, United States - Lox_Sample_1.3 | ecosystem: Environmental > Terrestrial > Soil > Wetlands | place: USA...
CCCTGCCCACCGGCCAGACCAAGGTGGATGACTACTTCGGCAAGCAGGAGATCTATCACCGCGAGCTGGTGGGATCACTGCCGGTCGTCGCTCCGACGGCCGGTGCCGAATTCCCCCTGAGCGTGACCTACCAGGGCTGCGCCACCGCGGGCCTGTGCTACCCGCCGGTCACGAAGACCGTGACAATCAGTTTGTCGGGCCCGGGAAGCGGCGCCGCGACCGGCTCTGCGGCCGGCGCCGCAACGGGTGCCCCCGACATGAACGCGGCGGGCGGCGCCCCAGACGCTGGCCCGGCTGTCGTTGCGGGCGCTGCAGGCGATACGGCGGCTGCAGGGAAGCGCGCGCCGCAGGTGGATGCCTCGGGCGCGGGTTACGTGTCCGAGCAGGACCGACTGGCGGTGCTGTTGCGCGACGGCAATCTCGCTCTGGTGCTCGTCTGGTTCTTCGCCGGGGGCCTGATCCTGTCCCTGACACCCTGCGTGCTGCCGATGATCCCGATTCTCTCGGGCCTCATCGTGGGTCAGGGAGAGAAGATCACGGCGGCCCGCGGGTTTTCGCTGGCGTTCTCTTATGTCCAGGGAATGGCCCTGACGTACGCCGCGGCGGGTGCTGGCTTCGTGGTGCTCTTTAAGCAGGCTCCCCAGGCCTTCTTCCAGCAGCCGCTGGTCGTCGCCGTATTCGTTGCCATCTTCGTGGCGCTGGCACTCGCGATGTTTGGTGCGTACACGCTGCAGATGCCCAGTGCCATCCAGACGCGTCTCACCGATGTCAGCAACCGGCAGAAATCCGGTACCTATGTGGGCTGCTTCGTCATGGGGGCCCTGTCGGCCCTGGTCGTCACCGCCTGCGTGGCGCCGGCGCTGATCGCCGCGCTGTCGGTCATCAGCCAGACGGGCAAGGTCGCGCGTGGCGCTGCGGCGCTATATGCCACCGGCCTCGGGATGGGCGTGCCGTTGCTGCTGGTGGGCGCATCAGCCGGCTCGCTGCTGCCGAAGGTCGGGCCGTGGATGGACACCATCAAATCGCTGTTCGGCGTGCTGTTCCTGGGCGTCGCGATCTATTTCCTTCAGCCGCTCATTCCCGGTGGTGTCGGCATGCTGCTGTGGTCCGCGCTCGCGGTGATCACGGGCTTCTGGGTCTTCGCGCTCAAGGCGCGTGACGGCGGGCCCGCACCGGCGGCCGTGCGCGCCGCCGGTCTGCTCGCACTCATCTACGGTGTCATCCTGCTGATTGGCGTCGCCTCGGGCGGCAGCGATCCGCTGCAGCCGCTGGGCAATCTGCGCGTCGCCTCAGGCGCCTCCGCGCCGGAAGCCCGCGGCTCCGCGCTCGTGTTCGAGACCATCAAGTCGGTCGATGATCTGCAGCGGCGCGTGGCGCAGGCCCATGCCGGCGGCAAACCGGTGATGCTCGACTTCTATGCGGACTGGTGCGCTTCCTGCAAGGAGATGGAGCGCTATACCTTCAGCGATCCCCAGGTGCAGGCGGCGCTCTCCAACGCGGTGCTGCTTCATGCCGATGTGACGCGCAATGATGATAAAGACCAGGCGCTGCTGCGCTACTTCGGGATCTTCGGTCCTCCGACCATCGCGTTCTACGGTGTCGACGGCGCCGAACGCCGCAACTTCCGCGTGGTGGGCTTCATGAAGGCCGCCGAGTTCGCCTCGCTGGCGCGGCGTGCCATGGCAACCGGCCCCACGTGACGGGCCGCGGTCTCGGGCTGGCCCTCGTCGTCGTCTGCGCCGGGGGACTCTGCGGATTCCTGGCAGCCCACTGGCTGGGTCAGCGCCACCCGGCGGGTGCAGGGGTCGCGCAACCGGTGTCAGACGCGACGGGTGGGTCCTCTGTTCCCCCCAACCCGGCCAGCCCGGCCCAGCTGGCCAGCCCGGAAGCCTCCTCGCCCAAGCACCCGATTCCCGTGGTACTGCCGGACCTGTCGCTGGCCGATACGGCAGGGACTCGCCACGCGCTCACCGAGTGGCGCGGACGGCCACTCATCATCAATTTCTGGGCCACCTGGTGCGCCCCCTGCCGACGCGAGATCCCGTTGCTCAAGAGCCTGCGCCGGCAGCACTCGGCCGAGGGCCTGGAAGTCATCGGAATCGCGGTGGACTTCCGCGACGCCGTACAGCGCTACTCACATGAGATGGGCATCGATTATCCTGTGCTGGTCGGCGAGCAGGACGGGCTGGATGCCATTGCCGCCTTCGGAATGGATACGCTGTTTCCGTTCAGCGTTTTCGTGGACCGCCAGGGGCGGATCGTGACGCTCAAGGTGGGCGAACTGCACGCGGATGATGCGGGGCTGATCCTTGAGAAGGTGGGCAGCGTCGATCGCGGTACGCTCGAGCTGGCCACCGCCCGGCACGAGATCGCCGATGCCATGGCGGCCCTGGCCGCGCAGCGTGCCCGGACGCCTCCGCCACCCGGCCAAAGTCCCTAGATCCCCGCCAATCGCGCCCGGAAGTACCCCAATCGGCGCGAATTAGGTTACATTCGCCGCCGCTTCTGTCGCGAAACGGGCTGGCATGGCGCGTGTGCTTCTCCTCAATGGTCCGAATCTGAACCTGCTTGGCAGCCGCGAGCCGGGGGTCTACGGAGCGGACAGCCTGCAGTCGATCGAACAGCGCGCGACCGAACTCGCCCGCGAATTGGGCCTGGAGCTGGATAGCTTCCAGAGCAACGCCGAACACGAGCTCATCGGCCGGATCCACGCGGCGCCGGCCGCGGCGGTGGGCTGTGTCATCTTCAATCCAGGCGCCTTCACGCACACGAGCATCGCCCTGCGCGATGCGCTGCTGGCCGTGACGCTGCCCTTCATCGAGGTCCATCTGTCGAACATTCATGCCCGCGAGAGCTTTCGCGGGCATTCCTACTTCTCCGACATCGCCGCCGGTGTCATCACCGGCGTGGGTGCTTTCGGCTACGAGCTGGCGGTGCGGGCCGCCGCGCGCCTGCTGGCGCGCGCGCAAGAATAAGTCGGAACAGGCGCACACCGCCGCCCGCCCATCAACAGGTCACGGAATTGCAAAGGGGAGCATTCCCGGTATGGATATTCGAAAAATCAAGAAACTGATCGAGCTGCTGGAGGAATCCGGTATCGCGGAGATCGAGATCAAGGAAGGCGAGGAAGCCCTGCGCATCAGCCGCATGCCCACGGGTGGCCTGGCGGCGCATCAGATCGCTCACGTCGCGAGCCTCCCCATGAGTGCGCCCCTGCCGGGGCCGGCCAAGGCGGCGGCACCCGAGGCGCCTGCTCCCAAGGCGAAAGCCAACGAGCACGTGATCACCGCGCCGATGGTGGGCACCTTCTACGGCGCGCCCTCCCCAGGGGCCAAGCCGTTCATCGAGATCGGCGATGAGATCAAGGTGGGCCAGGTCCTGTGCATCATCGAAGCGATGAAGATGATGAACCAGATCGAAGCGGACCGCGCCGGCCGGGTCACCTCCATCATGGCCCGCAGCGGCGACCCGGTCGAGTTCGGCCAGCCGCTGTTCGTCGTCGAATAGCCCCGCCATGCTCGAGAAGGTCGTCATCGCCAACCGCGGCGAGATCGCTCTGCGCATCCTGCGCGCCTGCCGCGAGCTCGGCATCAAGACGGTGGCCGTGCATTCGATGGCCGACTACAGCCTCAAGCACGTGCTGCTGGCGGATGAGTCGGTCTGCATCGGTCCGCCGCCCTCCGCCGGCAGCTATCTCAACATGCCGGCCATCATCAGCGCCGCCGAGGTCACCGATTCGGTCGCCATCCATCCGGGCTACGGCTTCCTGTCCGAGAACGCCGACTTCGCCGAGCGCGTGGAGAACAGCGGTTTCGTGTTCGTGGGGCCGAAGGCGGAAACCATCCGGATGATGGGCGACAAGGTGTCGGCCATCCGCGTGATGAAGTCGCACGGGGTACCGTGCGTGCCCGGATCGGACGGACCCCTGGGCGATGACGCGGACGAGAACCTGCGGATCGCGCGCGACATCGGGTATCCGGTCATCATCAAGGCATCCGGCGGTGGTGGCGGGCGTGGCATGCGCGTGGTGCACAGCGAGGCCTCGCTGCTGAACGCGATCGGGATCACGCGCGCCGAGGCGCGCGCCGCCTTCGGCAACGATCAGGTGTACATGGAGAAGTTCCTGGAACGGCCGCGGCACATCGAATTCCAGGTACTCGCCGACGGATACGGCAACGTCATCCACCTCGGCGAGCGTGACTGTTCCATGCAGCGCCGCCATCAGAAAGTGATCGAGGAGGCCCCGGCCCCGGGGATCACGGCGCGGCAGCGTCGCATCATGGGCGAACGCTGTGTCGAGGCCTGCAAGGCTGTTGGTTACCGCAGCGCCGGCACGCTGGAGTTCCTGTTCCAGGACGGCGAGTTCTACTTCATCGAGATGAACACCCGCATCCAGGTGGAGCATCCGGTGACGGAGCTCATCACCGGAATCGATCTGGTGAAGGCGCAATTGCTGATCGCGGCGGGCGAGCAGCTGCCCTACGTGCAAAGCGATGTGCAGATCCGCGGGCATGCGATCGAATGCCGCATCAACGCCGAGGACGCCAAGACTTTCATGCCCTCCCCGGGACCCATCCGGCTGTGGCATGCGCCGGGTGGACCGGGCGTACGCGTCGACAGCCACATCTACTCCGGCTACAACGTGCCGCCCAACTACGACTCGCTGATCGGCAAGATCATTGCCTACGGTGAGAGTCGCGAGGCGGCCATCGCGCGCATGAAGAATGCCCTGGCGGAGATGGTGATCGAGGGGATCAAGACCAACGTGCCGCTGCACCAGGAGATCTTCAACCATGCCGCCTTCCAGAAAGGCGGCACGGACATCCATTACCTGGAACGGCGCCTCGGGTTGAGGTGACAGCTCACGTTCGGCGCGCCGCCCGCTGCGCCGACTGGCCTGCGGAGGCACGCGCAATGCCGGGCTGGTGGCAACTCTCCTTCGAACTGGGTCTGCTTGACCCGGATGGCGCCGAGCAAGTGTGCCTGGACTGTGGCGCCTGCTCGGTGACGTTCGCCGACGCCGCCGACGATCCAGTGCTCGAACCGGCACCGGGTGAGTTCCGCCTCTGGCGCACCACGCGCGTCACGGCCTTGTTCCCCGGCACCGTGGATCACGCGGCGCTGACTCAACTCCTGGCTCAGGCGCTCGCACTGCCTGCCGGCTCGATTGATTCGCAGTGGCTCGAAGAGCGCGCGTGGGAACGCGAGTGGCTGCGTGACTTTCACGCGATGCGCTTCGGCAAACGACTGTGGGTCTGTCCACGGCACGAGGAAGTCACGGAGGCGGGCGCGGCCATCGTCAGGCTGGATCCCGGCCTGGCGTTCGGTACGGGTACGCATGCCACGACGGCCTTGTGTCTGGAATGGCTCGACGGCCATGTGCGCCCGGACGACCGTGTCATCGATTTCGGGTGCGGCTCGGGCATTCTGGCCATAGCCGCCGTGAAGCTCGGCGCGCACGAAGCTCAATGCTTCGATATCGATCCGCAGGCACGGACGGCCACCCGGGAAAATGCAGCCGACAACCGCGTGCAATCGCAGGTCACGATCCGGGAATCGGTCGCTGAACTGCGCGCCGGTGCGGATATTCTGGTCGCGAACATCCTCTCGGGTCCACTGTGCTCGCTCGCGCCCACGTTCACGTCACTGGTGAGGCCGGGAGGCCGTCTGGTGCTGGCGGGCCTGCTGGAAGCGGAAGCGGCAGACGTGACACAGGCTTACAGCGCATGCTTTGATATGGGCCGGTTCGGCAGCCGCGAGGGCTGGGTCGGTCTGGCGGGAACCGCGCTGCGCACCGGCTGGTAAGAGATGTTTACAGTCTGTCCCAAGTGCGCCTTGACGCTCGTCGTGACGGCCGCGGATCTGCGTGTCGCTCAGGGCTACGTGCGCTGTGGGCGCTGTTCAAATGTGTTCAACGCGCTGGCGCGCCTCTCGGACGATCGCCAGCCAGGCGCTACGGGCCTGCATCCGCAACCGACTCCCGAGCAACCATCGTCAGGGCGCGGCAGTTCGGCGGCGGCGGGCGCCACCGGGCGAATGCGCAAGCCGGATACGTCAACGACCGGGACGCTGCACAAGCCCGCGGATCCGGCTGCGACGGGAAGTACGCGTAAGGTTGGCGACGGCGCTTCCGCCGGCACGGTGCGCCAAGCCTCACCGGATCTCTCGAGCACAGCGAGCCTCAGCAAACCCGGCGACCTGTCTTCCACAGCGCGCACGCGATTCGTACCTGAGACCCCCGCAAGCCCTGCAGTAGAGCCACCTCCTCGTGCCCCGGCACCTGTGGCTCCCGACACCGCCTCACGAAATGCGTCGCTGCCCAAACCCGCGGCAGCACCCGCGCAAGGCGCTGCACCCAGAGCTGCCGCCACGCCAGCTATCTCGCCGGCCGCGGTGGCACCCCCTGCAGCAGCTGCCGTGCCGTCGGCCGCGACGCCTTCCACTCCCGCACTGCCTGCCTCCACCGACTACGAGGACATCTCCGAGGAAGCACTGGAGTTCAATCCCGACTCCACGGATGTGTCCAAGGTATTCATCGAACAACCCCCCAGCCCCGAGTTCAAGGCCGCCACCGGCACCTTCAATGCACTCAGGCTGGAAGCAGAAGACGCCGCGCGCGCAGAGCGCGAGCGTGCCCGGACCGACACACCGCCCGCCAGCGAGCTCGAGCTGGTGGACACGCAGGTGGAAGTGGAAATCGATCCGGACGTGCTGGCCACGATGGCCTCATTGGGCCATGAGCCGCCCGACCCGGTACCGCAGGCAGCGGAGCCCAGACCCGAGTCAACACCGCGCGCTCCCGCACCGCCAGGTGGTCTCACATCCGTGCTGGCTTTCGGGACGCGGCCGTCGCCCGCGCCGTCTTCGCGTGTACCTGCGCCTGCACACGCGACCACGCCGTCGCCCACGCACACGCGCGATGCCGCACCGGCACCCACACGCGATGCCGCACCACCCACGCGCGATGCCGCACCGGCACCCACGCGCGATGCCGCACCGGCGCCCACGCGCGCTGCACCGGCACCGGCGGCCGCAGCCGCTGATGTCGCTGTCCTCGATCCGTCTCGTGCCACCCCATTCGAAACGGCGCAGGCGATCCGCGACGCCCTGGCACCAAGGAGGCGCACGGCTGAAACCGACGAGGCAGAGTCCACTGACCAGGCCGTTCCGGTGGAGCGGCGACGGTTATGGGTGGCCGGCACGGCCGTTCTGAGCCTGCTGTTGGCAGGTCAGATCGTTAATCACTACCGCAATGACCTGGCTGCCAATGCGCAGCTCAACGGACCTCTCTCTTCTGTCTACGCCGCGTTTGGAGTACGGCTGACACCCAGATGGAACCTGGGCGCCTATGAAGTGCGTCAGCTCGGTGCCTCCACGGGCGCCGACGCACCTGGCCAGATCACCGTGCGTGCCAGCGTAAAGAATGCGGCGAATCAGTCGCAGCCGATGCCGCTTCTGCGAGTCACGCTCCAGGACCGCTTCGGCAACCGGATCGCCGCTCGGGACGTTTCGCCGCAGTCCTACCTCCCGTCAGCAGCCCCGGGACGCAACCAGCTCTCCGCCGGTCAGCGTATCGATGCGCAAATGGACTTCGTCGACCCTGGCTCCAACGCGGTGGGATTCGAGATCGATGCCTGCTTGCCCGCCCCCGGGGGCGGCGTCAATTGCGCCAACGACCCTGCGCGCTGACGTTTCCTGACGGCCTGACGAATGCAGATCGGACCGTACGTCCTGCCCTCATCAGTCGTGCTCGCACCCATGGCGGGCGTGACCGATCGTCCGTTCCGGATACTGTGTCGCTCCCTGGGCGCGGGCCTCGCCGCCTCCGAAATGCTGACGTCCGACACGCGGTTGTGGAGCACGCCCAAATCACGGCTGCGCATGAGCCACGAAGGGGAACCTGAGCCGCGCGTTGTGCAGCTCGCGGGCGCCGACGCGGACGCGCTGGCGGAAGCGGCCCGGATGAACGTCGATCTGGGTGCGCAAATCATTGATCTGAACATGGGCTGCCCGGCGAAGAAGGTCTGCGGCCGGCTGTGCGGCTCGGCCCTGCTGCGCGATGAGCAGCTGGTTGGACGCATTCTCGAAACCGTGGTGAACGCGGTGAGCGTGCCGGTCACGCTGAAGATCCGCACAGGATGGGACCGGAACAATCGTAACGGCGTGCGCGTCGCGCACATCGCGGAAGCCAGCGGCGTGCGTGCTCTGGCGGTGCATGGCCGCACACGCGCGGATTTTTATGAAGGCGACGCGGAATACGCAACGATACGCGACATCAAAGGCGCCGTGCGCATCCCCGTGTTCGCCAACGGTGACATCGGAACTGCGCAAAAAGCGCGCGAGGTGCTTGATTTCACGGGTGCGGACGGAGTAATGCTGGGCCGTGCGAGTCATGGCGCGCCATGGATCTTCCGATCTGTCAACGCGTATCTCGCATCAGGAAATTCCCCGCCGGATCTCGCGCGCGCAGAGGTGCGTGATATCATTCTCGCGCATCTCGGCTCCCTGTATTCCTTCTATGGCGAGGACAGCGGAGTGCGGATCGCGCGCAAACATCTCGGCTGGTATTGCGAACAGTTGCTGCAGGACCCGGCACCGGCGCGCCGCGTCCTGATGGCCGCTGACTCGACCGCCACCCAGTTTGCGCTGGCGCAGGTCCACCTGGCGCAGTGGGTGGATGCTTCGGGATTTCGTGGGGACCTTACATGACAGCAAAAAAGAAGAGTCGATCTCGGGGGGAATCCAGCACCCGCTTGAACGGCAGGGAACTGCCGTTGCGCAATCATGCCGAGCGCGCGCTGAGCGACTACTTCACGAGCCTGAACGGTCACCGGCCCGCGCACCTGTACGACATGGTGCTGCGGGAGGTCGAGGAGCCCCTGTTCCGCGTGGTGCTCGACTACGCAGAGGGCAACCAGAGCCGGGCCGCCGGCATCCTGGGCATCAATCGCGGCACGCTGCGCAAGAAGCTCAAGGAACTCGGATTGTCCGGAGGCGCGTAGGCGCCCCGCCGCGCAGCGGCCGCGCCGGCGCAAGGCCAAGTCAATGTTGCTGCCAGTCCGCCGCGCGCTGCTGTCCGTATCCGACAAGACCGGGCTGATCGAGCTCGCCCGGGCGCTGGCCGGGCGCAACGTGGAGATCATCTCCACGGGTGGCACCGCCCGACTGCTCGCCAGTCACGGCATTCCCGCCCGTGAAGTCTCCAGCTACACCGGTTTCCCGGAGATCATGGACGGTCGCGTCAAGACCCTGCACCCGAGGATTCACGGCGGACTGCTTGGTCGCCGCGGAGTGGACGATGCCGTGATGGCGCTGCATCAGATCGAGCCCATCGATCTGCTCGTGGTGAACCTGTATCCCTTTGCCGAGACGGTTGCACGACCGAACTGCGGTTATGCCGAGGCGGTCGAGAACATCGACATCGGCGGACCGGCCATGCTGCGCGCGGCCGGCAAGAATCACGAGTCCGTTGCGGTCGTGGTCGATCCGTCGGACTACCAGCTCCTGCTCGAAGAGCTGTCCGCCAATGATGGCTGCACATCCCTGCCGACGCGCTCCAGGCTGGCTGCCAAGGCATTCGCGCACACGGCGCGCTACGACACCATGGTGGCCGGCTATCTGGGGGCGCAGCACAATGTGCCGGGCGAGCGCTTCCCGGCGACGCTGCCGCTGGTCTACGACAAGGCACTCGACCTGCGGTACGGCGAGAATCCTCATCAGCTCGCGGCCTTCTACCACGACCCGGTACCGCGTGGAGCCAGCATTTCGACGGCTCGCGTCATCCAGGGTAAGGATCTCTCCTTCAACAACATTGCGGATGGGGACACGGCGATCGAGTGCGTGCGGCAGTTCGACGGCCCTGCGTGCGTGATCGTCAAGCATGCCAATCCCTGTGGAGTCGCGGTTGCCGCGACTCCTCTGGAAGCCTACGACCGTGCGTATCGAACCGATCCCACGTCGGCGTTCGGTGGAATCATTGCCCTGAATCGGGAGTTGGACTCGGCCACCGCCTCCGCCATTATTGAGCGTCAGTTCGTGGAAGTGCTCGCCGCACCGAGCGTCTCCGCGGAGGCCGTACGCGTTCTTGCTTCAAAACCCAATGTCCGCGTGCTCTCGCTGGGTGATCTCAGCCGTTCACCGGCCGGGGAGCTGGAGTACCGGAGCGTCACGGGGGGTCTGCTAGCGCAGACACGCGACACCAGGGGAATTACCTCGGCTGACCTCACAGTGGTCACCCGACGTAAGCCCACCGCAGTCGAACTCGCGGATCTGCAATTCGCCTGGCGCGTGTGCAAGTTCGTGAAGTCCAATGCCATCGTGTTCGCGCACCGACAGTCGACCATCGGTGTAGGCGCCGGGCAGATGAGCCGCGTCTACTCCACGCGGGTCGCCGCCATGAAGGCAGCGGACGAGAAGCTGCCAGTGTCCGGCTCGGTCATGGCATCCGATGCCTTCTTCCCGTTCAGGGATGGAGTGGACGTTGCCGCGGAGTACGGCATACGCGCGGTGATCCAGCCGGGCGGATCGCGGAAGGACTCCGAAGTGATTGCCGCCGCTGACGAACACGACATAGCGATGGTCTTCACCGGCATTCGCCACTTCCGACATTAAATGAAGGTGCTCATCATCGGTTCGGGTGGGCGCGAACATGCGCTGGCGTGGAAGTGCGCTGCTTCCAAGCGTGTTTCTGAGGTCATCGTCGCCCCAGGAAACGCGGGCACGGCTACGGAACCTCGCGTGCGTAACGCCGATGTCGGGACCCACGATATTCCCGGGCTCGTCAGACTCGCTCAGACCGAGCGCATCGATCTCACCATCGTCGGTCCCGAGGCACCACTGGTGGCTGGGGTCGTAGATGCTTTCCAGGCCGCCGGCTTGAGATGCTTCGGTCCGCAACAGGCTCCCGCACGCCTCGAGGGCTCCAAGGCCTTCACCAAGGAATTCCTGCGCCGCCATCGCATTCCCACGGCGAGTTACGCGACGTTCACGCGCGAAACCTTCGACCCTTCCTATGTGCGCGCGCAGCGTGCACCCATCGTGGTCAAGGCGAGCGGACTGGCCGCCGGCAAGGGTGTTGTCATCGCGGAAACCGCCGCCGAGGCGGTCACCACGGCCAAAGCGATGTTCGCAGGCCAGTTCGGTGACGCCGGCCGGGAGGTCCTCATCGAGGAGTTCCTTCCCGGCGAGGAAGCCAGCTTCATCGTGATGGCCGACGGAAAACACATCCTGCCGCTGGCGACATCGCAGGATCACAAGCGATTGCGCGACGCGGACCAGGGCCCCAACACCGGTGGCATGGGCGCGTATTCGCCCGCACCCGTGGTCACTCATGCAATGCACACGCGCATCATGCGCGAAGTCATCGAGCCGACCATCAGGGGGCTCGCCGCCGATGGCATGCCGTACACCGGATTCCTGTACGCCGGCATCATGGTCGCCCCCGATGGGACGCCGAACGTGCTCGAGTTCAACTGCCGCTTCGGCGATCCGGAGACGCAGCCGATCATGATGCGGCTCCAATCAGATCTGACCGTGCTGTGCGAAGCTGCGCTGGATGGCCGGCTCGACCAGGTAACGGCCGAGTGGGATCCGCGTGCGGCGTTGGGCGTCGTCATGGCCGCGGGGGGCTATCCTGACCGCGTCCGCAAGGGCGATGTCATTTCGGGACTGGATGCGGCGGCCCGACTTCCCGGAAAGGTCTTTCATGCTGGCACGCGGCTGCAGTCCGGGCGAGTGCTGACTGACGGAGGCCGGGTGCTGTGCGCAGTGGGACTGGGTGACAGCGTCGGTGCGGCCCAGCAGCAAGCTTACACGCTCGTGGATGCCATCTCCTGGGAAGGTGTGCAATTCCGCCGCGACGTGGGCTTTCGAGCCATCGCCCGTGAGCGACCGATCGCCTGACATCACGAACTGGGAGTGGGATCTGCCCGCGCCCCATGTCGTGCAGCTCGAAGTCGTGCCGGGCGACATCGACGCCTACGATCATGTCAACAACTCCGTATACCTGTCGTGGCTCGACCGTGTGGCGTGGTCGCATTCCGCCGCGCTCGGTATCCCGCTGGAGGAGTGTGTCCGGATCCGACGCGGCATGGCGGCGCATCGCACGGAGATCGACTACGTGAGGGCCGCAGTCCTGCACGACCGCATCCACGTGGGCACCTGGATTGTCAGCACGGATCGCAGGCTGCGCGTCGAGCGCCGTTTCCAGATCCGGCGCGCTCCGGACGGCGAGACGCTGGCTCGCGCGCGAACCGACTACGTGTGCATCAACCTGGATTCAGGTCGCGCCGCGCGCATGCCCGACTCTTTCCTGCGCAATTACCTGGCCAGGATCTGAGCAAACCGGGGACACGGACCTGCGTGCCGCGTGCGGCAATCGCTTCAGAAGCTGACTTTGAAGAAGGCTTCGGGGCCTCGCACGTTCAGGCGGAACGTACCGGGAAAGTCCGCATCGTTCACATCGAGCGACACCCGCATGATGGTGTAGCCGGCGCCAACGGAGAAATTCGGCTTCCAGCGGTACTGCAGGTCGGCGTGGTAGTCCGCGAGCGATCCGGCGAAGCCGCTGACCGCGGCATGGAAATACTGCCCGCGCGCATTCAGGGAGAAACGTCGCGAGATGCGCCAGGTGGCATCCAGCGGAATGGTCGGGAAGGCACCCGCGCCGGAGACCTCCTGCGTCAGCTGGCGCGCTGGCACCGCACCGCGCGCCTCGGCCTCCAGGAAGTGCAGAGCCAGACCCGCACCGACCTCGAAGCGATCATTGCGGATGAAAGAATACGTGTAGGTCAGTGCGAAGTTGCGAAAGTCGAGTGAGCTGGTGACCTGGTCGCCGGGAAGGAATGTCTGGTTGCCGAACAGAATCTGTCGTGTAAGCAACTGGCTGCCGTTGCGGTCGGCCTCGAAGTAGTCCACGCGCAGCTTGTTGCGCTCGCGCAGCCGGAACATCAACTCGATAAGCCCCTGCGGCTTGCGATGGGGCATACCCAGGTCGGTCTCGCCACTGGCAACCGTACCGGGCGTGCCGGCCTGGGAGTCCACTCGCAGCAGCGTGCTGTACGAGGGCACGAACGCCGTGCCACGGATGTAGAAGCGGTCGGTGATCGGGCTGGGGATCTGGCGCTTCTGGCGCGGATCGATGGGCGCGCCGGACTGGGGATCGCGCTCAGCGCGCGCCGGTACGGCCTGCACCGCGAGCGATACGGCGAGTGGGACCAGCCATCTGCGCATGGGTCTTCGACTCCTGGAGGCTTCCACGGCCCGGAAGCAGATCCGGCGTACCGTACCACTCCAGAGCGGCCGAAAGATGTGACTTTCGTCCGTCACGGCACGAGTTGGCCGCGTTGTCGCCGGGAGGCGACGTGGCAGGCGCGCGCCGGGCCCAGGTCCCGGCGGTCGCGCCGAAGCGCCTCAGCGCTTCATGGCCTCGAAGAATTCGCTGTTCGACTTGGTGTCCTTCATCTTGTCGAGCAGGAATTCGATGGCCGCGAGTTCGTCCATGGGATGCAGCAGCTTGCGCAGGATCCACATCTTGGCGAGCTCGCCCTGATCGGTGATGAGCTCTTCCTTGCGGGTGCCCGAGCGGTTGATGTTGACGGCCGGGAACACACGCTTCTCCGAGATGCGCCGGTCCAGGTGGATTTCGCTGTTGCCGGTGCCCTTGAACTCCTCATAGATCACGTCGTCCATCTTGGAGCCCGTGTCGATCAGCGCGGTGGCCAGGATCGTCAGGCTGCCACCCTCCTCGATGTTGCGCGCCGCGCCAAAGAAGCGCTTCGGGCGCTGCAGCGCGTTCGCGTCCACGCCGCCCGTCAGCACCTTACCCGACGAGGGTACGACGGTGTTGTAGGCGCGGGCCAGGCGAGTGATGGAATCCAGCAGGATCACGACGTCCTTCTTGTGCTCGACCAGCCGCTTGGCCTTCTCGATCACCATTTCGGCGACCTGCACGTGACGCGCGGCCGGCTCGTCGAAGGTGCTCGACACCACCTCGCCCTTGACCGTGCGTTGCATCTCCGTGACCTCTTCCGGCCGCTCGTCGATGAGCAGCACGATGAGGTAGACCTCGGGATGGTTGGAGGTGATGGCCGTGGCGATGTTCTGCAGCAGCATCGTCTTGCCCGCCTTGGGCGGAGAGACGATCAGGCCGCGCTGGCCCTTGCCGATGGGCGCCACGAGATCGATGGTGCGTGCGGTCAGGTCCTCGGTGGACCCGTTGCCGCGCTCGAGTTTCAGACGCTTGGTGGGATGGAACGGCGTCAGGTTCTCGAACAGCACCTTGTTGCGCGAGCTGTCGGGCGAGTCGAAATTGATCTCGCCGACCTTCAGCAGCGCGAAGTAGCGCTCGCCGTCCTTCGGCGGGCGGATCAGCCCGGAGATCGTGTCGCCGGTGCGCAGGTTGAAGCGGCGGATCTGGCTCGGGCTGACGTAGATGTCATCGGGACCGGCCAGGTAGGAGCCATCGGCCGAGCGCAGGAAACCGAAGCCATCCTGCAGGATCTCCAGCACGCCATCGCCGTAGATGTTCTCGCCATTGCGCGCGTGCGCCTTCAGGATCGAGAAGATGATGTCCTGCTTGCGCGAGCGGGCCAGGTTCTCCAGCCCCATCGACTCGGCCAGCTTGACCAGTTCGTGGATGGGCCGGGACTTCAGCTCGGTCAGGTTCATCGACGCGCGCGACTGCGTCAGTTCGGCCGGACTGATGATCTCCGCGTCGTCCGCGTCGAACATCTCCGGCTCGTGCATCATGTCATCGGGACGACCGCCCCCGTTGCTGTTGCCACGGTTGCCATCGCGATTGCCGTGCCGCGGTCCCTTGTTGGGCCGGTTGCGGCCCTGGTTGCCGAGGTAGCCTCTCATTTGCGCGCCTGCGCGCCGACCGCGGCGTCCAGGTTGCTGTCGAGGAAGGCCGCCAGCTGGGACTTGGAGACCGCGCCGACCTTCTGTGCCTCGACCGTGCCGTTCTTGAACAGGATCAGCGTGGGAATGCCGCGGATGCCGAACTTGGGCGGTGTCTGCGGGTTCTCGTCGATGTTCAACTTGGCGATCTTGATGCGGTCCTGGTATTCGGCCGCGATCTCATCGAGGATGGGGGCGATCATCTTGCACGGACCGCACCACTCGGCCCAGAAGTCCAGCAGGACGGGCTTTTCGGACTTGAGCACGTCCTGCGAGAAAGTGGCATCCGTGGTGTGCACGATGTGCGGGCTACTCACGCGGTTCAACCTCCGTCGAAAGCAGAGTGTGTGATGGGGGTGTTCGGATAAGAAGACTCAAGGAATCGTCCGGGTGCGGCGGGCTAGCGAAAGCCGTGCCAGAAACGCCCGTCAAACGGTTACACTAACTCGCGAGGTGAGTATGGAACTTGGGCTTTCAGGGAATCCGGCAAACCTGGCCGGCAGGTACGGACTCGTTCGGACGGGTCCGCTGTCTGGTGGGCTTTGTAGCGCTTCCGAGCCTGTTTTGCAAGGCCCGCCTCGCCAACCCCTTCACGATACAGAACGTTTTTGATGACTGATCCACATTCCGCCGCACGTACTTTCGCCTCCCTGCAGCTCGCGCCCGCCCTCATGCAGGGCATCCACGATGCGGGATTTACCTATTGCACACCCATCCAGGCACAGACACTTCCCCTGGCGCTGGCCGGGCGGGACGTGGCGGGCCAGGCTCAGACCGGCACCGGCAAGACCGCTGCCTTTCTCGTGGCGCTGTACCAGACCCTGCTGACGCATCCGGCGCCGGCGAGCCGCGGACCGACCTCGATCCGTGCCCTCATCATTGCGCCAACGCGCGAGCTGGCCGTCCAGATCCATCACGACGCGGAGATTCTCGGCCGCCACACCGGCTTGCGCCAGGCGGTGGTGTTCGGCGGCGTGGACTACGACAAGCAGCGGCGCCAGCTCGAGGAGGGTGTCGACGTGCTGATCGGCACGCCCGGCCGCCTCATCGACTACTTCAAGCAGCACGTGTTCGACATGCGGCATGCGCAGGTGCTGGTGCTGGATGAGGCTGACCGGATGTTCGATCTGGGTTTCATCGCCGACATCCGCTACCTGCTGCGTCGCCTGCCCCACCCGGAACGCCGCCAGTCCATGCTCTTCTCGGCCACGCTGTCCCATCGCGTGCTGGAGCTCGCCTACGAGCACATGAACAACCCCGAGCTGGTGCGCATCGAGCCGGACAAGATGACCGTCGATCAGGTGCGCCAGATCATGTATTACCCCGCGATGGAGGAGAAACTACCGCTCCTCATCGGCCTGCTGCGCCTGTACGAGGCGCGCCGCACGATGATCTTCGTCAACACCAAGCGGATCGCGGAACGGCTCGAAGCGACGCTCAAGGCGAACGGCTTCCACGCGCAGGCGTTGTCGGGAGATGTGCCGCAGAACAAGCGGCTCAAGTTCCTGCGCGACTTCCACAACGGCGATCTGGCGATCCTGATCGCCACCGATGTCGCCTCGCGCGGACTTCACATTCCCGACGTGAGCCACGTGTTCAACTACGATCTGCCCCAGGATGCGGCCGACTACGTGCATCGGATAGGCAGGACCGCGAGGGCCGGGGCCGATGGCGACGCCATCAGCTTCGCTTGCGAGGAATACGCCGTCTCACTGCCGGAGATCGAGGACTACATCGGCCACAAGGTGCCCTCCGCCTCCATTCCCCCGGAGCTGTTGGCGACCGAGGTCAAACACGCGCCGCCCGGGGAGCACGGCCATCGGCCGCGCCGCTTTGGGGGTCATTCGGGCCCGGGCCGGCGCTCTTCCGGCCATCGGGGTCCGCCACAGCGGGGTTCGCGGGGACGAGGTCGCTGACCGAATCGACCGCCGGGATGTCCTCGTAGTCCCGGCCGGTACCCCAGCCGCCCGGGGCGCTCGAGGCGCGCCTCACCCCATACACCCAGCGGATCCCGGCCCGGCGCGCGGCGTGCAGCACCGGCGGACTGTCATCCACGAACACGCTGCGGCCCGGGTCGAACGGCTCCACCTCGCGCAGGGCCCGCCAGAATTCACCGCTCTCCTTGGGTGCGCCGAACTGATGCGAACTCAGGGCGGCATCCAGATACCCGCCGACGCCGGTGCGCTCGTCCTTGATCCGCAGCACCGCCGGGTGCGAGTTGGTCAGCAGCACGAGCCGCTTGCCGTGGCCACGCAGCCGGGCAAGGAATTCCCGCGCCCCCGGCAGCCAGGCGATGCGGTGCGCCTGGGTGCGCTTGAGCGCCTCGATGTCCAGTCCCAACTCCCGACTCCAGTACTCGATGCAGTACCAGTTGAGCGTGCCCTCGCAGGCCCGGAAGCGGGGTGTCAGCGCGGCGCGCGCCTCGGCCACGGACAGGCAGCGCGATGCGGCATAGACCGAGGGGATGAAATCGAGCCAGAAGCCGTTGTCGAAGGCGAGATCGAGCAGCGTGCCATCGAGGTCGAGCAGGACCGTTTCTATATGGTCCCAGGGTGGATTTTCAACGGGGGTCACCGGCATTGCGCGCATCATACATGGCGTCCGGCGAGGCGTTTCGCTAAGCTAGCGCCCGGCGGGGGTATGAGCTCGCCGTCCTTTCCGGGAGCCTGCGGGCCGCGCCAGCCATGGCGGAAATCGAAGACAACGTCGATCGCGAGCTGTTCCGCAACATCGAGAAGCTGCGTCAGCTGCGCATCGAGCACCGCGACCTGGACCAGGTGATCGAGCGTCTGACCATGGACCTGCGCAACGATGAGCTGCAGTTGAAACGCCTGAAGAAGCGCAAGCTGATGCTCAAGGACCAGATCACCCGCATGGAAAGCCAGTTGATCCCCGACTTGAACGCGTGAATCACGAAAGCGCCGACGGCGTCGTGGGCGTATTCATGCGCCTCACGTCGCCGCAAATCCTGACTGAGGTCATTGCCATCGTCTGTGCCGGCCTCATCGCACTGGCCGGCGCCCGGATCGTCAGTGCGTGGGAGAAGCGCCAGATCCCGGCGAGCCGCACGGAGGGCTGGCTGGGCGACATCCAGGAAGGCAGCGTGATCGTGGCGCCCTACCTCGTGGCGCTGATCGTACTGCTCGTCGTGCGGGCCATCCTGGGCTCGCTGCACAGTCATACCGCGACGATCGACACGGCACTGCAGCTGGCCACCGCGCTCGTGCTCGTGCGGCTGGGCGTCTACCTGCTGCGCGTGATGATGGGTCGGGATTCCTGGATCCGTACCTGGGAGAACCGCATCACGCTGATCGTGTGGCTGACGATGTCGTTCTCGCTGGTCGGCTGGCTGGACTCGGTGGAGAACACGCTCAGCCGGATCAACCTCATTCCAGGCCGGACCCAGTTCAGCCTGTGGGCACTGCTCAAGGGACTGGTCGTGGTATCCGCCTTCGTGGTGGTGACCAGCCTGATCGCACGCGCGCTCGAGAAGCGGGTCATGCGCGTGCAGCAGCTGGCTGTCTCGACTCGCATCGGCATCTCGAAGCTCACGTATTTCATCCTGGTGGGCATCGGCGTGATGCTGGGCATCAATGCCGCCGGCGTGGATGTCACCACACTCAACGTGCTCACCGGCGCCATCGGCCTGGGCCTGGGCTTCGGCCTGCAGGCCATCGCCAGCAACTTCGTCAGCGGCTTCGTGCTGCTGATCGACAAGTCGATCAAGCCGGGTGATGTCATCAGCTTCACCGGTCATACCGGCACCAGCACCGAGAACTTCGGCTGGGTGCAGGAGCTGCGCGGGCGCTACGTGGTGGTGCGCGACCGCGATGGTGTCGAGACCCTGGTGCCGAACCAGAACCTCATCACCAACTCCGTCATCAACTGGAGCTACTCCGACCAGCGCGTGCGCATCCGGCTGCCGGTCATGATCAGCTACGACGATGACCCGGAGTTTGCGCTCAAGCTGCTGTCCGACGCCGTGGCCCATCATCCGCGCATCCTGCGCGATCCTCCGCCCGTGACGCGCCTGATGACCTTCGAGGACTACGGCATGCGGCTGGAGGTGCGGTTCTGGATCGCCGATCCGATGAACGGCGTCAACAACGTGCGCTCGGACGTCAACCGATCCATCTGGAAGCTGTTTCGCGAGAACGGGGTCAAGATGCCGGTGGCCCAGCGGGAACTGCGCATGCTCGATCCGCTACCGCGCCAGCAGCTCGCGCCACCGCGCCCGCGCCCTCCCACCGAGGACGACTCGGTCTGATCTGCGGGCCGACAGTCATGCCTCTTGAAATCAATCCAGCCGTCGTGATCCCCGACACCGATCTCACACTGTCGTTCGTACGCGCATCCGGCCCCGGCGGCCAGAACGTCAACAAGGTCGCTTCGGCCGCCCAGTTGCGTTTCGATGTCGCCGGCAGTGCCGTGCTGTCCGAGGCGGCAAAGCTTCGACTGCGCGCGCTCGCCGGACGCAGGTTCACCGACGACGGGGCCGTGCTCATCATCGCCCGCAACCATCGCACACAGGAGCAGAACCGGCGCGCGGCTTTCGAGCGGCTCACCGAACTGGTGCAGCAGGCCCTGATACCGCCAAAGCCACGCAAGGCAACGAAGCCGACACGGGCTTCACGCGAGCGACGACTCGAAGCCAAGAGCCGCCGGCAGCGCACCAAGAACCTGCGCGGCAATGTACGGTGGGAGCGCTGAATCCAGCCACTGTCCGATGTACGCGTCCGCCTTCATAGCCTTCCTCCATCATCTTGCCGCCTTCACTCTGGTCGGCGCCCTCGTCGCGGAGGTCGTGCTGTTCAAGCCACCCCTGACGGCCCAGCAGGCACTGCGGGTCCTGCGCACCGACACCCTGTTTGGCGTCGCCGCCGGGCTGCTGCTCGCGATCGGCCTGTTGCGGGTGTTCTATTTCGAGAAGGGACCGCTGTACTACTTCTCGGATGTTTTCTTCATCGCCAAGCTGACCCTGTTCATCCTGGCGGCGCTGATCTCGGTCTATCCCACGCGGCTGTTCCTGTCCTGGCGCCAGACTCTCAGGAATGGGGGTGCCCCGCAAATCGATCCGGCGCAGGCACGGCGCACGCGGATGTGCATGATGCTGGAGTTGACCGCAATCCTCGGAATCCTGCTGTGCGCACCGTTCATGGCGCGCGGGATCGGTCTGCTGCGCTGACGGCTGGCGGGCCCGGGGAACACCTGCCAGGGAAACCGTGGCGTTAACCGCCGGCGGGTCCGACAGCCTGCCGCATCAGGGTCCGACGGCCTGCAGCGTCAGGGTCCGACCGCCTGCCGCATCAGGTTCCACACCTCCTCCACGTGCCGATGCTCGGTGGCCTCGCCTCCGAAGGCGACCCGGACCATCCATCGCCCATCGAGGATGGCGGGAGTCAGATAGGCATTGCCTGATTCGTTGATCCGCCGCACCCAACCGAGCGTATGCGCATCCAGCGCCTCTGCCGTGAGCCCTGGCGGCTCATGGCGCACACACACCGTCTGCAAGGGCACGGGTGCCAGGCGCCGCCACTGCGGGGCTGCGTCCACCTGTGCCGCGAGCCACCGGGCGTGCTCCAGGTCGCGACGCAATCGAGCCTGCAGGCCGGTCACGCCCTGTTCCCGGATCAGGAACCATAGCTTCAGTGCCCGGAAGCGCCGCCCGAGCGGGATGCCCCAGTCGCGATAGTTGCGGACCTTCGCATCCGCGGCCGTCAGCAGATAACTCGGGTTGGTGGACATGACGCGCACCAGATGTTCCGGGTCGCGCACGAAGTAGGTGGAGCAGTCGAACGAGGCGCCCAGCCACTTGTGCGGGTTTACGACCAGGGAATCCGCGGCCTCGATGCCGGTCCACAACTCGCGGCACTCTGGCAGCAGCATCGCGGACCCGGCAAGCGCGGCATCCACGTGCATCCACAGGCCATGCGCACGTGCCACGTGGGCGATCGCCTCCAACGGGTCGCAGGCCGTAGTCGCAGTTGAGCCGGTCGTGGCAACCACCGCGCACGGCTGCAGGCCGCGCGACAGATCCGCCTGGATTGCCGCCTCGAGCGCCTCCGGGCGCATGGCGAAGCGCTCGTCGATGGCCACGGCCCGCACCTGCTCGCGGCCGAAACCCGCCATCAGCGCCGCCTTGTCCACGGAACTATGACTCTGACTCGACGTGTACACGACCAGCGGCTGGCCGCCACCCTGGAGTCCGGCGCGCACGGCCGAGTAACCGCTCGTGCGCTCCCGGGCGCAGATCAGGGCCACCAGAGCCCCGGTGGAGGCCGTGTCCTGGATCACCCCGCTCCAGGCGGCCGACAGTCCCATCATCTGCCGCAACCAGTCGGTGGTCACCTCCTCGACCTCGGTGAGCGCCGGACTGGACTGCCAGTTCAGGCCCAGCTGCGCCAGTCCGGTGCTCAGATAGTCGCCGAGTACCGCGGCCAGTGAGCTGTTGGAAGGGAAGTACCCGCAGAAGCGCGGATGCAGCCAGTGAGTACACGCCGGCAGGATCAGCTCACGCACGTCGTGGAGCACGGACTCGAGCGGTTCCGCGGCGGACGGTGGTGAGCCGGGCAGCGAGCGTTTCACATCCCCGGGCGCCACCTTCGGCATGACGGGCAACGAGCCGTCCACGGCCTGCTTGCGATAGTCGGCGATGAAATCGATCAGCTCATGGCCGATGCGCCGGAACTCCTCGGGATTCATGCTGCCGGATTCTCCGCTGAAGGGCCTGTTCACACCGAATGGGTGGATTCTGCGGTTGCGCAGCCGGCAACAACCACGTTTTCTTGCCGGCGGTCGAACCCGATGTCCGCCGGATCTGCCATAGGCAAATCCAGCCAGATGAACTAGAAAGGCGCGCGCGTTCCCAGGCCGTCGCGCAGTGCGCGCGCATGGATCGCATGCGCGGCCGCGAGATCCTGCACCGCGATGCCGTGCGACTTGTACACGGTGATGTCCTGCTCGCCGAGGCGTCCCGGGACCTTGCCGGCCAGAACCTCGCCGATCTCCCCCCGAATGTGGCTCTCCGTGACGAGGCCCGCATCCATGGCGTGGCGCAGTTCGCCGGCCTCGGCCCGGGCCGAGACACGCGAATCCACGAAGTACCGCGAGCGAGTCACGACATCGTCATCGGCTTCGCGCGCGTTGGCGCGGCTGGCACCGACGAGATTGACGTGGGCTCCGGCTTTGAGGCGGGCACCAAACAACACGGGCTCGCGCGCAGCGGTCACGGTACAGACGATATCGGCACCCTCAACGGCCTCATCGACCGACTTGCACAGTTCGATCCCGATGGAGAGGGTGTCACCCTGCGTCCGGGCGAAGTCCCGTGCCTTGTCGCTCGAGCGACCCCAGATCCTCACGCTGCGCAGCTCGCGCACGGCCGCGATGGCCTCCAGGTGAGTCACGGCCTGCTCGCCGGTACCCAGAATGGCAAGATGTCCGGCGTCGGCGCGTGCCAATGCACGCGTCGCCACGGCGCTGGCGGCGGCAGTGCGGATCGCCGTGATCTGCGCAGCATCCATCACGGCCAGGGGCGTTCCGCGCTCGGCATCGAAGAGCAACACCATGCCGACGTGCGAAGGCAGGCCCCTGCCGGGATTGTCGGGGTACACGGCGATCACCTTGGCCCCGAGGCTCGAGGGCTCGCCGAGATAACCCGGCATGACGCCGAAGAAGTTGCGCCCGTCCGCAAGTCCCATGATGGTTCGCAACGGCACTTCCGCGGCGCCTCGCGAGTAGGCGCGCATGGCCTTGTCCACGACCTCGATGCAATCCTTCATGGGAAGCGCCGTGCGCACCTCGGCCCCACTCACGATCAGCAGCTCGCCACGCCCCGCCTGCCCGCTGGTCATCCGCCTCTCCTCAGCCAGACCGCCAGGGCGGGCAACAGGATGATGGCCGCCAGCATGTTCACGAGGAACATGAAGGTCAGCATGATCCCGATGTCCGCCTGGAATTTCAGGGGG
>Ga0335070_10002175_pt1 | contig 22858 bp, 22 predicted proteins | sample Lox_Sample_13_FD_206722 | JGI IMG/M metagenome (GOLD analysis project Ga0335070, IMG submission 206722) | Soil microbial communities from Loxahatchee National Wildlife Refuge, Florida, United States - Lox_Sample_1.3 | ecosystem: Environmental > Terrestrial > Soil > Wetlands | place: USA...
GCGCTCGCGACCGGCATTTTGTAGTCAATCGCTTTGAGATGGCCACCGGCAATGCGAAGAGGAGGTCTTCCCTGCTGCGATTCGATTCTCGCTCCCATGAACGAAAGCGGTTTTATAACGCGCTCCATGGGGCGGCGGGAAAGCGATTCGTCGCCGATCATCTCGCTGGTGAAGTTCTGCCCTGCGACAATGCCGCTTAGCATCCGCATAGTGGAGCCGGAGTTGCCGCAATCGAGAGGTACGGTGGGAGTACCCAGAGTCAGTCCGCGCCCCTGAACTTCGATGACGTTCTGCCCTTCTGAACTTCGTTGCCAGGTCACTCCGAGTGCCCGCATGCAGCCTAGCGTGCTCGCACAGTCGGCGCCCGTGGAATAGTTCTCGAGCCGCGATGGGCCTTCGGCGATTCCAGCGAGCATCGCATAACGGTGCGAAATGGACTTGTCGCCGGGGAGTTGAATGCTGCCGCGCACTTCAAGCGCCGGGCGCACGACTACGCTGGATTGAACTTTCATGCTGTGATCAATATAGCGGATGGGAGCCAAGCAATTGTCGATTGTTGATTTCGGATTGCTGATTGAAAGGAGACCCTAGGCCTCAATCCAGGATGCTCAAGCTGTCGCCTTAGCCTGTGTTTCAACTTCCTTCAGAATCTCCGCAGGGACTTCCTTAAGCGTGACTCCGAATTCAAACATGGGAGTCTCGGTGCCGCGTCCCCAGCGCGCGACTTCCCAGTGCGCACGAACGAATTTCACATTTGGGTGTTCAGTAAGATCCAGGAGCAGAGGCGTCTCTCCCGTATAGAACTCTTGCCGGAAGGCGGCTATCGGCTTGGGATCCCACGCAGCGCCGTCGGACGAGCCGAAGATGCTGACGTCAAGCGACTCCTGCTCAATGATTTTTGTGATGGAAAGGGTACCGAGGAATACGCGCTGCGAGGCGCTGCTGATATCGAGGGTCGGGCCGTCACCTTTCGCGGTGACGAGGGTGCCAGGAGAAATGAGAATCAATGCGGCCGTTGACATGGCGAACCGATTGTAGCAAACCAGCTTGATTGATGATTGTTCAATCGACGGATGAAACGTGGCATGACAACACCCGGCGGCAGGTCTATAGTTGTCGCGAAATCCCGAACTCTCATGACTGCTACTCAGACCGTTTCTCAGACTGTCGCGACTACCACCGCGTCCAAACCTCCCTCACAACGCCTCACATCCATCGACGTCTACCGAGGACTCATGGTGGCTGGCATGATCCTAGTTGATAATCCCGGCAGCGATGACCTGGCCTACACGCAGATCAAGCATGCTGAGTGGAATGGCTGGACGTGCGCGGACTTCATCTTCCCCTCGTTCGTTTTTCTGGTCGGCGTTGCCATGGCGTTTTCATTCCCGGCACGAATGGAGCGAGGCGAGTCGCGTTGGCGGATATTTCGCCATGCCGTTGTGCGCAGCCTCATTCTCATTGGTGTAGGCCTGCTGGTAAACGCGTCGCCAATTTTCGGGGTGGACTGGCATACCTATCGAATTTACGGTGTGACGCAGCGCATCGCACTCTGCTACTTTGCGGCGGCAGTTCTCCTGCTTTGGTCAAACTGGAGAGGGCAATTGATAGCGCTGATCGCCTGCCTGGCGGGCTATTGGGCGATTCTGCGGTTTGTGCCGGTGCCCGGTTTTGGAATTCCGGGGCACGACGTTCCGTTTATGGATCCCGAACACAACATCGTCGCCTGGCTCGACCGCAAGCTGCTCATGGGCAGGCTCTACAACGGCGTGCGGGATCCGGAAGGATTGATCAGCACGATCCCGGCGATCGGAACGGTGTTGATGGGAGTGCTATGTGGACAGTGGCTACGTTCGGGTGCGAGGCCGCTGACCAAGGTGTGGCGCATGGCCGCCTTAGGATTGATTGGGTTGGCGGGCGGGTTATTCTGGAACCACTGGTTCCCCATCAACAAGAATCTGTGGACCAGTTCGTTCGTACTGTTGACGGGCGGGTTCGCGCTCGTATTTCTTGCTCTGCTTTACTGGGTTCTTGATATCAAGAACTGGCGACGGGCGTGGACTATGCCGCTCCTGGTTTTTGGCATGAATGCGATTGTTGGGTTCGTCGCCGATTCCCTGGTTTACGGTCCGGGGTACACATTCACGGCGAAAGGCCCGACCGGCTCACGAATGCTCTGGCACGAAGCCGCGCAGGCGTGGCTCGTTCGATTCGGATTCGGCCCAGCCAATGCTTCCCTTGCGTACTCGATTGCGGCGGTGCTCTTCTGTTGGCTGCTGCTATGGCTCCTGTGGCGCAAGCGCATTTTCATCAAGATCTGATCACTTGCGGATAGAACGACTTCGGCCGCGAATTTACTCCGACGGGTGCGGGCCGGTGAAGTCGCTGCAGCAGGGCTTTTGCGCCGGCTTGAATTCCATCAGTTCGACGCGAACCAGATCCGGGTCGAAGACATTGAGCTGCCATTTGCCGTCTTTACCCATTTGCGAGTGCTCGTCGCCGTGTTCCTTCCATCCGTGAGACTCGAGTAACGCCTGCGCCTTTTTCATATCAGCCACGCCGTATGAAATGTGATTCATCACGCCGGTGAGTTGCAGGTCTGGATTGCGCGGCTGATTCAACATGTATTCGAGCCAATCAGTGCCATCGGGAACCTGGAGCGAAACCCAGTCGGTCTCGTTGTCCTTCATTCCGCCATGCCAGTAGGGACGAAAGCCCAGTATCTCGCGGTAAAAGTGATCCTCAGCGGCCAAGTCGTATACCAGGAATCCGGCGTGGATCATGCGATGAGAGACCGCGTTGGGCTCGGGCGGGGCTGAGTCATTCTTGCTGCGCTCCACAAACTCGATGCGATGCCCTTCGGGATCTTTCACCATGAAACTGAGACTGTGATCGGAACGGCCCTCGATCTGGCCTGGTTTGATTCCCTTGTCGACGAGATAACGGCGAAGTGCGCCGATGCTGTCGGTGGTGAACGCGACGTGATCCATGCGGTCGGTGGATTTGGGATCGGGAGCGGGGCTATATCCGACCCACTGTTTGCCTGACATGAAGCGAATGGTTTCTCCGGGCTCGATTGCATTGGCGGAGGCGAGGCCGAGGATATCGACGTAGAGATGCTTCACTCCGTCGGGGTTGGTCGTGTAAAAGGCGACGTGATCAATGCCAGTGATCCGGGGACGGGTTGGAGTCTGGGCACCGGCGGGCAGGGGAAGAAGAGCGCAGAGCAGAAGAATAACGTTTTTCATGGCGGGTACATTGTAATCCCGACTAAGGTCAGTCCCGTCATAACGAGGCCGGGGGAATGAGACACTCCGCAGTTTCGAACCGCCTGCGCTACGACGCGGGGCTCTAGGCTAGCACTCCTACTCGACGGATTTGCGGCCCGCGGCCTGCTACGGACGGACTGGCAGTTCGCGAAAGTTTGAGCTTCAGGAGGCTTCTCATCTCTCGAGCTCCTTGCCGCGAGCTCAGAGCAACGAACAACCACCGCTCGTTCGGATAGGGTTTGGACGAACTCAGTGCTTTCAAGACTCTCGACGGCAGCCGTATGCCTGTAGCCTGAGCGACTTGCGCCCTACCAAGAATGACCTGGACTGTTATTCGATTGTGGTTTGGATACATCGCCAGGGCGAGCTTTCCGGCACGCTCGAAGCGCAGCGCCCATCCGTATCTCCGCCCGTAGAGGAAGTGCAACGAACCTTTCAGGCCGTACGCATCCGACAGGTGAGCTTCCATTTCATCCCACGCATCGCACGCCTTACCCAGCGCAGTTCGCACATCCTCGAGAGTAGGTTTCAGGCTGCGGTCAACAAAGCAACTGTACGCTTCAGTCCGCGCTTGTTTCGTCATCGTCGTAACTCCGTCTGCTGCCAATGATGCTAGCCCTGTTGTTCAAAAAAATAAATGCGCTCACGCATCCAGGGTGCGGCGACTCGGCGCGCTTAGCTTACTGGATATCCAAGAACTGGCGGATGACTCTGGTCGCTTCTTCTGGTTGCTCCCACGGTGAGTAGTGTCCGGCTTTTTGAATCACTCGCATTTGGCTTCCCGAGATGTGGCGGTGCATGAGTTCGGCTTCGCTCACTCCTGTCAGGACGTCTTCGTCACCCGTAATGAGGAGTGTGGGCACATTGATGGTCTTCAATGTTTCCACCGAGTCCGGGCGCTCGGCCATGCCGCGCTGGACTTGGGCGATGTCCTCGGGCGACATCTGGCGCATCATGCGCAAGGCGCCATCGACGAGGTCGGGACGGGTTTCGCGCGTGGTCTTCCCGAGCAGGCGCGGGACCATGGACTCGAGAAAGGGCCCGATTCCTCGTTCAAGCACGTCGTTCGCAGCCTGCAGCCTTCCGGCCCGAGCATCCGGGTTATCAGCCGGGGCTTTTGTGTTGCAGAGGCCAAGGGCTGCAACACGGGCGCGATGCTTGCGCCAGAACTCGAAGAGAATGTAGCCGCCGATCGATACTCCGATGACAGGGGCACGGCCGATCTGCGCGTCGTCCATTACACGGACGAGGTCGGCGGCGTGCTTTTCCATGAGCGCAGGACCTTCGCCGACTTCCGACTGCCCATGGCCGCGGAGATCGGGCAGCAGCAGGCGATATCGCGAGGCCAGCGATTCGGCGACTGGAAGCCAGAATTCGTGATTGGCGGGAAACGGGTGCAGAAGGACTACATCGGGACCGTTGCCGAGAATCCAGTAGAAGATTTCGGCGTCGCCGCTGCGGATGCGCTGGGAGGACGGAGGTGCCATGCAGGGATTAAAACATAGTGCCGACTCTCAGGGGCTGAAGCCCTGAATGGCCAGCCCGGCTACGCGGCGGTGAAGCGCCGCTCTTCCACTGCGGCCTTCGCGCGCGGGTTCGGCTGAAGCGCTCTTCCACTATGGCGCTTCCCGAGCCGATCCTCGCACTGCCTTGGGCGCCGATCTTCCCTCCAAATAGCTCAAGTAAAGAGTGTCCCAGTTAGGGGTTCTGCACGGGTTGGGCCGCGATCGGCGGGGCGGGCAGGAGCAGCGGCTCTTCTGGCATGACGATCCAGCCGATCACATACGCGAAGAAGCCGAATCCCGTCATGAATGCCACAATGAGCCAGACGACGCGCACGAGGCTGACGTCGATATCAAAGTACTCGGAAAAGCCAAGGCAAACGCCGGCGACTTTGCGCCCCATGCGAGGACGGATTAATTTGCGGCGCGCCAGCGAGGCTCCCACGCGAATACCGCAGTAGGCGCAAACGTTAGCATCATCTTGAATGACTTTCCCGCAATAGTTGCAGTACATGGCTCGAGCCTCTATGGAATCATACGCAATCCGTGTGAAGAAAGTTCCGCATGAACGCGGAACTTGAGTGGGGATAGTTGGCCGGGAGAGCAATATGGCATATCACGGCACGAATGGAACTCACGCGAGTAGAATGCAGATGCCATGGCGGTACAGGTCACGATTTATCTCAACGAGGCGGATCAGTGGCATCACCGGCCGCTGCATATGGAGATTCTCAAATATCTTCGAAACGAGAATGTGTACGCCGCGACCGCCCTGCATTGCGTGGCCGGATTCCTGGGACGGCATCAGGTTGAGAGCGCGCACTTGATCGAAGCAGGAGGCAAGCTGCCGGTGATCATCATCTTTGTGGATACGGATGAGCACGTGAACCGAGTTCTCCCCAAGTTGAAGGAGATGGCCGCTCACCGACTGATCGTGCGCGAGAACGTGGTGCTGGAGCAGGGGAATCTGGACTGACATGACTTCCCTGCCGCAAGACTCACCGGTCGACATTCTGGCTATCGCTGCGCACCGCGATGATGTTGAGCAGACTTGCGGCGGCACACTGCTGAAAGCCGCAGAGCGCGGGCAGCGGACGGGGATTCTCGATCTGACTCGCGGCGAGATGGGAACGCGCGGAACGGCGGAAGATCGCGAGCGCGAAGCGAATGACGCAGCGAAGATTCTGCAGGTTTGCTGGCGGCGAGCCCTCGATCTTCCTGACGGGCGGGTAGAAAACACCTGGGAGAACCGGCTGAAGGTGGCGGCGGTCATTCGGGAGACGCGGCCGCGAGTGGTGATTCTGCCTTATTGGAAGGGCCGTCACCCGGATCATTACACAGCTTCGATTCTGGGTTACGAGGCCTGTTTTCTTGCGGGACTCGCGAAGTTGGACGTCGGACCTCAGACCGCCGACCTCAAGCTCACTCCGCATCGACCTTTCAAGATTATTTACGCCACGCTTTATTACGACATTCGGCCCAGCTTTGTGGTCGACATCAGCGACCAATTTGAGAATAAGTTTGCGTCGATCCTGGCCTATAAGTCACAGTTCAGCGATCAGGATGCCGGCAAGGATCTGTTTCCTGCTCATCAGGAAATACGAGCGCGGGTGGATGCGATGGCACGCTTCTATGGAATGCTTGGAGGCGTCACCTATGGCGAACCCTTCCTGCAAAAAGAAGTCGGGTTGGTCGACGACCTCTTGGCGATTCCGGTCAAATCCATATAGGATTGCAAAACTCTATCTCCAAGGAGGAAGTCGAGGTATGTCGCGTTTCGCTCTCGGATTCATTGCCACCGTGGCCATCACAGTTTCCGCAGCAGCTCAGTCGGGTACCTGGCAGATTGATCCTAATCATTCCGCGGCACAGTTCTCTGTGAGGCATCTGGGCGTTTCCACCGTCCGGGGTGCGTTCATGAAGGTATCGGGATCGGCGAAGTACGATCCCAATGATGCCAGCAAGGATTCGGTCGAGGTCAGTATCGACGCGAGTTCCGTGGACACGCGGGTGCAGATGCGCGACAACGACCTGCGCAGTCCCAACTTCCTTGATGTGCAGAAGTATCCGACGATCACTTTCAAATCCAAAGAGACGAAAGCGGGGGGAGATGGCAAGCTTCAGGTACTGGGCGACCTGACAATTCACGGCGTGACGAAAGAAGTCACCCTGGACGTGGATGGGCCGTCGGCTCCGATCAAGGACCCGTGGGGTAACCAGCGCATCGGAGCGTCAGCCTCGACCAAGATCAACCGCAAGGATTTTGGCGTCAATGGTGCGCCGGGGGTGGTCGGGGACGAAATCAGCATCACGATTGACACGGAATTAATCCAGCCACAGGCAAAGTAAGGTAGACTAGTCGCCGCTGAAGTTGGGGCTCTGTACATCCGTTTCTGGGGGGCAGTATGCGGAGCAGTGCGCGGTTGACTTCTGTTCTTCTCACTCTGATTTCCAGTCTTCTAATCGCAGCGACGGCCTATGCCGCCGTCACCGTTTCTCCTGCGCGGTCCGCCGTAGTCATCACTACCCAAACACAGCAGTTCACCGCATCGGTTGGTGGGGTCACGTGGAGCGTCGACAATGTTGCCGGCGGGAACTCCACAGTCGGCACCATCAGCAGCACGGGACTGTACACACCACCCGCGACAGCGGGCACGCACACCATTCGGGCGACGGCCAATGGCTCAACGGGATCAGCGACCGTGTACGTGACCAATCTGAAAGGCGTGCTCACGTTTCACAACGACAATGCACGCGATGGAGTGAATTCGCACGAAGCGGCGCTGTCGGGCTCGAACGTGACTACATCCAGGTTCGGCAAGCTATTCGCCTGCAGCGTCGATGGCGCGGTGTACACGCAACCGCTGTGGATGCCTGGTATAAGCATCGGCGGCGGGGTGCACAACGTGCTTTTCGTCGCCACGCAGCACGACAGCGCTTACTTGTTTGACGCCGATGCCAATCCTTGCGTGACGTACTGGCATGTAAACCTGCTGGACACTCTGCACGGGGGCACGTCAGGCGAAGGTCCGGTGAACTGGAACGATGTTGGCTATTGCTACGGAGACATTTATCCGGAAGTGGGCGTAACCGGCACGCCCGTGATTGATGCTTCAACGAAGACCGTCTACCTGGTAAGTGCCTCGGAAAGCAACGCACACAATTCGGGAAACTGCATCTCGTCTGGCGGCAATTTCTTTCACCGACTGCACGCCCTGGACCTTGCGACCGGGAGCGAAAAGTACAATGCACCGGTAACGATCGCGGCATCGGTGCCCGGAACCGGGGACGGCTCGGTGAACGGGATGGTGTCATTCAGTGCTCAGCTCCATCACAATCGGTCGGGGCTTGCGGAAGCGGGTGGGCGCATTTACGTCCCGTTTGCCGCGCATGAGGACGCGACGCCGTACCACGGTTGGATCATCGCATACAACGCCAACAATGTGCAGCATCAGAGTGCGGTGTTCAATACCACGCCGAACGGAGTGAACGGGGCCGATGGCGGAATCTGGGGGGGCGGCTCCGCGCCGGCGATCGACTCCGGCGGAGACATTTACTTCTCGACAGGCAATGGAGTATTCGACGAGCTTCCCCCGCCGCCGAACGATGACTACGGCGACAGCATTCTTCGTCTGCACTATGTGAAAGGCAGCACTCTCAACGGAACGAACCTGAGCAGATCGGGGTACTTCACTCCTTATGATCAGGGCACTTTGGCGCAGTGGGATGAAGATCTTGGATCGGGCGGCGTGGTGCTGTTTCCCAACCAGACTGGGTCAGGGCCGCAGCATCTGTTGACGCAGGTCGGCAAGGAAGGCGTGGTGTATCTGATCGATCGCGACAACATGGGTCAGTACAACTCCAGCAACAATAATCAGATCCGGCAGACTTTCACCGGACCTGTCAGCGGTCTATGGGGTTCACCCGCGCTGTGGCATAACAATCTGTATGTTGGCGGCCAGTACGATGCGGTGAGGCAGTTCGCGTTCAACGCGAGTACGGAATTGTTCAACACGAGTGTTGTATCGCAGACATCGTCGAGCTTCGGATTTCCGGGCGCCACACCGTCGATTTCGGCGCAAGGAACTGCGCATCCAATCTTGTGGGCGATCGATTCGAGCCTGTACGGTTATGCCAGCCCGAATGCGGGAGTGAACTGTTCGGTCGTCCCGGTGCCAGCGGCGTGTTCCGGGCCTGCGATTCTGCACGCTTACAACGCGAATAATCTTTCGCAGGAGTACTGGAATAGCACGGAGGCCGCCAACAACCGGGATAAGGCGGGAAATGCCGTGAAGTTTGTTCCGCCGACCGTTGCAAACGGCAAAGTATATGTGGGCACCCGAACTGAAGTCGACGTGTACGGATTGCTTGGGAACTGACGCCTTATTTTTTTAAAGCGACCGCCAGTCCGTCCCGGATTGGCAGGATCGTGGTATAGAACTCTTTCGAATCGTAGAGCTTGCGGTTAAACTCAAGAATCGCCTTGGTGCTGGATTCCTTGGGATTCTTTTCCGCGACGCGGCCGCTCCACAGCACATTGTCGGTGATAAATAGTCCGCCCTTGCGCAGGCGTGGGGCGACCAGCCGCAACACGCGCGGATAATCGTCTTTGTCGACGTCGTTGAAGATGATGTCGAATTCCTGCTTCTGCTCGGAAAGAACCTCCAAGGCATCGCCTATGCACAGGGTGATCTGCTTGGCGACGCCTGCGCGGGCGAAGTAGCCTCGGGCGCGTTCGGCATTCCTGGAATCCCCGTCGGTGTAGATGACTCGGCCGTTCTCGCCTACGGCTTGCGCCCACCAGATGGTCGAGTATCCGATGGCAGAGCCCAGCTCGAAGACGGTGCGCGCGTTGACCATTAAGGCGAGCTGCTGCAGGACGCTGGCGACGGCCGGGCCGACGATGGGGATGTCGTGCTGGGACGCGTACTCCTCCATTTCCGCGAGCACGGAATCGCGCTTCGGAAGCATGGAGTAGAGATAGTCATCCACGGGGCCGGCGGTGGTGAAGTTGTAATGCCGCCAGCTCGGCGGAGCGTTTTTCTTCTTCGTTGGGGTCACGTGTTTCCCTTTCAGTGAAATGGTTCAGCCGCCGATTGTCTGGCCTGGTTTCATTTCGAAGACTTCTACGCCCGGGACGAGCTTTTGCAGCTCATTCGGACGTCCCGTCAAAACAGGGAAAGTGCCAAAATGCATCGGGATGACGGTCTTCGGCTTGAGGAGATTGCAAGCGTAGGCGGCCTCGCGTGGCCCCATGGTGTAGTGATCGCCGATGGGCAGCATCACGATCTCTGGAGCGTAGAGGTCGCGAATGATGGCCATGTCGCCGAAGACGTTTGTGTCGCCGGCGTGATAGATCTTTTGCCCGCCGGGCAGTTCGATCACGTAGCCGCAGGCCTCACCACCGTAGATCATCTCGTCGCCGTCCTGGATGCCGCAGGAATGGTCGGCGTGCACCATGGTGACTTTCAGGTCACCGACAGTTTGCGTGCCTCCTTTGTTCATCTCAGCGAGTTGCTTCGCACCCTTCTTGCCGAGCCAGCGCGCCAGTTCTGGAATGCCGATTACGACCGGATTGTGCTTCTTGCAGATCTCGACTGCGTCGCCGATGTGGTCACCGTGGCCGTGGGTACATAGCAGGATATCGACCTTCTTGACCTTCTTTTCGGAGTCGGGACACATGGGGTTGTTCATCACCCAAGGATCGATAATGACTGTCTTGCCGGCGGGGGTTTCCAAACGGAAAGTGGCATGGCCCAACCAGGTGAGTTTCGCGCCTTTCAAATTCATAAAAAGCTCCTAGCTTCTAGCTTTTAGCTTCCAGCTTTTCGGATTGGAGTTTCAGATGGCAAGGGCGGGCTCATTGAATGGTGTCCGCTGCGTGTTGACTGCTGTTTTAGTTTAATATGAAACGCCATGCCGGAACTGAAGGTGCTGATTTCGCGCCAGGACATCGCGAAGCGTGTGAGCGAATTGGGGGCGCAGATCACCAAAGACTATGCGGGGCAGACAGTAAACCTGGTGGGAGTTCTGAAGGGAGCCGCGATTTTCCTGTCGGACCTTGCGCGGCAGATTCAGCTCGATGCCAGCTTCGACTTCATCGGAGTGTCGAGTTACGGAAATCGTCCGTCTCCGGCGCAGGAACTGAAGAGCGGTTGGGACTCGACCGGTGAAGTGAAACTGACGAAAGATGTCGACCAGAGTCTCAAAGACAGAAACATCATCCTGGTCGAGGACATTCTCGACACTGGTTTGACGATGACGTATTTGAAAAAGCTGCTAGCGGCAAGGCAGCCCAAGTCGCTGAAAGTCGCGGCTCTGCTCGACAAGCCAACACGGCGCAAGCTGCCGCTCGAGGGCGACTACGTAGGCTTCAAAATTCCAGATGAATTCGTGGTCGGCTATGGTCTCGACTACGCGGAGAAGTACCGAAATCTGGCCGATATCTGTGTAGTGCCGAGAGAGTGAATCACGACTGCCTGCCTTCCGCGCCTTTCACATGCAGGCAACTGTCTTCGAGCTAAGCCGCGCCTGAAAGGACGGCTGCTATCATTACCAAGCTGATGGGTTCTGTCATATCGAAACCGGATCGATTGCCGGCCGAGTCGTTGCTGCTCGACGTTGCCGACGCGTTGGCGACCTCGCTGGATCTCGACACGACGCTGCGGCGCGTAGCCGAAGTAGTGCGCAGGGTCATCGACTATGAAATCTTCGCCATTCTTTTGCTGAATGAGAGGACGCAAGAGCTGCGCTTCCGGTTCCAGATTGGATATCCGCCAGAATTCGCCGAGCGCAGCCGGATCAAAGTCGGGGAGGGTGTGACGGGGATCGCCGCCCAATCACGTCAGCCGGTCTTAATTGAGGACGTCCGCGAAGATCCGCGATACATCGAAGGAGTTCCGAATGTCTGTTCGGAGCTCGCGATACCGTTGATCACGAAGAATCGTGTCATTGGTGTGATCGACATCGAAGCGCGCGAGCCCCGGGCGTTCACGGAAGAGCATCAGCGGATTCTTACGCTAGTGGCATCGCGTATGGCAGCGGGCATTGAGAATGCGCAGCTCTACACGAGAACCACGAAGCAGGCGCGCATACTGCTTTTGCTCAACGAAATTGCCCGGGAGCTGACGTCGATTCTGAATCTGGACGAATTGCTGGCCCGGATCGCCGAACTGGTGCGGCGGCTGATTGATTACCAGATGTTCAGCATCCTTCTGCTCGATCATTCAGGTGAGAAGCTGGAGCATCGGTTTTCTCTGCGCTTCAACGAGAACATTCACCTTAAGCATGAAATTCCGCTTGGGCGAGGGCTAGTGGGTTATGCGGCACAGCATAAGCAGGCAGTGCTGGTGCCCGATGTCAGCAAGGATCCGCGGTATGTGGTGGCGAATCCGGAAACCCGCTCGGAACTTGCGGTTCCGCTGATTTACAAGAGCAAGGTTGTGGGTGTGCTGGATCTGGAGCACACCCGTCGAGGATTTTTCACCGAAGAGCATCAGCGAACCATGACCACGCTGGCGGCGCAAATCGCCATTGCTCTCGAGAATGCCCGTCTGTATGAAGAGATTGAACGCCAAGAGCGGCGGTTGGAGCGGGACCTCACGCTGGCTCGCGAATTGCAGGGACGCCTGCTGCCGCAAACGAATCCGCGCCTGGCTCACCTTGAGGTTGCCGCAAAGTTCGTGCCGGCCCGCACGATTGGCGGCGATCTTTACGACTTCATCCCGTACTCGATGTCACGGCTCGGGCTCGTCATTGGAGACGTAAGCGGAAAAGGGGCGCCGGCCGCAATCTACGCGGCGCTGGTCAGCGGCATCATCCGCTCGCATGCCCCGATCGAACCAGCGCCTGCAGAAATGTTGGCGGCAGTGAATCTGTCTCTCGCGGAGCGCCGCATCGAGGGGCAGTTCGTCTCCATCATTTACGCGGTATGGGACGACGCTCATCGCACATTGACGGTTTCGAACTCAGGGCTGCCACGCCCCATTTTCCTGCATGGGGGCAAAACGGAACTCATCGAGGCCACCGGCCTGCCCTTAGGACTGTTCGATGAGGCGGAGTACGACGAACTCGAGTTCCGGGCCAAGCCGGGAGACATGTTCGTGTTCTTCAGCGACGGAATTCTCGACGCGAGCAATCGCAAAGGAGAGTTGTTCGGACGAGGACGTGTGGAGAAGATTGTCAAGGAGTCCGATGGCAGCTCAGCGCAGTCGGTGGTCGATGCGCTATTCAAGGCGGTCGCAGAGCACTCTGCTGGAGTGGAGACTTTTGACGATCAGACGGTCGTTGCCATCCGCGTACACGGCGCCCCGCATGGGTCCACTAAAAAGAGATGAATGCCGGTGATCTGAAATTTCCAGGGCGTCCCCCGGGCTTTGTGTACCGGCAGGCCAAGCGTCGGTCGGGTGGCGCTAAGGGCACGCACGTACTGCATTGCGAAGAGATTCTCCTTCCCAAACTGGCAGAGAAGCTTGGCACGCCCTTGTATGTGTACTCCGCCGAAACGATTTCGTCACGACATCGTTTGTTTGACGGTGCTTTCCGGGATGTGCCGCATACGATCTGCTATTCGGTCAAAGCCAACTCAAACCTGAGCATCCTGCGGTTTCTGGCGAGGAAGGGCTGTGGCTTTGATGTTGTCTCCGGTGGCGAGTTGGAGCGAGTGCTGGTTGCGGACCGCCGCTCGGCGAAAAAGGTGGTCTTCTCCGGGGTTGGGAAGACGCGTGAAGAGCTCTCGGCGGCTTTGAAGGCGGGGATTCTTCTGTTCAATATCGAGAGCGAGTCGGAACTCTGTGCGTTGGCCGAGTGCGCGGGACGGCTTCGCAAGTCGGCTCCCGTCGCACTGAGAGTTAACCCAGACGTGGCGGCAGAAACTCATCCGTATATCTCGACCGGATTACATCAACATAAATTCGGAGTGCCGGTCGCCGAGGCTCGCGAGTTGTATGCCAAATCGTTCAGCATGCGTTATCTGAAAGTGCGGGGAGTGAGTGTTCACATCGGCTCTCAGATTACAGATCCCGCTCCCTTTGGCGAGGCTATGTCGCGGGTAGCAGAGTTGGTCCGCCAGCTTCGCGCCCACGGCCATCAGATCGACTACGTCGACGCGGGAGGGGGTCTCGGCATTTCATACCAGACAGGCAGCGACATTGATTTTTCGGAACAGGTTGCCGGATACGCAAGCGCCCTTTCGGCGCCGCTCAAAAAATTGAGAGTGCAGCTATTGCTGGAGCCGGGACGCTCGATCGTGGGACCTGCGGGCGTATTGCTGACTTCGGTCGTCTACAAGAAATCCAACAATGGAAAAAGATTTCTGATTGTAGACGCTGCGATGAATGACTTGATCCGGCCTGCGCTCTACGGGGCCCATCATGAAATCGTGCCGGTCAAGCTGTCGGCGGGTTCGGGAGAGAAAGAGACTGCCGATGTCGTGGGGCCGATTTGCGAGACTGGAGATTTCTTCGCGCGGGATCGCGAATTGCCCGCCGTGACCGAAGGCGACCTGCTAGCGATCCTCGATGCGGGTGCCTATGGAATGGTGCTGGCTTCGAATTACAACACCCGGGCACGTGCTGCTGAGGTGCTGGTATCCGGAAAGTCCGCCAAAGTGATTCGGCGCCGGGAACGGATTTCGGAACTGCTGCGCCCAGAGCTTTGATTCGGCACCCCGACTACTCCTGCCGTTCTCCCCATTTCAACTTGCTGCGCAGCACCTGAAAGAAGTCAGATCCTGTGCGAAACAACTCGACCTGATGTTCTGAGCGGCGACAGTGGACGCGATCGCCGTCGCTGAGATCCAGACCGGGTTGTCCATCGAGACTGAGGTAAGCCACTTCATCCTCGGTGCGAAGCAGGATTTCGATCTGCACCGAGTCCGGCACGACCAGAGGACGATGTGTGAGCGCGTGTGGCGCCACTGGCGTGATGACCAAGGCGCTGACGGTGGGCATGAGCACCGGCCCGCCGGCAGATAGCGAATAGGCCGTGGAGCCGGTGGGGGTGGATACGATCATTCCATCCGAACGATAGCTCGACACAAAAATGCCGTCAATGTAGAGATCATAGGTGTTGAGCCGAGCCAGGGCGGTCTTGTTCACTACCGCATCGTTGAAGACCAAATAACTGCCTCTTGGTTGGCCGTCGCGCAGCAACGTACATTCCATGAGCGACCGGCGCTCGATTGCGGCCTTGCCCTGCACAATCGCATCTAGCATGGTGTAGAGAGCCTGAGGAGGCACTTCGGTTAGAAAGCCGAGCGACCCGAGATTGACTCCGAGGAGCGGCACATCAATGGCGGCCGTAGCTCTGGCGGCCGACAAGAGCGTGCCGTCTCCGCCCAGCACAATCACCAGCGTCAAATTCCTTGACGCCAACTCCGCCCGGGGCAAGGCTTCGATGCCGGTGGTATAGTTCGCCGTTTCAAGATCGGTTACAACTGCATAGCCGTGTTCGCTCAGCCACCGAAGGAGTCCGGGAACAATTTGTGCGACTTGCTCACGATCGGGACGCGAGATGATGGCTGCTACTTTGCTGTGCGATTGCGGCTTGTTTGTTGGCATGGGCGAAACAGTGATTGTACCGCGCCAGCTGCCTTCCTCTCAGAACACTGCGTGTAGAAGGAACTCGCGATTCCCTTCCGCCCCCAGAATAGGCGATTCGATCACGTCCGTAGATTGCGCCCCCAGCTGCATGACACTCTCTTTTACTTTTTCCACCGCGGCGAGTTGCGCTTGCGCGTCGCGGACAATCCCGCCCTTTCCTACATGTTCTCGTCCGGCCTCGAACTGAGGCTTCACGAGAACAACGGTGCGACGACCCGCTCGACTGCCCGCATCAGTGCCGAAACCAGCTGACACAACCGCAGGCAGGATGAGCGTGGCGGAAATGAACGACACGTCCATGGCGATGAACTCCACAGACTCACCGAGCACACCCGCAGTGAGATAGCGGGCGTTGGTCTTTTCCAGCAGCCGCACGCGCGGATGCTGCCGCAACCTGAAATCCATCTGGCCATAGCCGGTGTCAACGGCGATGACTTTTGCCGCGCCATGTTGCAGAAGACAGTCGGTGAACCCGCCGGTCGACGCTCCGACGTCAAGGCAGGTCTTTCCGTCGACGTGGAGGTTCCAATGTGCGAGCGCGCGCTCAAGTTTGAGTCCGCCACGGCTCACATACTTCAAGTCATCGCCGAGCAGGCGCACTGCAGAACTTTCCTCAACCTGCGCTCCAGCTTTCTCAACCTTCTGCTCGTCGACAAGGACCTTGCCCGCGAGGATCAACGCCTGCGCGCGCTCACGCGACGATACCAGCGCACGATCTACAAGAAGTTTGTCGAGCCTGGACTTCAAGAGTTTCTTTATCAGGCACCAAAGTGCCAGCACTCAGTCTAGTGCAATCTGCTGAAGCATCTCTCGATGAACCACTTACGAGGGTAGTATCCGAGTTTTACACAGAATTTTCCACGAACGTGTTGAAAACTGCGGCGAAGAAGATGCTCATGCAAGACAAAGGCCGCCTGATCAGGCGGCCTCGCTTCCCTGCTGAGAGCAGATTACCCTGCAACTTCCTCGAGAAGTTTCTGATCGATGTCGAAGTTGGCATGTACATTCTGCACGTCGTCATGTTCTTCCAGAGCTTCCATCAATCGGATCATGGTGCCAGCCTGCTGACCCTCGAGTTTGATGTAGTTTTGTGGAATGTGAGCGACGCTGGACGACGCCGGCGTGATGCCCGCGGCCTTGACTGCTTCGAGAACAGCTTCGTAAGAGGACGGATCAGTGATGATCTCCCAGTTGTCGCCGTCGTCGTGGAGGTCTTCTCCGCCAGCTTCGAGGACAATGTTCATCAGATCGTCTTCCTTGGCTGCGGTTTTGGGAATAATGATGTCGCCCTTTTTGTGGAATAGATACGCGACGGCGCCGGCTGAAGCCATGTTGCCGCCATTCTTGCCGAAGACGTGACGGATCTCGCTGACCGTGCGGTTACGATTATCGGTATTAATGTCGAGAAGAATCGCTACTCCGCCCGGTCCGTAACCTTCGAGCGTGAACTCCTCATAGACGAGACCTGGCAGTTCACCCGTACCGCGCTGGATGGCCTTTTTGATATTGTCGGCCGGCATATTTTCCGCCTTGGCGGCGGCAATGGCGGTACGCAGGCGGGGGTTGGAATCGGGATCACCTCCGCCGTTCTTCGCGGCGATGGTGATTTCTTTTATTAGGCGGGTAAAGATCTTGCCGCGCTTGGCATCGAGCGCGCCCTTTTTGTGCTTAATTGTGGCCCATTTGGAATGGCCGGACATGGTTCGACCTCGTATTTAAAGAACTTGGATGAAGCAGGATTCGCCTTGAGAGGAGATCACAGAGTTACCTCGGTAAGCGAGCCTCGGTCCGCATGCAGGCGAAGTCAAATTATAGCATGAGGGTCTGTCATGTCCTCACGCCTTTGGCGGTTTGAGCTTATACCCTTGCGGAATCTGGAACACCGACGGATGCGGTTCGTCCGTCGACATCGGCTTACAGTAAGTAGTCTGTTCCCCGGCTGCAGTGGCGACCTTGGTTAGGACGGGAGTTTTCAGCTTCGTGCTGGTCCAGATTTCGGTCACGCTTGGGACTTTGGGTAATGTCGGAACAGCTGGAGCTTTGGGCACGCTGGAGAGCGATGGAGCTGCGGGCAAACCGGGCGCTTTCGCCTGAGGAGCACCGGGCATGGCTGGCATCTTTGGCGGGCTAAATGGGGGGAGCGTAAAGCGTTTTCCCTCGACTTCGTGACCCTCGATCATCGACTTGCCTAAGTCCTCAACTTTGACCGGAGCTGCTTGCCCTTGCGCTGCCGGAACCTGCGGTGCGCTCGGCGGCGCAGCCATTCCTGGCGCTTTCGGAGCCATGGGAATGATCATGGCTTCTTTCTTCAGATGATCAAGGACTATGGCCTGCTGCGAGCGAGGGTCAGAAATGATGCTGATCTTAGGCGTGTCGAGACGGTATTTTCCATCGCTGGCGCGCCACACGCGGGAGCCCGACTGAGTCGGAGCGCCCCCGCCGGCCGACTGAGTTTTCGTGGCACAGTCCGAGCAGAAGGGTGGCAGAGGCGGTGGTGTTGCCGATTCGCCCACGGCGGCGATTAGTTTAGCACGAGATTGCCTAATATTCGGTAACCCTGCTCGGCTATTGACGCACATCAGCCCAGAACCTAACATGCCTACGTTCTTAGGGATGGTCTATGATCGGGCGGTTGATCGGGCACTATCGAGTCCTGGAGCAGATCGGCGCGGGCGGAATGGGGGAGGTTTTTCGGGCCCGCGACGAACGGCTCGGACGCGATGTCGCCTTGAAACTGGTCCGGCCGGCGTCGAGCGAGAATCCCGATCACCTTCGACGCTTCGAGCAGGAGGCTCGGGCCGCTGCTGCTCTAAACCATCCCAATATCGTCGCCATCTACGACGTCGGGTTCGACGGCTCGACACCATACATTGTTGCCGAACTGCTTGAGGGCAGAACGCTGCGTGTCCGGCTGGGAGAAGGTCTTATCCCGTTGCGGCAGGCTGCGGGATACGCCTTACAGATCGTTCAAGGCTTAAGCGCCGCTCACGATCGACATATTGTTCACCGTGATTTGAAGCCGGAAAACCTGTTCCTCACGAACGACGATCGCATCAAGATTCTCGACTTCGGAGTCGCGAAACTCCAGCCCCATCCCGAAGAGAATCGCTCGGTCGAGAATCTGACCACGATTACAAAGCATGGCGCAGTCATCGGCACTGTCGCCTACATGTCGCCCGAGCAACTGCGCGGCAAAGTGGTAGATCATCGCAGCGACATATTCAGCTTCGGCGCGATTCTGTACGAGATGCTGTCGGGCAAGCGGGCTTTCCGTGGCGAGACGGAAGTCGACACGATGACCGCGGTTCTGCGCGAAGAGCCGCCGGCTGCCAACCTGGAGCATGCCGACATTCCTCCTGCGTATCAAGAGATCGTGAGACACTGCCTGGAAAAGGAGCCGGACAATCGCTTTCAATCAGCCAAGGACTTGGTTTTCGCGCTGCAAACGATTTCCGGATCGGCGAGCACCAGTTTCAGATCCGGCTCAGGGCGAATAAGCGGACGACCCAAGAAGGCGGCGCCGTGGGTGTTGGCAGCAGCGTTCGCCGTCATCGCGGCGGGTTTGATAGTGGCCAGAATTGTGCAGCGTCCCGCAGCCTCTCCGCAATACTCACGCCTGACGTTCGAATCAGGGACTATTTACTCAGCCCGGTTCTCTCCCGACGGTCAATCGATCGTTTATGCTGCGGCTTGGAACAATAAGCCAGTACGGCTTTTCACAACGGTTGGCAACTCTCTTCTTTCTCAACCACTGCAGTTGAGCGATTCCATTCTCCTGGGGATTTCCCGAAAGCAAGAACTGGCCCTAGCGGTCGGCGGTAAGCACACCGGACAACTCGAATCCGAGGATGCGATGTTGGCCAGCGCTCCCGTTGCGGGAGGGGCACCTAAAGAGCTGCTCGCCGATGTGCGCTGGGCTGATTGGGACGCGCAGGATCGGCTAGCGGTGGTCCACTACGTGGATGGACAGAGCCGACTTGAATATCCCATTGGCAATCTGCTGTACAAGAGCGTCGGCTGGATCAGCAACATTCGCATATCGCCATCGGGAGATCGGATTGCATTCATGGATCATCCGGTGGTCTGGGACAACCGCGGCGCAGTGTCGATCGTCGATCTCTCCGGCCACGCTCGAAAGCTGTGCGGCCCGTGGGAAAACGAAAGCGGACTTGCCTGGCGCCCGGATGGAAAAGAGATTTGGTTCAGCGCAGCGGGGAAGGGCAGCAATTTGAACCTTATGGCGGTCGACCTCTCCGGAAAGGTGCGAACGCTCCTGGATATTCCGAGCGGGCTCACGCTGCAGGACATCTCTGCAGACGGACGAGTACTGATATCTCTGACCTCAACCCGGCTGGCGATGGGCTTTGCCTCACTGGGGAACCAAGAGGACATCGATCTCTCCTGGCACGACTGGAACTCGGCGCGCGATATCTCGTCCGACGGACAATTCGTAGTGTTCGAAGATTCCAGCGATGCGGCCGGCCCAAATTACGCCGTGGCGATGCGATCGGTGGACGGAAGTCTACCCATTCGCCTGGGCGAAGGGAGTTCTGGCAACCTGTCCTCGGATGGCAAGTGGGTAGCTTCAATTTCTGTCAAGGAAGATGCGTTGATCACGCTCCTGCCAGTTGGTCCGGGCCAACCCCGGCCTATTCAAGTCAAAGGTATTCAACATGTGCAGAATGGGTCGGCGCGTTTCATGCCGGATGACAAGGAGCTCACAGTCAACGGCGACGATGCCGGCCATGCCTCACGCTGTTATCTCGTGGAGATCGCCAGCGGCAATGCCAGACCAATCACACCGGAAGGAACTCATTGCGGTCCGATTTCTCCGGATGGGCGGTATGTAGTTAGCAAGAGTGGCGGAGCGGGCCTTCAGGCGTATCCCATTGCTGGTGGCCCTGTCAAAATTCTAGCCGAGAACACACGTCTGAATCCGGTGCAGTGGTCCAAGGACGGATTATGGCTCTACGGTTACCACGTGGGTGAGTTCCCTACTACGGTGTACAAGCTGAACCTTGCGACCGGAAAGGAGACGCCCGTACAGGTATTGCGGCCGGGATCTCCTGCGGGTGTCGTGATGCTCGCGCCAGTTGTGGTCTGTCGCGACGGTGAGAGGTTCGCGTACAGCTACAACCAGACGCTCTCTGTTCTTTATCTGGTTTCCGGGCTGCGCTAGAGCCGGATGGTTTAATCCAGCGATCCGGTGAAATCAGCCGCTACATAGTGGAAGAAGATTGAGGTCGAGGTCTGCCCTTCCGCCAACTTCGAGCGGCAGTGCGGAAGGCGAGTGCCACGATAAGCCAGACCATCCCCTAAAGCTTGGTACACCGTCACCTTCCCGGTCGTTGTATCCAGATGAATCGGCCAAGGCGTGGCGAGAGCAGGCTCAGGCGAGAAATCCAGGCACAGCGTGATGCTGAATTCACATTGCTCGCGGTCGGTGTGCTTCCGCAGTTCCGCTCCGCTCAGGTACGACGCGAGATAGACATAGGACGGTTTGATCGGCTCCCCGGCCACGGCGCTCAGCGTCGAGGTAAGCCGCTGATGAAAGAAGCGCGCAACCGGGTCGTTGTAGGCAACGTAACGCAGCGGACTCTGACCATCGCCCAGGGGAATGGCGCCTGTCCGTATTTTGTGGCGGTAATAACGGCGCAACGCGGCAACGTGAAAGGGATGAATCAATCCCGGCAGCGGTGCATATCCCTTGTCTCGAAATAGCGCGCTGGCCTTTGTGATCGTCTGCTGTCGCTCAGGCCGCTTCGTGACTTCGTCCGAACAGACGATCCCGGCCGTTTCGAGAACCCATCGACTGAAAGGATCCAGCGACGCCTTAGTTGTCTCGCCCGAAGTCACTTCACGCAGCGCAGCCTGCAGCTTCGGGCCTAACCAGAACGGGATCAGGCTGCCGCCCGGCTGGCGGACCCACGCGATGGTCGCCTGCAGAGCAAAGGCTGATAACACTTCGCTCTCGCCGGCAAGTTCCTCGGGCAACTTACCGGCAGGACATAAAATGCAATTCGGATTGAGGCGAAGATTCCCACCCTGCAGGCGTTTCACCCTCGCAGCAGAGCGCGGGAGTAGGTGGAGCGGCAACTCGTCCAGCAGGCAGTAGAAACGGTCGGAAGGCAGTGCCGCGGAACATCTTTCCCGCGACACTCCTCCCATTAGTGACTCCATCCACTGTACCCAGGCAGAGTTGCTCACTGGCGAAGCCATCCGTTCAAGGTGAAACGGCTGTCAGCGAATCGATGCGATGCACACTCCACCGGAGTGATCTCGTGCAGCAGTTCGCAGGGAAAGAAGACGATCTGGTTTTGCTGAGGCACAATCGTCTGATAGGTTCCCTCACTGACGTACACCCCATCCTGCAAGCGGGCGTCGTGGATGCGCAATTCCCCACCGTCGAACTGCCGCGGCTCTCGATGGAAGAAATACACGAACGTCAGATGCCGGGAGGTGACTGGGGCGCTTCCGTTGTCACTGTGAAACTGGAAGAAGTCTCCGTCATTGCTGGCCGTAATCTGAGCTTCCACGTCCCGGATGGTGAACTCCTCCATCCCGAGTTTTTGGAGAACTTGAGGCAAAACCGATTTGATGCGCGCAAGCATGGCTTCCTGATGCTGCCCAAGGTCCATGAGAACCCGTGAGCGGCGGTAATCGTAGTCGATCACGCCTTTTTCAGCGCTTGCAGAGATCACCTCGCTCCTCTGGAACTCGGCTTCATGCTCCAGGGTGAAGCGCGTCAGTTCGGCAAGTTCCTGGGGAGCCAGGAACTCATCGAGGATTACGCAGTTCGCGGCCAGACGCTCGGGGCGTTCCGCTGCCGCAACCGTGCTCCCTGAGACGACTTTTGTGCTGACCAGCCCTCCCGGACTCTGAGGTTGTCCGGCAGGAGCGATAGGACTGGTTCCTGGAGTCTGGGGCTGCTTGGTGGGGCTGATCCCCGGTGTTTGAGGCTGCTTTGTGGGGCTTATTCCCGGCGTTTGCGGCTGCTTCGTGGGGGCTGTTCCGGGTGTCTGCGGCTGCTTGGGACCAGCCATAAACTCGGCGGGCCTCGTGGATGCCGAATCACTCTGCGGGAATGCACTGCCTTGCAGGATCCGGTCGACAATGCTGCCGCCGAGCACCGCAAATGCCCGCTGGGCTACGGTCTCGCCGATCGCCCCTGCTATCACCCTGGTAACCGCTTCCTGGGTTTCCGCGCTAGTTCCTGTCGCCGCCCTGGCATGCTGCAAGAGGTTCGTGATGAGAGAGCGTTCCTGGGGGCTGAGGATGCGCTCATCGCGCATCAGAGTTTCCGAGAAAGAATCGAGAATCTGCTTCGGTGTCATTGGAGACACTCCTCCCTGCATGTGTTTTTGGAAAAAAAGGACCCGGAACCGCACCTTCAGGGGAAGAAGGGAGGAGGTTATAACGAAAAGCTGTTGATTGCACAGAAAAATTTTTGCACAGAGGGTTAGCGGGCCACTAAAGCGCCCACCAT